>Ga0187893_10001397_pt1 | contig 58209 bp, 50 predicted proteins | sample MA1701074metaG_FD_139574 | JGI IMG/M metagenome (GOLD analysis project Ga0187893, IMG submission 139574) | White microbial mat communities from a basaltic lava cave in the Kipuka Kanohina Cave System on the Island of Hawaii, USA - MA170107-4 metaG ...
GTCTATAGCAGCGTCACCATCGTTATCCACCAAATCACTACACTCCGCCCCAGTCTCAGTACAGACAGGATCTGTAGAACAGTCTGAATCAGCACAATCGGTCTGCCCATCCAGGTCGTTGTCTACCAAGTCCGTACAGTTAGTCTCCTGCACAGGTCCCTGACCAGTAATTTGTATATCATCAAAATAGACATTGGTTACTTCATCTATCGACGATTTCTTGTTATTAAAACCTCCAACTGCTATGGTATGCGTACCAGAGTTTAAACTCGAAGTGAAGGTCACCTGCTGCCACCCCGAATCCTGCGCGACTCCTGTACCACAAAATTGCTGTAAAAAGTCACTTGTTCCCTGACCCACCAGATTCGCGTCTATCGCCACTAGTGCCTGTCCACACTCGTCAGGCTCATAGGTCCTAGATAAAACTAAACGATACCTTAAGGTGACATTCACTACACCAGCAGAATTTAACACAAAGTTCTTAGACCACCCACCAGACATTCCTATTACCGAGGTATTATCGGCCCCTCCCAAACCCACACGCAGCCCCCCCCCTGAAAAGCCCGCAGTAAAATTACCCGTGGAATAAACAGGATTGTTAGTGCCACGAAAGGTGTCATCAGCATACACAAATGCATTACTATCTACATCGAAGCTTGCCGAGAGGAGACCCGTAATTGGGCCACATCCCCCTACTCCATTACAGTCCGCATCTGCACAATCGGTCAAGCCATCTCCATCGTTATCCACACTGTCATTACATACCGCTTCTTGATTAGGAGGAATACAGTTCGATGCGGTGGCACAGTCGATATCTGCGCAATCTGTAAAACCGTCTCCGTCGTTGTCTATGACATCACTGCACAAAATCTCAGCAGGCTGTTCGGTAACAGTAATGTCATCGTAGTAGACATCCATTACCTCATTTAGCGAAGTTTTTCCGTTGCTCCAGCCCCCCACTACTATGCTGTGTGTGCCAGCAGCTAAACCCACATTTACAGTTATCTGCTGCCATCCCGAATTCTGTGTAAGTCCAGTACCACAATATTCCCTTAAAAAGTCTCCCGGCCCTGGGCTTATAATGTTGCCATCTACTGCTACTAAAGCTTGCCCGCATTCGTCAGGGTCATAGTCCTTCGCAAAGACTAAGCGATATCTTAAAGTAATAGTTACAATGCTGCTTCCGCTTACCTCAAAGCTTCTGGTCCAACCACCAGACATACCTAATGCTGGGTTGTTATCAACCCCACCTAAAGTCACCCTCAGCCCTCCTCCAGAAAAACCACCGGTAGGTTGAAAGGCACCTCCCGCATATGCAGGATTGCCTGTGTTACGAAATGTGTCATCTGAATAAACAAATCCCTCACTATCTATATCGAAGTTTGCAGTGAAGACCGTGGTCTGACTTCTTGCTTGAGAGCCGAGCACCAATAAAAAGAAATTCGTTAGGGTAAATAAAAAGATAAAGGACTTAGTTCGGGTTTTGACCAGACTCATAGGATCCCATCCCCCTTTTTCATATCCTCAACGCGCGCGTATTTTACATTCTCAATAAATAGTAGATGAAAATCAATATAGACCTTAGTAGAAGTTTAAAAGAAAAAAAAGACATAACCTCTTATAGAAATATAAGACTTTGGTATTAAGAATAATCTCCGACAAAAAACAGAATTTCAGCACCAATAATGGGGAATAAGAGAATAATACAATTAGTAGTTATAGCCTTTGAAAGAATTACATCCAAGCAATGTATGGCTAGAGCTACTTTCTATCATCAATTACAGATACTACCACCAAATACCCGACAAGGAAGCTCTTCTACAACCGCCCTTTCTACACTATCTAAGCGCTCAAAAAAACTCTGGTCTGATAAATTAAAACCAGCATCGGTATGGAAAATCCAGCCGGCTGCGTCAGCATCCCTGGCTTGTAGAGCGGCGGTGATAAACTCTTCTTTGGATGGATTAAGCCCGCTGTGTCCTCGACGGGCCTCTTCTTGGAGATAAACCGGGATATTTTTCCCAATGGAAGAAAGATAATCCTTGATTACTCCAACACGGTGACCGGTCATATCAAACCAATCTCTGTTGCGCTCCAAGTGCGGTGTTAGTATATCTACCTTTACAATGTCAACCTCTTCGTCAATATTGTCTTCCTGCAAGTCATCATTTATGAATAAAATGTGCTTTTCTCCACTTGAAACGGTCACAATCCGGTCAGGGTCTATGCTCCTTACTAGATCACTTAATTCACCAAGCTCACTATGACTTAAATCGTGCTCATTCTGCAAATCAAAAAGCACATTAGTTCTTCCCTTTAGAGCCTCAGTTACGTTCATAACAACTTGATTACGGACAGATGGGACTTCTCCGAGTGACGACTCATTATCCAGAATCGTCACGTCAACTATTATTCCCTGACCATCAGCGAAATCAACTAAATCAATCAAATCCTGCTCTGCCCCGCTCCGCCAATCCCCATCTTGGTCGAAAAATAGATTTATGAAGATACGAATAAGATTATAGCCTTTCTCAGCTAAGCTCCTAAGATCAGATTGGCGATAATTTCTACCGTCGAAGTAGCTTACACCCAATAAGAAGGCGGGTGCACCGTTGACGGTAAAACTATCTCTTGCGATACCTAAACTAAAATTTGATTGGTTGTCGGGTGGGATGAAGGAACCTCTTCCTCCCCCACCACATCCACCACTTATGATGAAAATAAACACAGTGAGAAAAAGGATAAATCTTTTATAACTTGGCATCATAACTTTCCTCCTTCTACTAATTCTTACTTTGTTAACTATCCAAAACCCAGCTTACTTGTGAATCGATCCATAAGGTATTTTCATAGTAAAATAGCTTTAGTCATGGGGCCAAAGTCTATTCTTGGGGACGATGTCTTATAGCCTGAAATATCTCTCTAACTTCAATTAAATTCAAAACTCTAGAGACAAATAACAACACTATATATCCTAGCACAGAACAAACCACCAACAATAAATTGGTGAATAGGTTTCCCCTAATAAAAAGGAAGGGGACAAATATTAGCCCCAGTGCAATAGTTTTTAACCCATCCATTAAGCAGAGATGAAATTTATCTCTAAAATAGATATATATTACTAGAGCCAGAACTACACAGGAGATAAAAGTGGCAATTGAACAACCCATAGAGGCATATCTTGGTATTAGTAAAATAGAGCCAAGCAGGAAAGCAGAAAAGGCGAAACAAAGGGCCAGAAAATACCTTCTAGGTTCTTTATAAACTATTGAGAAAAGAATGCCCAGCTGAGCAAAAATCATGGGGAATATACCTAAAAGAAGTACTATCCCATTAGGGAAAATATCCTTATACTCAGAGCCGATTATTATGGGAATTAAATCAGCACCGGCAAGAACATATGCCCAAAAGATCATGGTGCAGAGGATTCCGGTGTACTTCATAATTAAGCTTGACCAGTTGATAAGCTTTGCCTCTTTCTGGGCTAACAGCAGCTTTGTAAAAATAGGAACGAAAGAGCATATAACAACTAGGGTGAACGTTGCAGTAAGGAGAAAAATCTGATTTGGTATATCAAAGAGGGCGACCTCTGTGGCATCATTAGTCATATATTCTATCATTGGGTTCCCCAGCCTTTGCCAAAGGTTTAATAAAGCCCAAGATATATAGAATATAAAACCGAAACTTAGGTAAGGTTTTAAGAAAGACCAGTCAACTCTAAAATCCTCGATACGAAAATATTCTCGAGTCCAGAAAAAAGTAAGGGCTGTAAAAAAAACCTCTACCAACAAAGTGGACATTATTGCTCCAAGTAACCCGTAGTAATGAAATAAAATAAGTATAAGGATTAAACTCATCGCCCTTCTTATCAGGTCACGTGAGGCGAATTTACCTAATTTATTTAAACCGAATAAAAGACTGTAGGGAACGTAACCCCAATCATTGGCTAATAGTATAGCGATGATCAATAGAAAGTAAGTATCTGAAAATCGGTCACCAAAAACAAAATGGAGGACTAGAAAGAGAATTATACATGAAATTATGTCAATAGCGCCTTTCAAAGTTAAAAAATTGGAGGAGAGCCTCTTAATATTTGCCGATTCTCCACGATTTTCAAACTCGGGGATGAATCTTCCAAAGATTTCTGTTAATCCAAGGCTAACCAGGGATGCTGTAATTGCAATTATCGAGAGTAAGAGCGCATACTCTCCATAAACTTCCGGACCCATTATCCTGGGTATTAACATCGCCGCGAGTGCTAGAAAAGGGTACTGGGCTATTTTAAGCAGAACTACCGTTGATATGTTTTTTGTGGTTACACTTGCTTCCTTGGTTATAGCACTCACTTTTCCTTCTCGACTAATAATCATATTCTTGTTATGATCAAATCCCCGACTAGCACAGTTACTATTTCTCTTATTTCTTTAAGATTCGCCGACTCTAGACTGATGACGGAATAGCACCAAATGTGCATCGGAAACGAAGCTCACTGGCTTTAGTCCTGATTTCGTGATCAAAAAAGGCTCGTATTTTAATTCTGTCAAAAACGCTACCAACTCTTTTGAGGATGTACCGGCAGATTCCAACCGCCGTGAATCGATCTCCACAAGAAGATACGGAGGATTATCAGCAGAAATAAACTCTTTCATTCCTTGGATCACCTTAAGCTCAGAGCCTTCAACATCAATCTTAACCAAACGTACGTCCTGGATAGAATTATTGGTAATAAACTCATCAACAGTCGTAGTCTCCACCTCTTCAAACAAGCCAGACCAATTTCCCGATCTTGAAATAGATGAGGTGCCGGTATTGGAGTGGTCTCCTACAAATAAACGCAGTGTACCAGAGGCATCTGACAGTGCAAGGCGATTCAACGTCACATTTTTTAACCGATTCATCTGAACATTATAATTCAATCGCCTAAAATTCGCATCGATTGGTTCAAAAGCATACACATGACCCGAAGGTTCAACCCGTGAAGCAGCCTGTAATGTGTACACCCCTACATTAGCGCCAATATCCATGAAGATATCTCCCGGACGAAGCAGATTCTGAAAGATTTTTGTCTCTTCCCGCTCCATAAAATAGTAGCCAAAGTAATAGATTTGCCTCTGTATCCAATCGTCAAGATCCAGTAACATGCGCAGTCCTCGGTCAAAGTAGGCAATCTCTTGATAACCCTGGCCAACTATTAACGGACTAAGGGAATTCATGATTAACTTCTTCCCTTTTCTTATGGGCACATAACGCAGGTACAACTTTAGTAACTTCTTAAAAAAGTTACGGAGTAAAGAAAGCTGTGGCAGCACCGGTATGGCCATGCTCTCCTCCGGTATGCAATTTTTATCCATCTCTTTCTAGAACCGAAATTGCCACAAGATTTGTATGGCTCTGGAAGTCATTGTAAAAACTCGAGAAAAAGTCTTCACAAAGATATAATCCTCGAACGCTGAATCAAAACAATTTAAACCTCTGGGAATAATATATAGATAAAAAATTACCCCCATTTAATTCGACATTCACACCCGGTTTTAGCATATAACTAATCCTAACTATTTCTGTTATAGCATATGATTAAAAATTTCAAGCGTTTTACTTGCTGCCTTCTCCCAACTGAAATTCTCAACCTGTTTAAAGCCCTGCTGACGCTTATGCTCTCTGAAATCCCTATCAGTTAAGAGTTTCAACACTGCAGACGCAATCTCTTCCGGATCATTGGGATTCACCAGCAAACCTGCTTCCCCTGCTACTTCAGGAAGGGATCCGGCCGTTGACGTCACTACCGGTGTTCCGCATGCAAAAGCCTCTAATACCGGTAGACCGAAACCCTCATAAAACGAAGGAAAAAGAAGAAGCTCAGCACATTGATAAAGATATTTAAGCTCTTCTTCTGGGAAGAATCCGGTAAAAATAATTTGATTTTCCAAATCCAAGTCCTTGACCAGTCGAAAAATGTTCTGACCTAAATGGTGTTTGTTACCAGTTATTACCAATTTAATAGGATCTCTAAATTTTTTCCTGATGATACTAAACGACTTTATAACGCCTTCTACATTTTTATAGGCGTGGGTTCCCATACCCAATATATATTGTTTCGGAAGATTATGTTCATCTCGAAACCGTGCTAAGTCCTTTCTATCATTACCCGCATTAAAATACTCTCTATCTACCCCCTCATGAACCACATCAATTTTTTCCGTTGGAATATGCAAAACATTCGCTATATCCCTCTTAGTGGCACTGGAAACAGCAATAATTCGGTTCATTTTTTTAGATGCCATTTTCAACATTTCTTCCCAATATATCTTATTAATCATCGAGCGCCAGCGGCTCCCGTGAATTTCCCAGGTATGAACTTCGGCAAATCGTTCGGGAACTACATAGGGGTGTAAATCATGAATAGTTACCACTAATATGTATGGTGTAATTTATCATTCCACTTGATATACCTTTCTTAATCTCCCAGACGCCTGTGGCATCGATTCCGATTCTCATATGCTCTTCTTTTTATCTATTTTTCCCTTAATTTTTATAAAGTATCAGGCAAGATACCATTTAAATGTCCTGGCTAAACCTTCCAGTACTGGGATTTGTGTGCTCCACCCCAATTCGTTTTTTGCTTTGGTATTATCGAAACGCACTCTGGCCTGTTTACCTTTTAATTGTAATCTGGAGGTGATTCCTTTTTTAAGCACACCTAGAGAAGCAGCGATTTCGTATGCGGTTGTTGCTAAATAAGGAATTATGTAAGGTAGAGAAATGATTCTCGGTTTAGTCCCAGTAACCATAGTGAATTGCTGAATGTAATCTTTTACCGTTACCTCACCATCATCCACGAGATTATAAATTTGGCCTATTGCCTTATCCTCAATCGATGCCTTATATATACCATCCACGGTATTCTCGACATAGGTGAGTGGAAGAATATTATGCCCTCCACCAATAAGTAGAAAGAGTTTGTCTTGATAACGATATCCAAGGTGGGGGAAAAAGACCCGTCCCAACGGACCAATAACTATACCCGGTCGTATTACTGTCACACCTAGACCATGCCTCCGATAAGCATCAAACACCAGCTTTTCTGATTCAATTTTAGAATAAGCATAAGCACCCATTAGCTCGGGATTCTTCTGATATGGTGAACCTTCCTTAATTATCCCGTCCTTAATGCTAGCCAGTTCGTAAACCGCAAGAGAGCTCAAGTGTACAAATCTATCCACCTGGTGAGCAAGTGCGGCCTTAATCAGATATTCCGTTCCCTTCAAAGTACTTTGATGATTATCCTCCCAGTCATTATTCATCGCTGCTCCAGCATGATAAATGGTCTTGATTCCTTTGGTCGCTTCGTAAAGCGTTTCTTGTTGTGTCAGGTCTCCTTCCACAATATCAATGTCAAACCCTTTCAATCTTCCAGCATGAATGCTGTTAGGTCGCACTAACGCACGTACCCGGGTGTTTTCTGACAGGAGTTTCTCAATCAGATGGACGCCAATAAAACCGCTTGCTCCAGTTACCAATGCGGTTGGCACTACCTGTTTTTTCTTCGAGAGATGAAAAAATGAGTTATTTTCTTTTGTATCTATTGCAGCCGGCATCGGCCAAACCCTGTTCATTAAATCAACAACGTGGAGACTCTTATCCAAAGATATAGGAGTTTCGCCTCCATTGCGGATGGATTCATAAAATCTGGATATGACCTGGTCTATGCCAGTTGATTTATCGACGCGACCTGTAGCGAATCTGTAAATATTCCTCGAAGACTCTTTAAAGTTCTGAAGAGCAAGCTGAAAACCTGAGAGGCCGCGTGCAATTGCCCGCGGCAAATCAGATTTTTTCTGAAGGGTTAAGATACCATTGAATAAATTTGCTTGTACTACCCCATTTTTCCCTTTGAGGGTCAACAATATCATATCTGGCTTTTCATTCAGTGAGATACTGATGTATCCGATCACTCCACTAGAGTTGACCAGTACCCTCACTTCATCCTGCCAATCTTCAGGCAACGTTCCTCGATTCTGTCCTATGGATTGTACTTCTTTTATTTCCGGAACAAACTCAAAAATTAGAGAAGCCATATGAGGCATCAGATCTTGCAGGGGTCCACCATTCAATCGGTAAGACCAATGACAGTACTGAGCACCTTCTTCCACCATAGCCGGATTTCGTCTCACATTATATGATAGATAAGCCTCTACCGACACCACTTCACCAATAACTCCAGTAGAACTCAATTTTATTGCCCGTTGAACCACCTCTTCAAAAATCATGTTGTGGTTGACACAAAGCTGCACTTTGTTCCGTTTGGCAGCTTCGATCATTTTCTCGGCATCAGCTACAGTTAGAGCCATCGGTTTTTCTACTAAGACATGACAACCATTATCCATCACCATTATGCTTAGCTCAGCATGATATTGAGGTGAAGTGAGTAAGTGTACGATGTCTGGTTTCTGTTCATCAATCATGAGCTTCGCATCTTGATAGAACTGATTTGCCTTTAACTCAGTCGCTAATGCCCTTGCCCGCCCTATATCCTTATCCGCAATACCCACAATCTTGGTATCAGGTTGCTTAGCGATAAGGGGGACATGAACCCTAGCTATGTTGCCACTACCTATAATACCTACTTTCATTTATTCCTCTCTCTTTCTTTTTGAATAATACAAGCCTAACTAAAAAAACTTTTTTCCATTAACCTCGTTTTCTAACGACTTAAAGAGCGCCAGAGTCTCCTTGGCACACTCCTTCCAACTAAATCTGCTTGACCTTTGAAGGGACTTTTGAATTAATTCCTGTCTCAATTTCTCGTTGGACAAAATTTTCGTCATCGCCTCAGAAATGGCTTCGGGCTCGGTTGGATTAATCAGCAATCCGGCATCGCCTACTATTTCTGGAGGCGCAGCAGTATTAGACGTTACTACTGGACAGCCACAGGCCATAGCTTCTACCAAAGGAATTCCAAACTCCTCATACAAAGAAGGAAAAACAAACAAGTCGGCTAGGTTGTATAAAGCAACTAGATCCTTCTGCTCAATCCACCCAACAAACTCAATATCATCTGCTAAGCCCATGGAGCCAATTTTATAATCATCTTTATATTTGTGACAATCCTTGCCCACCACCACTAGTTTATGCGGAACGTGCTTATGACATTTTTGAAAAGCATAAAGCAAATTACCAAAATTCTTCCCTGGGAAATACTTAGTAACGGTTAGAATAAACCTTTCAGGCAAATTATATTTTTCTTTTGCCTCTTTTAAGACTGTGGTCTCTTTTATCGGCTTGAATATATCGTCAGCAGCCAGATGAATAGTTCTTATCTTGTCTCGATCAACCCCTAAGATGTTTATAAAATCGTTCGTGGTTAGATTTGAGTTAGAGATAATCATATCCGCTTTTTTGCAATATAATGGCATAGCAAACCTTATATAAAATATATCGTGCCATGGATATATATCTGGACGAACAAACCAACCGGAACCGTGTAAGACCATTATTGTCTTACAGTTTGTAAAAAGGGGAATTGTAAACTTGGTATGAAAAATTAAGTCAATTTTTTCCTTTTTTGCAAGATATGGTATAGCAATCTGATCCCATAATAACTTTGTAGGTATGTTGACATACCGCTCTTGCACATTGGGATAATTTGAATATCTACCCAAGTTGCTCTTTTTTCTGTAGAAAAACACGTACTCGTTGTCTTTATCTAAATCGAGGAGTTCTTTGAGCAAGTTTTGGGTATATATTCCTATACCCTGTTTTTCATCAATTGAGCGCAGCATAACACCAATTCTCATGATTTATCTCTCTTTTAAATAGCCAATCGGGGTTTTATAGGATAATAACCTTGCTATTCTGAATTCTTTCTCAACCATGAATCTATCACACTTGCAAGGTCGTCAATTACTTTCTTGTTATAAAAGATTATGCCTTTGCGCATAAATGTATTACCATAATGGTCTGAGTTTTTGATAGTGGAATATCTTTTGGGCTCTTTAATTTTTAAATGGTAATTTTTTAGATAAGTTCTGTCTTTTTCAGTTTCCAACTCGCCATCAATAAGAAAAATCGGCTTATGCCCTTTTTGCGAAAAATAGTCTATATAACTATCCATTTCTCGGCCATAGCTTAATTTCTGCCACAGGTCAATTGTATACCACTCTGGAAAGTCTTTATTATATAGGGTTTTCCTAGTCTTTTTTGCACGCTCCCAGAAATACTCTCTATCTTCGAGCGAGGTTCGCCTTTCCCTTACTCTTCTAGGTGGTCCGATAGCAACTATGCTTTTAATATCATCTTCGTTGATACCAAATGGAATAGCAGCCTCGGCGCCCCCTGAGTGACCTATGATAGAGATGTTACCTTCTTCAAGATTTCTAAGTGACTTCAAATAAGTTAGCGCGGCAAAGACCTCTTTTGTGCTATCTAGAGCCTCAATCGTGTTAAATTGAAACGGGTCTCCAGATTCTCCAAAACCTGCAAAATCAATAGTTATAACAATATAACCTCTTTCTGCTAACTTGGTTGATAACACTTCATAAAAAGGAAGTTTTCTCCCCAAAGGAGTATTCCCGTGAAGAAGTATTATGCCTGGCTTTACACCTTCATCCTTAGTTCCGTATACACTTGCACCGATTTCTAGACCATCTTCGCGTTTTAATTTGAAATCCTTATCGGGATATATTCCGTTATATATTCCCAGTTCGGATAAACCTGATATATGAGTTCTATCCATAACCAATTTGACGATCCCAAAAAAATGGAATGAGGCAATGGAAAATAAGATAATAAGAGGTATTAGTAGGAATATTCTTAGTTGGCTGAATTTTGCCAATTTTAGCTGTCTTTATGTTTAACTTAACCTACAGGTTAATTCTTACCGAAAATCCAAATGCTCCAATTAACTAATTTCTTTTCTCTGTAAAACCTTTACGACTTTCGCAGGAATGCCAACGGCTAAAGAATTTTCTGGAACTTGTTTTGTCACTACTGCACCGGCCCCAATAACAGAGTTATCTCCAACAGATGCATTATCTAATATTACTACTCCTGCACCGATCCAACAATTGCTACCTATCACTAATTCACCTTTCGAATCAAGGCCATCTTGGTCAATCATTTTAACCTGAGTGTTCTCATAATCGTAATATCCACCACTCATGAGATAACAATACGCTGAAATCAAGGTGTTCTTACACAGCCTTAGCTTATTTGAAGAAAATATCTCACAATTGTGGCTTACATTGACGTTTTCTTCGAGATGAATATCACCATTTTTGCAGTATATAATGCAATTCCTTCCTATAAAAACTCCGTCCTCAATAGTTATTCCTTCGTTATCAACCCCCTTCGCATCAATCATGCAATTATCATCGATTATGACACCATTTCCAATCTTAATCTTCTTAGGGTGTCTTAATGTAATGTTCCTGCCAAAAACCACATCTTTTCCAACCTTTCCAATTAGTAGGGGATACAATTTACTTCGTAAAAATAGGCCGAGCGCACCAGGTAAACCACTTATTAGGGTTATTATCAACTCATATTTGATCAATTGTAAAATGCTACTATTTCCTATAACTAACTCGGAATACTTTCTTAATTTTGATTTTTTCTCGTCTCTAAAAAACTTTTGGGCCTTTAATTGACTTTGTGTTTCCATATCTGTATTTTTATGCAATCCACTCTGATATACTGCTCTCCACTGACTCCATTGTTTCATTTTCGATATACATGCCGTACCAAATTTCAAGATTAAGTAGCATCCAGATTCTTACATGGTGATCAACTTTTCCATCTTGGTGCTCCCGGAGTATTTGAGTGATGTAATCACGACTGAAATAGCCATCTTCTACCATTTTTGACGACAGAAGGTGTCTTTCTGTAAGTTCCCTTAGCTCATTTCTTAGCCAGTAAGCTATTGGAAATCCGAAGCCTTGTTTCTCGCGTGTAATCAGCTCCGGTGGTAGAAATTCCCTTGCAACCTCTCGCTGAATGTATTTTAAGGTTCTCCCTTTGAGTTTTAACTCACCGGGTATTCTTGCAGAAAACTCTGCTATCTCATGATCGAGAAGAGGAGATCGCCCCTCAAGGCTATGGGCCATCGTCATTCTATCTGTAAGAACTAACGAATGTTCTGGAAGACGGGTCATAATATCAGCGTAAAGCATTTTATCAAGAACATCGTCAGCGTTATCACTCTCAAATGCCTCTACTATACATCTAGATGAATCAATCCCTCGAAGTTCTTTAGACAAGTCTTCAGTGTACAACTGCTCCTTTGCACCATTGCTAAAACGGAAGAAGCTGGTGCTTTCTGCATACCTTTCTCCACCAGAGGAAAATGACATTAGATGTAGCCATCTAATCTTTTGGGCAAAACTCTTATATGTAAAGCTGTCCGGAATTAGCCCGACCAGTTTACCGATAAGCGTTCTTCTCAGGGCCTGGGGAAGCAAGCAGTAGTAATCCACTATTTTATTACCAAAGTACCTATCAAATCCGGCAAACATCTCATCGCCGCCATCCCCGCCTAGAGTAACCTTCACATGCTTACTGGCCAGATTAGATGCGTAATACATGCATGCAGCAATAGGGTCAGATGGCTCGTCCAAATGCCAAATCATCTCTGGCAGTAGCTTGACGAGGTCGGGCTTGACAATAAGCTCTTTATGGTCGGTATGATATTTTTGTGCTACCAACCTGGCATACGGGAGTTCATTAAAATCCTCCTCGTTAACACCTATAGAAAACGTCTTTACAGGTTGATCTGAGACTTTACACATAAGTGCCACTATCAAGCTTGAATCCAGACCGCCACTTAAAAAAGCTCCTAAAGGAACATCGCTGATCAAATGAAGTTTGACGGTCTCGATTAGCAGTTCTTTAAGATATGCAATTATATCTTTCTCACTCATATTAAATTTTGGCATATAATTCAAATCCCAATATCGCTCTATTTTCACCCTGCCCCTCTCATAAGTAAGGGTATGAGCAGGGGGTAGCTTTTTTATACCCTGAAACATGGTATCTGGCTGGGGTATAAAGCGGAGAGAAAGGTAATTATGCATAGCGACTGTGTTAAGAGAGGAATTCACGCTTTTATCCTGCAAAATTGACTTTATCTCAGAAGCAAAGAGAAATGAACCATTGTGCTCCATATAGAACAAAGGCTTCTGTCCCAGCCTGTCTCTTGCCAAAAAGATTCTCTTCGCCTTCTCATCCCAGATGCCAAAGGCAAACATACCACGGAGCTTATTCACACAACTACGCCCATATTCTTCATATAGATGTACAATAACCTCTGTATCGGTTTGGGTTTTAAAAACGTGTCCGCTAGCTTCAAGCTCTTTCCTTAAATCCAAATGGTTATATATCTCTCCATTAAAAACAATCCAAATTGAATCATCCTCGTTTGAAATAGGCTGAGTACCAGTGTTGAGATCGATAATACTTAACCGACGATGGCCAAGACCAACGTTACCATTTATGTATACTCCTTCCTCGTCGGGACCACGATGGCTCATTATCTTGGCCATACTGCGAATTTCTTCCTCAGTAATTCTTGTATGACTCAGCTTACCGCAGATTCCACACATATAAACCTCCCGGAAGAGAGTAAGTAATTAAGAATACTAGTTATACAGGATTCCTTGCTATTTCCTTTTATTCTTCAACTGATACCATTCATAAAATTCTCTCAGCCCATGCGATAATGTAAATCTAGGCATAAAGCCAAGTTCGCTACGAGCTCTAGAGGTATCAAATGCTGTATTGTTAGTAAAAAACTTTAAGCTGCGCCGAGAAAAAGGCGGCTCTTTTCCCATAAGTTTGCCTGCTAACTCCATTCCCAGGCCTAGACAAATCATCAACCACACGGGGAGACGGCGTGTGGGCACCTTAACTTTTAGAATATGTGCAATTTCGTTAACTAATTGTTCCAGAGTAATGGCCTCTTTATCGCCGAGTATATAAGTTCTTCCAATTGCTTCATCTTTCCTGGCACATATCTCAAATCCGTCTACTAAATCACCAACATATATCGCATGGCGTAAAGTCTTACCGTTTCCAACCATAAAGAATTTTCCATTCTCTATAGTACGAAATAACTTCTGAGTACGAGGACAACGCGGCCCATAGACCCATACAGGCCGTACCACAACTATGGGCATTTTGGTCTCCGCATAAAACCTTAGGACTTCTTTCTCGCTCGCCAACTTGGTCTTCTCATACAAAATTGTCGGCTCGCAAGTGGACTCTTCATCTACTGGAGGTTTCATTATATCTCCGTAAACACCAACACTACTACAATGAACAAAACGCCTAACGTTGTTCTTCTGAGAGATCGCGAGTAAATTTTTTGTTCCACCCACGTTTACATTCCAATACACCTTTTCAGGAACATTGACCTCCAGATGCGCACTGGCAAGATGAAAAACAATATCCACTCCGGGAACTATTCTATTCAATAACGCGTTATCGGTAATATCACCTCTTATCATTTCGAATCGCTCATGACCCTTCAAGTGCTCGACATTATGATGAGTGATATCAATAGCTTTAACATAGTGCCCCCTAGCTAGTTGATCTTCGACTAGATGACTACCAATGAACCCTCCTCCGCCCGTTACAAGCACATTCATCAATTATTTTCCTTTTTTGCTTCGACCACCACGGCATATCCGGTGGTGGTTGGGAACAACCGATCCAAACTTGAGATGATGCTAAATATCGGATAAACCAGAGAGTATAATTTGTAGCTCTTCTCAACGGATTTTAATTGTTCGTGAGTAGCAGGGGCAATAGTACCTTCCTCAACCTTAACTTTACTCTTTTTAGATAGCTTCGTAACATAAACAAAGTTAATAATTAATTCTATCGCCTCGGTAAAAAACTTAGAGTAACTACTTGAAGCATATGGCTTATAATTAACCTCTTTGAGAAGTCTTTGGAGTTCTGGAATTTCATATCCCACTCTCATATGTCCATATTTCTCCTTAGTCATTCCTAGAAGGTTTTTAATACGATTCGCAAACATACGTGTATTGCCATTTGGAACAGTGACTATTATGCGTCCATCCGCTTTTGTAATTCGATATAGGTCTCTGGTAAAAGGCAAAGGATCGACTAAATGTTCATGGACATCTATTGTCATTACACAATCAAAATAGTTGTCTGGAAAACCAAGATTCCTGCTATCCTTAACATGGATGACTTTTTCCTTTAAAAATTCTTCCATTTCCTTGATACTTTTTTCCTCTAGATCAGCCCAAGTCCATTCACCTCCACATTTCTTAATATAATAGTTCAATGCTCCATTATTATCGCCACATGTGACAAGTAAGCACCTCTGTCCATTGGTATTACCCAAATGTTTTTTTAAAAGCTCTAGTTTCATCTTCTTTTTAAGCGTTTTACTGAAAAATTTTAACTGCCATGGCTGCTGATTCATGGTTCTTGCTCCCATGTATATCTCTTATGTTTAAGTGCCTCTGAAAAGTACCGTATTATTTACACGTGTTTCAGTAATAAATTAAGGTCTTCCTCAAACCTTTGGAGAATAAATAGTTTTTACTTCTTCTATCTCCTTTTGAACCCTGGCTTCATCCCAGTCAAGCTCTTTTGCCATAATAGAGGCGCAGGTTTTCAGGGCCTCATCTCCCGGATCACCGGTTGAGCCTAATTCAGTACGCCTTAAAACCGCATCGGATAGCTTCAAAGCCATTTCTTCACGTATCCCGTGAACGATCTCAGCTTTAATTACCTGTGATGCAGAGGTTATCTTCTGTCCCCACCGAGGATTTTCATCTATATACTTTACTACCCCAGAATATTCGGAACCATAGTTATAAACGAGATGCCTAATAACTTCTTCATCCAATCCCCAAATTCCCTTTTTTGCCTCCTGAGATAAAAAATCATTAAACCTATCGATTTTCCCTCCATAAACGTGTGTAACAGGAGTAACACATGTTGACGGCTTTTTACCTAATTTTTCAAACAGAACATCAACTACCTTCTCTGCTACACCTCTGGCCTCTGTATACTTCACTCCAACTACCGATACTAATCCCTCTATCCCATCATCTTTCGTATGGTCATAAACCCGGTATTGTTTAACGAGACTAACATCAGCTGTCTTGTCATTTTTGCTGTTCATGGGTAGAAGGCCCCCATGAAAAAATGAAATATCTTTTCGTTCAAGAACGGCAGGAGGATAAGCCTCGTTGACCTCTTCAATAAAGTCCTCAATATCTTTTTCGGCCACTTTAAAATCATTAGGGTTGCCCTCGTAAGGGGCGTGAGTAGTTCCAATCAAAGAAAATTCACGCCATGGAACGATAAATAAAAGACGGGAGCCTTTACTCACAATGGCATCTCTGTCCTTAAATTTGTATTTGCTCCATACACCAACGGCATACTTTGGAATTATCTGGCGTTTGACGACAAGATTCATCGTTTTAGAGAAAAGAACCCTGCGATTTTGATAGTTACCATTTAGAAGACTTAAAACACAATCTATCCATGGACCACTCGTATTTACTATTATTTTCGCACGTATATCTAGCTCTTCTTCAGTAAGTACATCTCTCGCTTTTACTCCTGTTATACGGTTCTCGTATTTCAGAAATTCAGTTACTTCGACATAGTTGGCCAGTTCAGCCCCAGCTTTTTCAGCGGACCGAAGAATAGAGAATAGCATTCGCTCAGAGTTGTACATTTGACAATCGTACCAGATAGCGCCTCCGGTGAGTCCATTTTGATTGATGCCGGGGAAAAGTTGTAAACACTCTTCTTTGGAAATAACTCGTCCTCTGGGTAGATGTTTTTCTGTATCCTTAAGCCGGTTTTTATCAAAACCAATAATGTCATTGATCATAAGGGCCAGAGACATTATCTCTCTGCTCTTCATCAAGTGTCCATAAGTAGGCATCAGAAAAGGTAAAGGATGCACAAGATGAGGAGCAATCTTCATTAGTACTGTTCTCTCATATATTGATCGGCGCAAACGGCGAAAATCAGCGTGTTGAAGATATCTTAGTCCACCGTGTACTACTTTTAAGCTGTTTGAAGAGGTCCGAGAACCAAAATCACCTTTATCCAGAAGAGCTACAGAGAGTCCGCGAAGAGATGCATCCCAAGCAGCCCAAACCCCATATATACCGCCTCCGATCACTAGAACATCATAAATATTCCTAGATAACTCTGGAAGATTTCTTTTCATAACTTCTTAGGTTCGAATATCTATGTTCGGCCGTTAGTTATCAAAAAAACCTTTTTAAACAGATGTAAGTCGATAGTTCAAGGCTCTTTACTTAATCGCTTTTGCCATGATGTGCCATCCTAAAGGACGCACAAATGACCGTGGGACGGTGTTAAACAACCCAACGAAAACATAGTTATAAAGCAGTGCTTTTATACCGTGGTGAAGACGAGTTCTAACTGGGAAACGTTCTGGGACAATCTCAACTTTTGAAAATTTATTAAGCATCCTTTTGAATTCGGATATAGAGTATTTTTTAAGTACTGGAGCGTCTTCATGCTCCAATTCAACTTTCATGAGTTTAGATAGAAAATTCAACCAAGAATACTTATTATAGACCATCACAATTGCTTCTCCACGAGGCTTAAGTACCCGATAGATTTCTCCTATCATTGCTTCAGCGTTCGCGGTGTATTGAAGCACTCCGTGGGCATAGACTACGTCAAAACTATTATCATCAAAATCAAGGTTCTCTCCGTTCATGAGCCTTAAATCACTACCGCAATTATTTAGCTCAAAATTTCTCTTGGCTAAATTAATAGCAGTTTCGGATAAATCAACGCCTGTGACTATAGCTCCACATTTTGCAAACCTAACTAAGTCAATCCCAACACCGCATCCAATTTCAAGAAGACGTTCTCCCCTATATGCATTAAAATCAACTATCCTTGGCAGATAGCGTAGCTTATCAAACCTATACTCATCAAGGTCATCAAAAAACCCCTTAGTACCTACCGGGTGGATGGCTATCTCTAAATCATGAATATGCCCGTTCCAATATTTTCGAATCTCTTCGAGAAGAGAAGTGCCACCATTGCTCGGGGTCTTTTGAATCTCAGTAGTTATCTCAACCGCCAATTTCTCACCCGTTTCTGCTCTTAACCATCCAGCCTATTCAGCTTTATCCCTTCACTGTTTAAGATACACATCCTGCCAAATTCCAAAAACCATTAGAGCCCAGAGCCGATGGCTGTGATTTTCGACTCCCTTTAAGTGCTCGGCTTTAAGTCTATCAATATAATCTGGATTAAAAAACCCCTCCCTTTTTATCTTTCGGGCTGAAAGCACTTCCCCCATAAGGGGCTTTAGCTCATCTTTAAGCCAATTCTTTATAGGGATACTAAAACCCTGCTTGTCCCTATGAAGTATCTCTTTCGGTAATATCCTTGACATGGATTTCTTGAGTATATATTTAGACTCAAAACCATTAAGCTTCATTCCACTTGGAATAGTCGCTACAAACTCGACAAACTTGTGATCGAGAAACGGCACTCTACCCTCGAGAGAATTTGCCATAGTCATACGGTCAACCTTTACTAAAATATCATCGCAAAGATACGTTTTTATATCTGCAAAAAGTTCCTTTCCCAAGTGGTCCGCTCCATTTGATTCGTTAAGATACTTAGTAAAAACCGAATATGTATCCACCCCTTCTAACTCTCTTTTAACATCTTCGCTGTAGAGAAGCGATTTTTCTTCCTCGCTAAGGAACTTTGCCCAGCGAAAATGACGAAGCCTAGCCGGATGGTGCGTACCTTCTACAAATCTTTTAATCTTATTAACCAGCCCCTTTTTCTGAGAGGACGGCGGGATGCTCTCAACAACTGAAGGGATGAGCTTTTCCCTAAATATGCCGGGGATTTTTCTATAATAGCTTTCTATTTTATCGGCCATGTAGTACTCGTACCCCGCAAAGAGTTCATCCCCTCCATCGCCTGAAAGCGTAACGGTAACTTGCTTTTTTGCAAGCTCTGAAACCAAGAATGTAGGGAAAATAGAAAAATCTCCGAATGGCTCATCCAAATATTTAATCAGCCTGTCAACCCACCCCACTATATCCGGTTTTACAACCAATTCAGTATGGTCCGTTCCGAAATGTTTTGCTATAGTCCTTGCGTAGTTAAGTTCATTGTACGAAGGGTCATCAAATCCGATTGAGAAGGTTTTTACGGGTCTATCCATTACTTCACTCATCAAACCCACAACTGTACTCGAATCAATTCCACCACTTAAAAAAGCGCCTAGTGGTACGTCACTTATAAGCCTCATTTTTACTGCTTCTTTCAGAACCTCGTAAAGCTCATCGCAGGTTTCTTCCTCTGTCCTCTTTACCTCTTTGAAATGGAGCTTCCAATATTCGTTGATTGAAATTTTGTTATTCTCGACTGAAAGAATATGAGCCTGAGGAAGTTTCCTAATCTTTTTAAATATAGTTAATGGGGCCGGTATATACTCAAAAGTAAGGAAATTATCGAGTGCCTCAAAATCTAAATCCTTTGGAATTCCGGGATATTCAAGTATAACTTTAAGCTCTGAGCCAAATACAAGTCTTTTATCGTCCACATAGTAATAGAGAGGTTTGATTCCGATTCTATCTCTTGCTAGGAATAGCTTCTTCTTAGACTTATCCCAAATCGCAAACGCAAACATTCCTCTTAACTTGTTTACACAATCTTCTCCATCCTCTTCATACGCATGAACAATCACCTCGGTATCTGTGTTTGTGGAGAACTTGTGACCTTTGCTCTCGAGTTCTTTTCTTAGAATAAGATGATTGTATATTTCCCCGTTGAATACTATCCAAACTGTCCCGTTTTCGTTGGAGATCGGCTGATGTCCTGTCGAAAGGTCGATGATGCTCAGGCGACGCATTCCCAAGGCGACATTTCTCTCCACGAAAAAACCCTCGTCATCGGGACCTCTATGGGACATTACATCACACATGCTTCTGAGAGTTTCCCTGCTAACCGGTTCTGCTACACCAAAATTTAGAATTCCACAGATTCCACACATATTTAAATCTCACTTTCCCTAAAACGGATTTTAATTAGAATGAACCGCTTCCAATATCTCTCTGGTTTTTTCCAAATAGATCTTGTAGCTATATTTTTCTTCCGCTAGACTTTTCGCATTTTCGCATAATGCACTACGCAGCTTGTCGTCTTTTAGAACTGAAACTATTCCCTTTGCAAAAGCCTCCGGATCAGGTTCAGTCAATACAGCCACATCAGGATTTAGTACTTGAGTATGAGTAGTAAGATTGGTGGCAACAATAGGTCTACCGGATTTCAAGTAGGAGTATATTTTCAAAGGCGTATTGTTTCCCTCTATTCTTGGTGATACTAAGACATCTGCAATTTCTATGAAATCAGCGATCGCATCAAAAGGGACAGTGCCAGCGAAAATAAATGAATCAGATAGTCCATTTCTTTGAGCTTTTTCTTTCAAAAGTTTAATCTGTCCTTCCTTTCCTCCTACTAACATGAAAATAACATTGTGAACATGATTTAAGACCATCTCTGCGCCCTCTAATAGTAAGTCCAAACCTTGATATGGTTCAAAGGTACCGGTGTAGAGAACAACCTTTTTTCCATTAATGTCATATTTAGCTCTTATGTTATAAGCGAGTCTTTTATCTGTTTTTAGAGGATTATTATCCGCTACATTTTCAATCATGACATGTTTCTTTCGAGGGTTTATTCTTTTGGCATACTCTTCAAGCTCAGGACAGATCGTAATCAAAGCATCACATTTATCTATGGTTATTCTCTCCAATGTCTCAAAGAGTTTAGTTAAAAGTCCAAAATTTGAGAATTTAAAATTTATAAGCTGCTGGGGTAGACTTGAATGCATATCATAAAGATGCTTTGTTCGAAATAGAAAAGCTAAAATCACTGCAAAAAAACTCGCTTCTTCATGAGAGTGAATCAGATCATATTTCTTCCTGCACAGAAGAAAAAAGGCTTTTGTAAAAAGCATTAAATCAAGAGGAACTTTAAGATAAGAAGGACCTACGTTTATGTTTTTTACAAATGGAATTCTTAGAATTCTCAAGATTTTAACACCGGGGATTTCAACGTCTTGCCCTATAGAGTAGGTTAGTAAATCAACCTCATGTCCGAGTGAAGTTATAGCCACCAAGCGGTATAAAACACTGAGAGGAGTTCCTCTAGCTTGGAAAAAAGGTTGTGGCGCAATCATGAGGATTTTCATGAGAATGTTTTCTAGAGGTATCTTATCAACTAAGATTCCAGTTTATCCATAAAGTATTTAATTGTAATTAATAAGCCCTTTTCAATGTCGATCTTAGGTTCCCAACCGAGAAGAGTTTTAGCTTTGGTAATATCAGGTCTACGAATCTTAGGATCATCCACAGGTAAAGGTCTAAACTCAATTACGCTATTACTTTTAGTTAAACTAAGAACCATTCTTGCAACATCTAGAACCCACAATTCATGAGGATTTCCAAGATTTACAGGAAAATGTATTGAGTTTTGCTGGGACTCTGATCCAACTAAACCATTTGTATTTGGCTCTGTGAATAAAAGCTCAACAATTCCATCAACCATGTCAGAAACATAACAGAAGCTTCTGGTCTGTTTCCCATCTCCATATACGGTTAAGGGTTCTCCTCTTAATGCCTGCACTATGAAGTTTGAAACTACCCTTCCGTCGTTTGGCCTCATAAGTGGTCCATAAGTGTTAAATACCCTTGCAATCCTTGTATCCAACCCATGATATCTATGATAGGCCATAGTCAGGGCTTCAGCAAAACGTTTGGCTTCATCATATACACCTCTTGGACCTACAGGACTCACATTGCCCCAGTAATCCTCGGACTGAGGATTTACAAGTGGATCTCCATATACCTCGGAAGTGCTGGCAAGAACATATCTTGCTCCTTTAGACTTAGCAAGCCCTAGGGTTTTATGTGTACCCAAAGCTCCCACCTTGAGCGTATGTATTGGAAGTTCAAGATAATCCGTAGGACTTGCAGGAGATGCAAAGTGGAGCACCGCATCTATTTGCCCCTCAATATAAACGAAATTTGTTACGTCGTAATTTATAAATTTGAATCCTTTGTTCCCTACCAGTGGAGCTATATTACCGGGATTACCAGTTATAAGATTATCAATGCAGACCACCTCATGACCCATCTCCACTAGCCTGTTGCAAATATGACTTCCAAGAAAACCAGCGCCACCGGTAATTACAATTCTCAAAGTCTGCTTTATATTTCTACTACCAATAGTTTTTTAACAAATGGCTTTTATTCAATTAATCTAGTTCTTAAACACCGCCACTTACTATACCGACACCAAAGTAGTTAAATCCTAATTTCTCTAGTCTCTTTGAATTATATAGATTTCTGCCATCAAATATCACGGGTGACTTCATGAGTTTTTTCATTTTTTCAAAATCGGGTTGTCTGTATTCATTCCACTCGGTGTGAATAATTAGAGCATCTGCATCATTACAGGCATCATAATTGGATTCCGCGTACTTTACTCTATTTTCAAAGTACTCTTTAGCTTTCTCCATTGCAACTGGGTCATGTACTGAAACCTCAACCCCGTGTGATATGAACCTATCAATCATGAAAAGTGATGCCGCTTCTCTAAGGTCATCTGTTCTAGGTTTGAAGGATAGTCCCCATACACCAAATTTCCTGCCTTTTAACTCACCCTTAAAGAATTTGTTTATCTTTCTCCAAAATACTTCCTTTTGCATCGTATTGACTTCGTCTGTAGCTCTACAAATTTTAAGGTCATAATCAAATTTCTCAGCGGTTTTTATCAACGCCTTGATATCTTTTGGAAAACATGAACCTCCGTAACCAATTCCAGGAAATAGGAAAAAACGTCCAATCCTGCTGTCAGCTCCCATTATTACTCTTATTTCTGATACATCAGCTCCTACAATTTCACAAAGATTTGCTATTTCATTCATAAATGAAATACGCGTTGCAAGCATAGCATTTGATGCATATTTAGCCAGTTCTGCCGATCCAATCGAAACAACCATTGCTCTATCGGCAGACCTCATAAATGGTGAATAAAGCTCTTTGAGAATACCCCCTACCGATGCTTTGTCGGTACCTATTACAACCCTATCCGGCTTCATAAAATCCTCCACCGCCGCTCCCTCTTTAAGAAATTCGGGGTTTGATGCAACGTCAAACTCAACCTCTGTAACCTCTTTTATAACATCTCGAACCATCTCAGTAGTTCCTAAAGGTACTGTGCTCTTTGTAACTATGATTTTATAGTCATTCAAATACTCTCCTATCTTTCGGGCTACATCGAGGACTGTTCCTATATTCGCAGAACCATCACCATTAGGAGGCGTACCAACTGCAATAAAAACTATGAAAGACCTCCGTATAGCTTCAGAAATGTCGGTGGTAAAGTTGAGACGTCCTTCTTTTAAATTCTTGTGAACAAGGTCATCAAGCCCGGGTTCGTAAAAAGGGACCTTGCCACTCTCTAGGCTTTTGATCTTGCCTTCATCAACATCAATACAAATTACATTATTGCCGCTTTCTGAAAAGCAAGCTCCTGTTACAAGGCCCACATATCCTGTTCCTACGATACCAATGTTCATTAGAATCTCTCCTTTTTAATATTCTCGTTCAGGCAATTATCATACGAGATTCAAACCTTTAGAGGAGAAGAAAATAAAATCTCCAAACCTTCCTTTATCTCATAACTTTACTCTGTTGTACGTTCAACCTATGGCTCCGCCGTCTCAGTTACATAACCACCTACTCTACAAAAACAATCCTAAATAAATAACCTACTTAAGATAATAATCTATTGGACTTTGGTATGTTAGTTAATTAAGAAAAGTCTTAGTCGAAAAACATCATACAACTTTAGGCTAACAGATGAGACATTTCTTGAATGCCTACAATTTCTTGTAAAAAAATCACTCAACCGTTACACTCTTTGCCAGATTACGGGGCTGGTCTATATCACACCCTCTGTTTCTAGCTACATAATAGGAAAAAAGTTGAAGCGGAATCGCAAAAAGAATAGGTGTCAGGAAGTTAGAACTCTTGGGAACACAAAAGACATGATTGGCTTTTTCATTTAACTCATCGCATTCGTCATCGGTTATCGCAATGACAGCCGCATCTCTTGCCTTTACCTCTTCTATGTTACCAAGCATCTTTTCATAAACATTATTATGGGGTGCAAGAGCTATCACAACCATATCTCTGTCCACAAGCGCAATGGGACCGTGTTTCATCTCGCCACCAGCATAACCTTCGGCGTGAAGGTAGGATATCTCTTTCAACTTCAATGCACCTTCCAGAGCGATTGGATATACGATTCCCCTACCCAAAAAGAAATAGTCTCTTTTTTCCCAATAAAGATCGGCAAGCCTCCTAATCTCCTCCTCTTTTTCTAGTATTGCTTCAATCTTTTTAGAAATTGATGCAAGCTCGGCCATCATTTCTGAAAAAGTGGCATTAGATATCACTTCCTTTGCTCTCCCAAGGTAGCCAGCAAAGAGATGGAGGGCAACGAGCTGGGAAGTAAATGCCTTGGTAGAAGCAACACCTATTTCGGGACCGGCATGAGTGTATATTACCGCATCCGCTTCTCTCGTCGCAGTGCTTCCCACAACGTTGCAAATAATCAGAATCTTTGACCCTTCCTCTTTAGCTTTTCTTATAGCGCCAAGGGTATCTGCGGTCTCACCTGATTGAGTAATACCTATTGTTAAAGTGTTTTCATCGATAAGAGGCTTTCTGTATCTAAATTCCGAAGATAGATCAACTTCAACCGGTACATTAGCAAAGGCCTCAATCATAGATTTTCCAACGAGTGAAGCGTGCCAAGAGGTTCCGCAAGAGACTATGCAAATCTTTGATACTTTTCTAAGTTCTTCCAGCGTGAAACCCAGATCCTCCCAATGCATTTTGTCTTTATTCAGATTGATTCTTCCACTAAATGTATTTCTCACGGCCCATGGTTGTTCGTGAATCTCTTTGAGCATGAAATGCGCATACCCGCTTTTCTCAGCAAGTTCTGGGGCCCAGGGGATTTGATAAATTTTCTCTTCTCTGCTCTCGCCACTTTCAAGATCGGTTATTTCAGTCCCATTTTCACGTATAACTACTAATTCATTATCGTTGACGAAAATGGCGTCTTTGGTAATATTCAATATCGCTGGCACATCCGATGCGACAATGTATTCTTCATCGCCACGTCCTATTACAAGCGGACTACCTTTTCTAGCTGCAACTATGGTATCCGGATTAGAGCTGGATATTACTGCGATTGCGTAAGTGCCTTCCACTTCACAAAGCGCCCTCCTGACTGCCTCTGCCAAATTCCCGTTGTTGAGATACCTTTCTGTCAGATGAGCAATGACCTCAGTATCGGTCTGAGATCTAAAAAAATGCCCCTCAGAAATCAGAACCTTCTTTAATATCGAATAATTTTCGATTATCCCATTGTGCACAACCATCAATTTACCATAGCAATCAGAATGGGGATGCGAATTGACCTCAGTGGGCCTTCCATGAGTTGCCCAGCGGGTATGACCGATACCCAAGCGGCTTTCATATTGTCGCTCCTTGAGTATTGATTCCAGGTTTGATAGTTTACCCACCGTTTTCTTCAACACCATATTGCCGTCTTCATAAAATGCCACTCCCGCTGAATCGTATCCCCGGTACTCAAGTCTTTTAAGTCCTTCAATTAGTACAGGCACAGCGTTGTTATTCCGTCCAACATATCCGACTATTCCACACATTAAAGTTCCCTCCACAAAACAGTCGAGCAATATTCATAATCCATGAACAACAGAAACGGAACTGCTATTCACCGGCAGAGAAAACTTGGAGATTACCTTTGCCATCATCTTTCTTTCGATCCAAACTTCCCCATTTATCAAGGCTCTCACTGATTTAATCAACTCCGAAGCACTCGCACTTTTTAAAACATACCCTAAGGATCCGGCGCAGATTGCCTCTAGGATCATTTGTTCGTTGTACTTCTCCGTGAGTAAGAGCACAATGAGAGAAGGAGCCTTATTTCTTATGAATCTCAGTATATCCAGCAGGTCCAAATGTATCATATCAATGTCAAGAATTATGACCTCGGCTTTGATTTGGCTTAAAATAGTTCTTTCAATATCTCCAGGTCTGGGGATTTCGGCAACAATTTCAATGTTATCCTCGGAAGCCAATATATTAAAAATGGCCTCCCTATCCAAGGCGTACTCACAAGCCAATATCACTCTATTGTAATTTGACAATTTGGTCTCCCTCATGGTTTATTCAACCAAATTAAACTTTGATAGCTAAATATTTTCCCCCAACAACTCCAGTTTCGTTCATTTTAGTCGTCACCAACAAAACTCCTATGCTTTTGACCATGGGTGAATTACTATAAGATAACCCAAAACGCATCCGCGTTTCATTCACAGCAATTAGTTCGAGAACTATATCGACCCATGGTTTATTTATCTCACTTTGGCATAGTAAAATCAATTGGACTTTAGTTGAATTGAGAATTAAAAAGAAGTTTTACCAATCGCCCATAGTATAACTTTAGTTTGTAGAACTATATAACTCTAGTCTGATATAAATTAAATCGTACTCGAATTCGTGCATAATTTATTGGATTTATCCTCTGCTTAAAACTGTCTGCATCCAGGATAATGAGTGAGTATTTGGAATGAACAGGGTGATTTGTTTTGACATTAATGGTTTACCTTATTAACTAAGTTACGAACCCATTTCGGAAACCATAGAGTATGAGCTCAGACCTACTCTTTACTGAAAGCTTTTTGAAAATCTTATATAGGTGAAACTTTACTGTTTTTTCACTTAGATAAAGGTCTTTCGCAATATCCCTGTTGCTGAGCCCATTCAAAACCAGCTTGACAATTTTCGTTTCCGTCTCAGTCAGATCATATACTGCGTCTTTTCTTTTTTTCCCCTTAAGCTTAGGTGAAGATGAGAATGCCTCCAAAACCTTCACCATCATTTTTCTTTCCACCCAGAGTTCTCCATCATTAACAGATTTGATCGCTTTCGTAAGATGTTGAGATTCGGTGTTTTTCAATAAATATCCTCTAACGCCAGAGCGTATAGCGCTAATGAGCGTATTCTCATTGTAGTCGTTGTCTACTATCAAAATCACTTTGGAATTTCTATTCTTTTTGAGAAGTTGAAGGATTTTGGTAAGGTTTAAACCCCTGAGGTCGATATCGAGGAGTAAGACATCAAACTTAACCTCCTCGCAAACTTGAACTAAATCTAACAGATTGGAAACGCGGTGCACTATCTCTATGTTTCCATCATCCTCGATTATCTTAGATATTCCCTCTCTCAACAACGGGTAGTAACATGCTACGACTATCTGTATAAGATCGTCGTTTTTCTGTGAATGATTTGGGTTCTTTGTAGCCATTAGGCTTTCTCCTCTTCAAATAAAAAACACAGGAAACAAAACTAAAGTGTTTCTATATCAAGAACATCAACCTCGATAGAGATAGACCTTTTTATTAGTTCTATAGAAACTATGAGTTTATGTTTCGAAGATTTCTTATCCACAATTTTCCCCGCCATTCCTTTTAGTGGACCTCTCTTTATAATTACATCTCTACCCTCGTCGAGATAGGGGTATGGGTCATACTTTAGTTTGTTTTGAATGACTTTCGTTATGGATTCTATTTGTTCTGCAGGGATAGGGACCGGCGTGCCGTTGCAACCAACTATTCTTAAAACACCCTTGGTGTACATAACGTCGTAAATATCGCCTAAGCCTATCCTAACAAATAGATAAGAGGGAAATAGAGGAATATTGATTAACTTCTTCCGGTCCTTCCACTGCGACAATACCTCTCTCAAGGGAAGGAAAGTTTTTACGCCTCTATACTGTAAAGTAGATTCTGCCACTTTTTCATGGCGGCTCTTGGTATGAACGGCGTACCAATTTTCCGCCCCCTCAGCCCCTCGCGCTGGCAATAAACTTTCAACCAACATTTAAATAAATAAACCTCCTAAAATAAATTCACATACAAATTAAAATGCCGTTGTAACCAAAAGTCAACCGACTTTAGTTTTATTCAAAATTAGACAAAAGTTATAATTGTATGTTTTATGCTCTTCTTACCTGAAACATCTTCGCCGGAAGCTGTACAACTACACCGTTGAGTTCCAAGGATAGAAGAACTGATAAAGCCCTTGCAGGATCCATCCCAGTTAGTTTTATTATTTCGTCAATATGCAGAGATTTGTCTTTCAACACGGAATAAACCCCTCTTTCATCCTGTGTAAGAGCTGAGAGCATGGAGGTCAAACTACAGTCGGATGATCGTCTTGCAGTTAGATCTTTAAATGCTTCTATTTCGGTCAATATATCATCCACTGACTCGACCAATTTCGCACCCTGTTTTATCAGCTTATTAGCGCCTTGACTAAGCCTGTTCCCTATGTTTCCTGGGACGGCAAACACCTCTCTGTTCTGTTCCAGAGCAAAAGAAGCAGTAATGAGCGAACCACTTTTATCGGAAGCTTGTACTACTACTACTCCCAGCGAGAGACCGCTTATTATCCTGTTTCGCTTGGGGAAATTGACAGAATCTGGCGCTGTCCCAATCGGAAATTCTGATACCACTGCCCCCTGACTTGAAATCCATTCACCCAGTTTCTTATTTTCAGGAGGGTAAATAACATCCAACCCAGAACCTAAAACAGCAATAGTTCTCCCTCCCCTTTTTAATGCCCCGTAGTGAGCAATAGAATCAATCCCCCGGGCCATTCCGCTCACGACAGTAATACCTCTTGCGCCGAGCTCTCCAGCGATTTCTTCCGTAACAAATCTTCCATACCTGTCGGGAACTCTCGTTCCGACAATTGCTATTGCTATGTCATCTTCCCTTAAAATATCCCCCTTTAAGTACAAGAAAGGAGGGGGATTGTAGATAGCCAAAAGATTCTTTGGATAGTTTGAACCATGAAAATGTTTCAGTTGAAAACCTAATTTATTAATTCTGGAAACTTCTTTATCGACCTTATCCCATTCAGAGAAATTATTCAGGGCATATATCGTTTTCTCCCCAATGCCCTCTACCCTTTGGAGTTCTTTGGGTTTAGCCTCAAACACGCACTTTGGGCTCCCGAATTTAGAAATGAGGTTCCTAAACAGAACATCACCTACTCCACTAACCATTCTTAGGGCAATCCAATACCTATGGTCTTGCATAATGATTAAGTTTTGCTCGCAAATTTTGTATCCAGACAATATCAAGGAAAAGATAAAACCTGGAATCCACTGCCCTTAAATCTGCCGCATATAGAACTTACCCTGATAGGTGCACTTTCTTTCCAGGTCACTCTCTATTTCTCTGAGAACCTCGTTGTGAGTTTTATTCCATACCGGAGCTATCAGAAGGTCCTTCGGTGTATTGGTAACAAGCCTCTCAACTACTATATTTGGAGATAAGCGCTCAAGAAATCTAGAAATAAAATCAACGTATTCTTCATAACTGAACAAATAAAAAGGACTTTCTGTATATATTTTGGCAAGAGCACTGTTTTTTACGACATGGAGGTTATGAATCTTTATAAAATCTATGTCAAGTCTGGATATCTCATCAGCCATTCCTAACATTTCATCTAATGTCTCCGTAGGGAAACCTACGATTAAATGAACCCCAATAGCTATTCCCCGGCCTTTAGTGAGCAGGATCGCATCTACTACAGATTTGTAATTGTGACCTCTATTCATGAAGTCCAAAGTCTTGTCGTATATCGATTCAACTCCGTACTCCAGTGTCACAAAATAATCTTTTGCCAAGTTCTCAAACAATTTTAGCTTCTGCTCATCTATACAATCAGACCTCGTTCCTACCGCAATTCCGACAACATCATCGAACTCAAGGGCTTCGGAGTATAATCTTTCTAGTCTTTCAATTTCATCATACGTATTGGTGTAGGCTTGAAAATAGATTATGAACTTTTCTGCCCTGAACCTTCTTTTCAAATGCTCCATCCCGGTTTTAATCTGATATTTCATCGAAAAACGAGAACGGGCATAGGGAGGTACGAAACTTTCATTATTGCAATAAACACAGCCTCCGCGGGCTATAGTACCGTCGCGATTTGGACAGGTAAAACCCATATCCACCGAAACCTTGTGAACCCGGCATCCAAATTTTTGCCTTAAATAAAGATTATAAGAATTGAAACGTTTATCCATATATTTCTTTCCGGTTTTATTCAAAACGTCACAACTCAACTTCCCAATTCCCACGTCATGAGTTTCGTGGCTTGAACTTTTAAAAGAAGACTATAACACGAAACATTCAATTCAGAATCCAAACTTGTTTGGTAAAGCTTGGCAGAATACTTTTCTCTAATTCAGCTCCGCCGACGGACAAAACTTGCTAATATTACATATTTTACAAAGCGGTTTTCTCGCCTTGCAGACGACGCGCCCATGGTCGCTTAGTGCGTTGGAAAAGAAAGTCCATTTTTTCTTAGGAACCAATCCCATCAAATCTTTCTCTATTTTATTTGGGTCGGTATTATCCGAGAACCCAAGCCTTTTCGCCAGTCTCCTGACGTGCGTATCTACAATTATTCCAGGAATGCCAAAGCAATTTCCCAAAACAACATTTGCAGTTTTTCTTCCCACTCCGTCAAGCTCGATCAGCTTTTTCATCGATGCAGGGACGCTGCCATCGTATTTCTCTGCAAGAACTCTGCAGCTGTTTATTATTGCTCTTGCCTTGTTCCTGAAAAAACCTGTCGGGCGAATATCCCTCTCCAAATCATTAGGATTGAGATATACATAATCAGCGGCGGTCTTGTATTTCTTGAATAGATACTTAGTTACTTGGTTTACCCTCTCATCAGTGCACTGAGCTGAAAGAATAGTTCCGACAAGAAGTTCGAACGGATTTGTAAAATTGAGATGACATTTTGTGTTTTTATAATCCATTTGAAATATAAGAATTATGCTGGCTAGCCTTTTTTTCTTGAATGATAATTTCTCATTTTTAAAGGTTAGTTTCTTTACTTGCAACCTTTAAGCCCTTTTACCTCTGTACGATTGACGACTAAAAAAAAGGGGAAATGTATAACACATATCCCCTAAGTACAAAACCAAAAATCATAAAAACACCTCGAATGAAATCAACGGAAGAACTCATTTAATGACAAACTTAATCCTTTCGTGCAGGACTTAAGCCGTTTTTTCCTTGAAAGTAGCTTTTATTCTTCTCGATAAACTGCTTCCATTTATCCGGCAGCTCATCTTCATGATAAATAGCATCAACAGGACATGGATCTACACAAGCGCCGCAGTCTATGCATTCATCAGGATGAATTAAAAGCTGATCTTCTACTTCGTATATACAATCAACTGGGCAAGCCTCGACACACGCTTTATCTTTAACACCTATACAAGGCTCCGCTATTATATAGGCCATACCAAATACCTCCTTAAATCTATTGGCTTAAAAATACATTATCCACAGTTGATATGCAAGTAAACCACGCTGCTTCAGGCTTGTTGAGTTCGGCCTCAACGATGATGGAATGCTCAAGTACGCTTACTCGCCTTCTTGTTATTTGTTCTTGGGGTTTGGTTGTTGCTCTTTACTGGGTTCTTCATTTGAAGTCTGTCCTTCTGTTTTCTCTGAATTTGCCGGAGCGACTTCAGAGGCTTTTTGTTCAGAGGGTGAAGCCGCTGATTTTTCTTCCAAAGAAACAGGAGCAGTTTCTTTTACGACCGATGACTCCACTCCCCTAGTCGAAAAATAACCTAGAGACAGCGAAGTAACCATGAAAAGAACTGCTAGCACTCTAGTGACCTTCGTCAGAAAAGGAACGGCACCGCTGGCTCCGAAGATGGATTCGGTGGTTCCTCCAAACATCGACCCGAGATCACCGCCCTTTCCGGGCTGAAGGAGCACCGTAACAACGAGAAGCAAGCTAACAACTATGTGTACTACTTTGATTAACGTTACGACTATATCCACTTTGTTCTACTCTCCCGCTAATTGAACTATTTTTCCAAAGGATTCCGCCTGGAGGCTTGCGCCACCAACCAAGACCCCATCCACATCAGGTGTGTGGAGGATTTCTTTTATGTTTTCAGGGCTTACACTTCCTCCATATAGGATTCTTAGATCATTGGCAATTTCACCCCAAATATCACATATAAGCCCTCGAATAACTCTATGAACATGTCGGATCTCTTTCGATGTAGCATTTTTGCCAGTTCCAATAGCCCAAACAGGTTCATAGGCAATAACGAGTCTTGCCGAATCGGTCAATTTCAAACCCTCTGTGCCGTTTTCGACCTGTCTCTTTATGACACCTATCGTGTCATCTTCCTCTTTTTCCACAAGATTTTCACCGACACAAAATATTGGGATAAGACCGGCATCAAGTGATATCTTATTTTTTTTTTGAACCATAATATCTGTTTCACCTAAAAGGTTTCTTCTTTCAGAATGACCTATAATTGCCCATTTACATCCAATGTCTGATAGCATATGGGGAGAAATCTCACCTGTAAAAGCTCCCCAAGCTTCCCAAAACACGTTCTGCGCAGCCATTTGTACTCTGGATTCACGAATAACCTTGTATACAACATCAAGCGACGTATAGGGCGGAGCTAAGACAACATCGGCGGCGCCTCCCAACTCATTTACAAGATTAACAATACCCTCTGCAAGCCTTTTGGCTTCCCTCCTCAGCATGTGCATCTTCCAGTTTGCGACAATGAGTTTTTTTCTCATTTAAGCTTTTTCCCCATAGCTTCTAACCCTGCTAATCCTCGCCCTCCTATGAATTCTAAAGCCGCTTTCCCTCCTTTAGACAAGTATTTTATCCTGTCAGAATAATTAGTATTCTTAAGCGCAACGATCGTATCCCACCCAACCGCTACACTAAAGGCATCTGATTCAGCTATCGCTTTGGCCACCTCTAAAGTCCCTTTTCTAAAATCTTCTTCTTCATACACACCAACCGGCCCGTTCCAAAAAACAGTCTTTGCCCTCGAAATTTTCGAAGCAAAATCGTCTATAGTGTTTGGACCTATGTCGACAGCCACACAATCCTTTGGATAAGAATTGGTTGAAATTATAAAGGAATTGGTATAATTGTTCAAATCTCCTTTAATAATTACAGAATCTTCGGGCAGAACTAATCTAATATCCCGGGCCGAAGCTGAGGATATAAGCCTTGTCACACTGTAAAAAGCCCTTTGGTCCACTATAGAGTTTCCCACATCTTTTCCCAAAGCTCTGAGAAAAGTATTAGACACGGCCCCTCCAATTAGTATGGTATCAACCTTATCTAACAGGCTTTCCATAATAGGGATCTTCTCCGAGGCGATCAGACCACCGAAGACAGCAACGAAAGGACGAGGGGGATTTTCAATGAGCCGTCCAAGATTTTCTAATTCCTCTTTAAAATTAAATCCGACGCAGGCGGTCTCGACAAACTCAAGGATACTGGAAACAGACGCATGAGAACGGTGTGAGGCCGAAAAAGCCTCGTTGACATAAACATCCGCTATCGCCGCAACTCTTTTAGCGAAGCCCGGATCATTCTCTTCCTCTCCCTTGTGAAACCTCAAATTCTCAAGAAGCATTACACTACCGGGAGGCATATCTCCGGCAAGTTTCTTCACTGCGTCTCCGACACAATCTTCAGGAAAAAATATCTCGGTATCCAAAATTTCCGAGAGTCTTCTGCCTACGGGTTCGAGTGAGAGTTTGGGGTTAAATTTCCCTTCGGGTCTTCCGAGGTGCGAGGCAATAATCACTCTAGCCTTTTCTCTAATGGCATACTGTATTGTAGGAAGCGCCGAGATAATTCTCGCATCTTCAATAACGCTTTGGTCTTTATCAATGGAAACATTAAAATCAACCCTAATCAACGTTCTTTTTTCCTTTATATCAATCTCGTCTATAGAAGCTAAATTCATCAAGCCCCTTTGTAATTAATGTATGATTTCAATCTTCTGAGTCCTTCCTGTATGCACTCGTTCGAAGTTGCATACGAAAACCTCAAATAACCTTCTCCTCCGCTTCCAAAGTCAATTCCAGGTGCTATGGCAACGTTAGCCCTCTCAAGTATGTCAAAAGCAAGATCGTATGAATTTTCTCCCAGCCTCTTCGCATTAACAAAGACATAGAACGCCCCCTTAGGCTCATAAAAAACCTCAAAGCCCAAATCTCTGAGCCCCTCCAGCATTTTCTTTCTTCTCTCGCCAAATATTCGAACCATCATATCAACCTCTCCCTTACAATTCTTCATCGCCGCTACCCCTGCTCTCTGCACAAAAGGATTTGGAGAAATGAAAAGGTTTTGTTGAAGCTTCTGAATAGGACGAATAAAATTTTCAGGAGCTATAAAGTACCCCAGCCGCCATCCCGTCATGGAGTAAAGTTTTGAAAATCCGTTGATCATAAAACCATTATCGGTAAACTCATAAATTGTTTTTGCCTCACCCTCATAGACGAGCCCGTGATAGATTTCATCAGAGATCACGTATAAACCAAGACCGCTTATTTCCCTCATAATTTGCGGGTCGAGAACTACTCCCGTCGGATTTGATGGAGAATTTATCAAAATTGCTCTTGTATTCTTCGAGATAGCTTTTTTAATTCTCTTTGTATCTATCTGGAAACCCTCTTCCTCGTAGATTCTGACAGGTTTAGGGGTTCCTCCCGCAATTCTTATTATCTGGGGATAGCAGGCATAGTGTGGGTCAGTTATTATAACCTCATCTCCGGGATCCAGGAGTGAAGACATGGTCAGGAAAAGAGCAGCAGAGCTACCCATCGTAATCACCACTCTAGTCGGTGAAACATCGATTCCATAATTGTTCATATAATCTAGGGAGATGGCCTCTTTAAGTTCGGGAATTCCAAGGCTCGGGGTATATTTCGTGCATCCTCTCGTAAGTGATTCTACAGCTTCAACGCAAATCGTCCTAGGAGTGGGCAGATCAGGCTCACCAACCTCAAAGTGAATAACTCTCTTTCCTTCAGCTTCTATCTCTTTTGCTCGCTCCAAAACATCCATCACGAAGAAGGGCGCTATTTCTCGAGAGAGCTTGGAGGGCATGGATTTTATTGTAAGTAAAAAGGGAATGGTTGTCTAGAAAAATGAGCTAACTTCCGGTTGTGACTTTCGATCTTATGCCAACCTTGCAATGAGCGGTGATGGTGGGTATATTGAATCCACCTAATTAAATCAAAAGGTAGGGTTTAAAAATGGCTCAGGTTTGTGTAGTATGCGGGAAAAAACCTCTCTATGGACATAACGTAAGCCACGCAAATAACAGAACTAAGACGCGCTGGAATATCAATCTAAGGAGTTTTAAGGCAAAACTAGAAAGCGGAGAAGTAAAAAAAATCAGGGTTTGTACAAGATGTATCAGGTCCGGAAAAGTTCAAAAAGCCGCGTAGATTGCCTCCTTTCCCAAAACCTTTTCGATTTTTTTCTTTAGTAATTCTCTTCTTAACTTGCTCAGTCTGTCAATGAATAGAATACCATCCAGATGGTCTATTTCGTGTTGAATGGCGCGGGCGAGAAGACCCGCCCCCTCAATCTCGAAAGGCTCTCCGCCCCTATTTATTGCACGAACACGCACCTTTGCCTTTCTTTTAACCTCGCTTGCAAATCCTGGAATGCTCAAACACCCTTCTTCATCTACTTGTACACCTTCAGATGATATAATCAAAGGGTTAATTAGCTCTATTAGCCCGAGTGAATTCTCTTCTCTGGGAGATACATCTATTATACATACCCTGAGATTGAAACCGACTTGCGGCGCTGCAAGGCCCACTCCCGGAGCATCGTACATTGTTTCTGCCATGTCATCGAGGAGTTTTTCAATCTCTCGACCTATCTTTTTTACGGGAGTTGATTTTTTCCTCAGTTTTGGATCAGGGTAAGTGATAATTCTTAAAATAGACATCTTGAATTAAAATCCTATACAAAACTGTAGTGTTGTCAACGAATTCTGTCGCGTACTGCCCAACAAATGATGCTTCTGATTTAGTTAAAAAACCGGCAGCTAAAAGATTACCCCTCGTTTAGCTTTTTTATGAGTTCCTTACTTGGCCTAAAGTGAGGAAGTTTTTTCGGCTGGACCTCAACTGTTTCACCCGTCCTTGGATTCCTACCGCTATACGGCTTATACTCTTTTGTAAAAAAACTGCCAAAACCCCTTATTTCAATCCTCTTTCCATCCTGAAGCACTTCGGTCATATGTTCAATTACTGTATCAACTATCTGTTCGGACTGCTGAGGTTGGAGATGGAATTTATCAGCCAGCTCTTTCTCTAATTCCGATCTTTTCATTGTAACCACCTTAAGTTTTTATGAAGTATAAACCCTTTTTCTGGGAAACCAATTTAGTTAATTTCCGATTGTTTGTCAAGAGTTGTGGCTTTCCCCAACAGGGTTGGAGAAACTCTTCTTTGCTAAGGTCATCTAAAGTTGAAAGCGAGAACTCAACAGTCGAATCTCCCTTCATCGATCTTGTTGACAATTGCTTTCACAATAAATAAGATTTAACCGAAATATCAATTAAACGGAGCAAAGTATGGAAAGACTCGAAAGAATACTGAACAAAGCCGACGGTTTCAAAGAAGCCGGAAGATTTGAAGACGCTCTAAAGGAGCTAAAAAAAGCTCTAAAAATTGCTCCTCAAGACCCGGATGTCTATCTATCATTTGCGCTTACCTATGATTCAATGGAAGAATTCGAGACATCGGTTTTTTATTTCAGAAAAGCAATTGAGCTCAACTCGATGGATTCTTATACCTGGACACAGTTTGGAATCACTCTCACCAGAATGGGGCGACACAAGCAATCGTTTGATTCTTTCCAAAAGGCTTTGTCAATCGACCCGAATTACATTGGGGCTAAATGGAACCTTGCTCTGACCTACAGGGCTGTTGGATGTTACGAGGATGCAATAGCGGAATTTCTGAAGTGTATTGAGCTAGATTCCGATTCGGATTATATAAAAGAGGAAATCCATTACCAGTTGGGCCTTTGTTACTTTGATATGGGATGGACAAAAGAGGCGCTTAATGAATTTAAAATTCACGTCTCAATTTTTCCGAATGATGTTTGGGCTCAACATTCGATTGGCAACTGTTATTTAGACTTTGGATGGATAGACGAATCGATGGACAAATACAAGCAAATCATAAATTCTTACCCGGAATTCATCCCTGCTTATAGTTCTCTTGCATTCTCGATGACTGAAAAAGGGTGGTATGATGAAGCGCTGGAAGTCCTTAGAGCTGCTCTTAAGATTTGTCCGGGGGATCAGTCCATAAAGGACAACATTGATTATATCCAATCGTTGAAAGAGGATGAAGATGGTTTTAAGGATATAATTCTCTTAAGCCTCATAGCTCAGATATTAAACCGCAGGCAAACTCTTAAAAATAATTGACCCATAATCCTTCTGCTTACTCTAGGTTATTGTCTTAAAACGATTCCTTCACGCCTGTCGTTCAAAAAACTATTGGTACAAACAGTTTAATTTAGAAATCCTAAGAACCTTCATCTGTGTCGTTCGGATTGAAAGTATAGGTAAGTGAGGTGGTTCGTCCTAGAGCTACATGGGTGTTAGTCGTGTAGCTCATCTCTTTGTACTTGAACTGTACAACGTGATCTCCTGATGGAACGGACACCACTGCCGGACCCTTGAAATCTCTAGCTAAGCCAATAAATCTGCCATCCAGATACATCTCGGCATCCTCTGTAGTTACCTTTAGGCGCAATATACCGTGGTATGCTGCAGCTGGGGTAAAATGAGATGAACCCCCGGTTATTGCCGAACCCAATTCGATAATAAAAAACCCAAGCGGAACATTTGATCTTCCACCTCGAACTCTTCCACCGGCGTGTAGAGGCGAAGACAAAAGGAAAATGGATACGGTCACTATAATTATTAGGCTAAGTTTTTTTACCAACCCTTCTCGCCTCACTTTTATTAAAATAACAAAGAACCGAAAGCATATTCACTCAATCCAACGTCCGGGAATCCAACGCCCCTGAATATCGTAGTGCCCATACACCCATATCGCCTCTGCTGAAGGCGGGGGAGGAATATTTTCTTTGTTTAAACCCAATGGTCTCGCACAACCAAAAACAAGCATAAGTATCATCGATAAAAATACGATTTTCATCATCCCCTCTGCTAGGAGCAATTTGAATTACTGTCTATCGATGTCCAAGACTATAGCAAAATTCAAAAACTGTAAAGGTATTTTAAGTTGGATTAAAACAAGTTCAAATGCGCGTGAAACATAGAGCACTGGTCATTCTGAACCGGCGTTCGTCAAAGCTTGAAAAATTGAGAAGCGCTGAGTCAGAAACCGCAAAAGATGGGTAATTCGTTAGATAACCACAAAAAGCCCGGTGACATACATTATCAAAAGTCCAAGAACAAGCCCTGTAAAATTTGTAAGGCTTCCCAGCCCGGCTTCCGAATCTCTGGTCATTAACTTTATGATTTCGTAAACGACCTGAAATATTGCGCCAGCTCCAATACCGAAAAATAGCGTTGCCAGAACATCGGAATATGTAAATCCTCCAATCCACGTTCCAAAAATTGCTGGAACGCCCGCTAGAAGACCGAGAATGAGGAAGTGAATCTTCCTAGGTCTTTCTCCACTTGCCACCGGGGCAACAATCCCCAAGCCTTCTGTTACGTTATGTATTGCAAAACCGATCACGAGGAAAGCGCCCAGCGCTACTTCCCCAAGCACGTAAGCAGAGCCAATTGCAAGACCTTCTCCCAGGTTATGAAGACCTATCCCCGCAGCAATCATATAAGCTACAACAAGACGCATGTAGGAATCGTCTGCTTGGGAAGACCCCGAACCCATTGTCTTTTTTCCAATAATAACCAAGATGAGAAAGCTTAATATAGCTCCCATCCCAATTAATGCCGCTCCTTGAAACACACCCGGCACACGTTCAGCGACCTCAAACGCCTCCTCGAGAGCGTCAACTCCAAGAAATATTAAAAGACCCGCGGTAAGACTGAGGAAAAAATTCATCCACTTCTTACTTACGCTCTTTAAGAATGGAAACCAGAGAAACCCAAGAAATACCGGAATTACACCAACGTATACTCCAAGAAGGGCGAATGTCCCAAAGTAGCGCCAGTTCGGTGTCGGCGTCAGAGTAGCAATTTCGACTCCATGACTGAACTTAATCCCTGTTGAAGTAATAACGGTAACCTCGTACGGTTCAGCTGCAACCCAATGATAGGGAATGGTAATTGTGGCTTGCCCAAGGCTCGGAAGAACGTTACTTGGGTATATGGAAGCCTCCCATAGAGCCTCATTCACAGTTACCTGAGCTATAGTTATATCGGACGGACCAGTATTTCTGACGAGGGCTATTATTTCCTCAGGCTTAAGAATAATCCTCTCAAAATCCAACTTCTCGACCGGGACCGCTCCTGTTTCAATAAGACTTGTTCCTTTGGTTGCAAACCAGTAGACCATTACCCCAAGAACGAATAAAGGAAGTATCGCTGTTAGAACAATAATAAGCTTTGATCTTAAGGAATTTCCCTTTTTTTCTCGTACTATCTCTCTTTCTTCAACCACTTGTTCACTCGACATCTCAAGACTCCTTATGACCGTTTAGTTGCCAAACAAAAGATGCTGCATGCAAGATTCACGATACACGATTCATCTTGTATCCCGCTTATTTTCATTCGTGTCCGTTGTGTAAATTTGTGGCCAAATATCTGCGTCTCCTTTAAGCCACTTCTGGAAGAACGTTGAAGAATCCCATCCACCCGAGCTCTGCAAACTCGCTCTGATGGGCATGAAACATATACATACCCGGATACTTGTAAGAAAACTCGACAATGCATCGTTCTCCTTGACAGAGCATAACTGTGTCTGTGTATTCGTAGTGTCTTATGTCAGTCCCGGTTCTATAGAGGCGAAACATATTTCCGTGTAGATGGAAAGAATTTAGCAAATCAAACTCGGTCATATTGACGAGATAGATTCTTACAAGCTCGCTGACTTTGATGTTTATTGGATTGTCCGAAAAGTAATTTGAATAACCGTTTACGGTATAGAACTCGTTCTCACCGTCAAAGTCCGTATCGAAGCCGTTCATAACCATTACAAGTTCTTTAGCTGGAGGTCTGGGAGTCTTGGGGTCTACTATAAATGTGCCGTAAAGTCCCTTTTCTACGTGCTTTTTCACCGGCATAACGTGACAGTGGTATAGAAAAAGTCCAAATGGGTCTGCCGTAAATTCGTAGGTGAACCTTCCTCCGGGCGGGACGATCTCAAACACACCGTCCATTCCCGCAGGGTGTATGCCGTGGAGGTGGATTGTATGCGGCATATGGGATGCGTTTAAAAAGTTAATTTTTAATTTGTCACCCTCGGTACATCTTATAGTTGGACCTGGAACAAAACCGTTATATGTCCATGCAGGATACTTAACACCGGGAGCAACCTCAATCTCTTTTTCGTGTGCAACAATATCGTACTCTCTCTGGACTTGCCCGTCAGGGAGCTGAGTAATCTTCCCGAAGTCGAAATTTGTGAGGAATTTCATTGGATCCATCTCATCGTCCTTGAAAGCTGACGTTTTTCTCTTTTCATGAATCATAGTTTGATGTCCACCATGTCCCATTCCCGGATTGAGAGTTACTCCTTTATTATTATATTTTTCGCCAAAGGTTTGTCCGGCGAAGACCGACGAGCCGGCCACTATTCCCAACCCAGCTTTCATGAAGTTTCGCCTTGATAAACTCTGTTTCTTCATTTCATCTCTCCTAAGTTCGACCCATATAGGTATTCATCCTTTGAATGATGCCAGCTTATTTTATGCATATAAACTTAATTTTTAGTCTAAACTAAATTATAGGCTATATTTTAAGTCAGTCAAGACTCGTTATTTGCTAAAGTTACTATTTTGGCATTGGGTTATAACTATGAGAACTCTCAAAACGATAAGATTCCTTTATTGAGAGTTGAAGTATCAAAAGAGAAGTTGACTGCTGTGTAAAGGGAATACACCTTGGATCACGTATTGCTTTTCATGTGGGATTGCTAATGTCAAGCAATACACAAGGATGGTCCAGCTCACATTAACAATTTTAAGTGCGCACCTCAATTCGTATCCAGATTGATACCAACTAACAATTGATATTATTCATTCGCCACGTTCACAAAGACTTTTATAACGTCTTTTCCATCTGTTAATAAGCGGATCATCTCCTTGTAATTCTCAAGTCCGTCCACTGGATGTGTGAGAAACTTGGAAAGCCACCCTGGAAACTGCGCTTCCGCGCGGGCGTGATCGTATATGCCGGCTTCAAAATAATCACGGTTTGCATTCACGGTGCCGACCACAATTTTGTTCCCGAGCACAAATCCCAGGTTAATCTTATCCGCAGGAATCTCCATCTTGCGATTCCCCCCGGTCACGCTGGATAGAATCAGGACGCCGTTTTTGCCCAAGCACTCCATGGATTCAAACACGATCGGCGAAAATCCAGTGGCTTCAAACATGATATCGAAAGGACCGTACTTTGAAGCGGCATCTCTAAGAGAGGTATCTAAGGTGGAAATATATCGCACCCCGATTTCGGACAACAAGTCGGAGTTCCTGTAGGGAGCACGGTTCCTGCCAAAAGCCGTCACCTCGAGACCGCGCATCTTTAAGGACATAGACGCGAGCAGCCCGATGGTTCCCGCGCCGAGAACTGCGGCCCTCTTAGGCTTCCAGATTTTCAGCCTTCGTTGCGTTTCGTACGCTTGAATGATCCCTTTCTCAATGACCGTCGTTGGTTCAAGCAGAACTCCTATGTGCCGCAGACCCACGGGATATTTAACTATGTATTCAGGGTCGTCGACGAAATACTCAGTGAGATAACCGTGGCGCAGGTTGATCCCGCGCTCGTAATAAACATCGTCGGTAGTCATATCGTACTGTCCTATCTGGTCGTAGAAGCTTTTGCCGGCACGGCGCACTGTCGGGACAACATAATCTCCGGGTTCAAATTCAGTTACGTTCTCTCCGACTTCAACGACGCGTCCGAAGCATTCATGGCCTGTAACCAGAAAATCGTAACCCTGAGGAGCTTGCCCGTATTCTGCGGCGTTGATTTCTTTGTCGGTGCCATCCACGCCCACTTTCAGAACTTTAACAAGAACTCCACGTCCGTTAGGCACGTCGTTCACCGAAGGTTTAGGAAGCTCTGCAAGATGAATACTCCCCGCTTTACCAGGAAACACTGCGATAGCTCTCATAAGATCTCTCCTTTTTATTTCCATTTGAAGCACAATACACATCGAATACTGCGTTTATTTCCAGTTGAAGCGAACTAAGCTTCAGATAGTGTGTTTTAACCACCTTTCCATCCATAGTTTTGTCTTCTCAGCGAGTTCCCTGCTCGAGGTATAAGATATCTGTTTGTCGTCGAGGCAGATTCCCCAATAGGTAATTTGAGTAAGGTTCCCCTCATCTCGTTCTTCTTTTGCACTCTGCAAGTTTAAATTTGCGCCGCTGGAGACAGGATTAACTGTGAAAGAAGCTATCGATATCGTCATTACCACTCTCCTTAAGGTGAATCCTTACCCTTGTATTTGTAGAGACGCATTTTGATGCGTCTCTACAGTATCAACCTACTTTTTCCACTCATAGAAATAATCCGACAGCCTGTCTCTCAAAAAGAGCCTCGCCCTGTGAATCCTGGATTTGACGGCAGTAATCGATATGCTCAAAATCTCTGCGACTTCCTTGTTTGAGAAACCCTCTATATCCCTCAGATAAAAAACGATTCTGCTCGGCCCTGGAAGATCGCTCAAGGCCTTTTCTATTATCTCTACCCCTTCCCTGTTTAGAAGCGCTTCGTCGGGTATGTCACTCCAGTCTTTCAACTGAACCCCTTTGAGCACGCCTGAGTCATCGTAAGAGGCATAGTCCCTGAGACTGTTTTCGTTCTCGAATTTCTTTTTTTCAACCCTTAGTCTCATGTAACTTTCGTTGGCCGCAATTCTGTAAAGCCACGTAGAAAATTTCGACTCTTCACGGAAAGTGTCCAGCTTTTTGAGGATAGTGAGAAACACCTCCTGTAAAACCTCCTCAGCATCGTTATTGTTACGGGTAATCTTCAACGCCAGCCCGTAGATTTTGTTATCATATCGGTTTACAATCTCATTGAAACCCTCTTCGTCTTTATCCTGTAGAAACAGTTTAACTAGCTGCTCATCGGATAGAGTTTTATAGTTCAATTCAGGAGTGATTTCTGTATATTCCATTGTCGAAGAATTAAATATGGCACTCGGTTTATTTTTCAAAGAGTAAAAAATTTTTGGGTTTTTCGCCGCTGGTTTTTCGAAAGCCGCATTCGTCTCTATCATTTTCGCTGTCCTCTCACTCTTATTTTCCTTTGCGGAGTCTTCATAAATGTTTTGAGCTTATATACGTCAAAGTAGTTGTTTTGGTTTTATAAAGATAGATAACATGTGTTTCCTACATTAATCTTCCGGACAAAAATCTTGTGGTTTTTCATAAAAACTCATTGTAGCCTATTAATGTGTGTCGCCAGCTTTGAATAAACTGAGAGAAAAACAATGAAACAAGTAGGGATAACAGTTTTATTAATATTTTGTCTTCTTTGTATAAACGGAAGAGCAGAGGAAGCAAAAAACGAAAACCTCATGACTAAACACCCAGAGTGGTACATTAAAGTTACCGACTGGTCTATATATTCGGTCTGGAGCGGTGTGCCAATCATTCATCACGTCACAATCGAGAATACCAGCGACGTAACATACAAAGACATCAAGGTAAGAATTTGCTATTACTCAACTTCAATTGCCAATCACGGAACCAGAATAGGTCAAGAGAAAGGAATTCTCCCCGTGACATTGAATCCACGCAGCAAGGAAACCTATCTTAAAGAAGGAGCCCCATTTGGTGCGGGTTCAAGCTTCATGGATTTCGGAAACCTCGAGGTGTTGGGAGCAACTACTGTCTTGGATTGAAACAAAAGGCGAGAATTTCGGGTTACCGTTCCAATCTTTCAGTTGTTTCTAAGCGACATGGCAAGACTCGTTGCCTACCCTCGATTATAAGTTGGAAGACTTCTCGGTCGAATGAAGGCTTTATGTTATACCAGCCGCTAACAATTTTGCTTTCAGTATCCCTGCTACTCAATGATACGTGAAAAGTCTACCCACCTGCGCTCCAGTTCGTGACCCCGGGCTCGGTCATGGACCATGGGTCGAGAAGCTTGTTAAGGTCTGCCTCTGGAAGAACCTTTTTCTCTAAAGCGACCTGCCTTACAGTCTTCCCGGTTTCATATGCCTCCTTAGCGAGCTTAGCGGCGGCATCATACCCTATAATCGGCGCTAGAACAGTACACATAGCAAGGCTCTGCTCGATCATGTCCTCACAGCGTTTTCTGTCGGCTTTGATACCGGCTATACATTTATCTGCGAATACATGGGATACGTTTGAAAGAAGTGCAATCGACTGAAGAAGGTTATGAGCCATCATCGGCATCATCACGTTTAGGTCGAAATTTCCGGACTGGCCTCCAATAGAAATGGCTGCATCGTTGCCGATTACTTGCGCCGCAACCTGAGTTACGGATTCTGCAATTACCGGATTCACCTTACCCGGCATGATTGAAGAACCCGGCTGGACTGCGGGGAGCATTATCTCACCAATCCCGCACCGCGGCCCGCTTCCGAGCCACCTGATGTCGTTTGCTATCTTCAAAAGACTCACCGCTACTGTTTTTAGGGCTCCGCTAGCTTCTACAACCGCATCCTTTGCTCCCTGAGCCTCAAAGTGGTTTTCAGCCTCTCTGAACTGGACACCCGTCATCTTTGTCAGGTTCTTGGCCACGAGACCGCTGAATTTAGGATGGGTGTTTATCCCCGTGCCTACCGCGGTTCCCCCGATTGCAAGCTCGGATAGATGATTTTCGCAGCTTTGGAGTCTCCTTATTCCATGTTCGACCTGGCTTGCGTAACCGCTAAACTCCTGTCCCAGTCTTATCGGCGTTGCGTCCTGAAGGTGTGTGCGCCCGATCTTCACGACCTTGTCAAACTCTTTTGCTTTCTTAGCCAATGCTCCTTGAAGTATCTTGAGCACAGGCAAGAGGTCTTTTTCTATCGCTTCAAGTGCGGATATGTGAATGGCGCTGGGAATTACGTCGTTGCTGGACTGCCCCATGTTAACGTGGTCGTTGGGATGAACGGGCTTTTTATCTCCTATCTTACCGCCGAGTATCTCGTTTGCTCTGCTGCCTATCACCTCGTTAGTGTTCATGTTTGTCGAGGTGCCGGAGCCTGTTTGAAAAATGTCCAGTACAAAATGGCCGTCCAGTTTTCCTTCAATCACCTCTTTTGCGGCCCTTGTTATTGCCTGTCCGATTTTCTTCTTCAGAAGTCCAAGCTCCATGTTTGCCTGTGCCGCTGACAGTTTTATCATTCCAATGGCTCTTATAAACCGTCTTGGGAAACGGATTCCGCTTATCGGAAAGTTCTCCACAGCCCTCGCCGTCTGCGCCCCGTAGTAAGCCGAAGAAGGAACTTTCATTTCCCCCATCGAATCGGTTTCTATTCTGAATCCTCCTTTTTGCATTTATCAAATTCCTCCTTTTAGTAATGAATTTAGGTTGCGCACTTTATTGCAGAGAGTTATCACTCCCAGATGCTTTAACAGGGAATCCATTATTTATTGATGCCCAATTAGATCCCCGATAAATAAATTCGGGGACAAGCATTAGGGTTTGACAGATTATAAGACATTCTAAAAATGGTTTCGAACTTCTGCTTAATAACCAACTCAAATTTCAGGAAATAGAATCTATCCGAGTCGTTAAACAAGTCAAATTGAAGCGGAGATTCATTTGTAGAGACGGGATTAATCGCGTCTCTACATTAAGGAGCGGCAATTTCCCAACCCTTACGTTCTTGCTTTAAGAAGGTGAAGCATGGAGGATAAATATACCCAACAATTTTAGAGAAGGTTTTCATTCAGTAGCAAGTTTAGTTCGACAGTTTCGCGGCTGGAAGCCGCTCCTACAATAATAAACACCCGCAGGAGCGCTATGCTGGCGTGACACTTATTTAAAACAGCGACATCAGCTTTGACGGTAATTGAGCCAGGCTCCGTCTTATTCTTGAGAATCTATTCGAGATGCTCTCTTTCGCATCAAAAGTCATGCTGAAGACAACAGGTACAAGGAAAAGCGTGAAGACAGTTGAAACTATGAGCCCTCCCAGCACCACGCTTCCGAGTCCTCTATACAGCTCAGAGCCGGAACCCGGGAATAACACTAGCGGCAACATTCCAAAGACGGTTGTCGTAGTGGTCATGAATATAGGTCTTATACGTCCCTTCACAGACTCCGTTATAGCGTCTCTTAATTCCATTCCTTCGTCCCTGATGTAATTAAGAGACTGATGTACGATCAAAATAGCGTTATTAACCACAGTTCCAACCAGGATGATAAACCCTAACATGGTAAGGACATCCAGCGCTTGATAAATGAACAGATTCAAGACTAAAAGTCCGAGAAACCCGCCGAAAGCTGCAAGAGGAACACTGAACATTATGACGAAAGGGTAGAGAAAGCTCTCGAATAGGGAGCACATAAGGAGAAAACAAATTACCGCCGCAAGGAGAAAATTCCACTGAAGAGCTTGGCGAGTAACAGTCAGGTCGTCTGCCGTCCCGGTAAGGACAGCATTATAAGACCCGCCGAGTTCTCCGCTCGATCGGAGGGGATTAATAATCTCCTGTTCTATGGTCTCGACGGCGCTCTCAAGAGGCATCTGCTCAGGGGGTATTACCTGAATCGCTATAGTCCTCTGACGCTCATAGTGATTGATCTGTTCGGGTCCTGTCGTTACCTGAACGTTGGCAATTGAGCCCACCGTTACCATACTTCCGCCGGGAGTATTTATCATAAGGTTCTCAATGTCCTGCGTGCGGTTTGCGTACTCGTCCAGCCCACGAAGCACAAGGTCGATTTCATCACCATTGATTTGGTAATCGCTCACGATAGCACCGTCGACAAGAGCGTTGACCATGAAACCGAGTTCCTGATTTGTGACTCCTGCATCAGATGCCCTCACTCTATCCGTAACAACTTGAACCTCCGGATTGCCCAGGTCTAGGCTTGGGATCGGTCGAGCCTGTCCTCCGGGGATTTTTTCAATTACTCCAAAGAATATCCTCTGTCCCAATCCTACTAGTTTCTCTAGTTCCGGTCCGGTGATCTGTATATTGATGGACCTTCCCTCGCCGAGTCCTCTCTCGAAGATGCTAGACTGGGTAACGATGGCTATCATTCCAGGAATCTTGCCGAGCGTGTGCTGCATCAGAGGAATCAGCTCTCTAACTCTTGTTTCCTCTTGAGCAATAGCCCCCATGAAAACCTGGCGACCAGCAGCTACATAGAAGAAATTTTCAATTGTAGGAGCATCGAGCTTTGCCGCCTCAAGAGTGCCTGCCTTTACCTCCCAATAGGGACGCAGGTCTTTCTCTATCTGTTGTCCGATTCCAGTGAATTCTTCTATGTTATAACCGGGCGGAGGAAGAAGAATTCCAAAAACAAGATTTCTGTTCCCCTCGGGAAGATACTCTGTTTTGGGCATCATAATCCAACTGAGAAAAAAAGCTCCGAAAGTGAAACCGCAGACAACCGCTATTCTCAGTTTTGGGTCATCAATAATTCGGCGCACCAGGCTGGTAACCCTATTGGCAAAAGCTTCGGCGACATTAATGTAACCCCAAAGGTTGGTCAAGGACGCCCCTCTTTTTGCCTCTGCAATCTTGAGGATTCTAGCCGAAAAGGCAGGAATGACAGTTATAGATACAATAAGGCTCAGTATAACCGAGACGCTTATTGCAATGGCAATGTCCCGGAAAAGTTGTCCTGCCTGTTCCTGTATGAATATCACGGGAATGAAAACGGCGGCGGTCGTCAGCGTGCTCGCGACAACAGCGCCCCATACCTCTACGCTTCCGTCATAGGCTGCCCTGATGCGGGATTTTCCCATCTGCATATGCCGATAGATGTTTTCCAGCACCACTATCGAGTTATCGAGTACCATTCCTACCGCAAAACTCATTCCAGCAAGGCTTATCACGTTTATGGTTCTTCCCATAAATGCCATGACGACAAAGGTTCCGACCACGCTTATTGGAATCGCCGTTGCGATGACAAGGGTGCTGCTACCGCTCCTAAGAAACAAGAGAAGCACTGCTATTGCGAGAAGACCCCCGATCACAAGGTTCTCTTTCACTAGGTCAATAGCGCTCACTATATAACCTGTTTCATCATATACGTTGTACAAAGTCAACCCTTTCTCCTTTAAAATACCACGGTCAAGCTCTTCGGCAGCCTCTCTGAGTCCAGCCATCACTTCGATCGAATTGGCTCCGCTTTCCTTAACGGCATTTATGGCAATGGCCGGTTCGCCGTTTTGGCGAACCGCAAAAGACGGGTCTTTATATCCAAGTCGGACACTCGAGACATCCCTAATATAAACCGGGGCCCCGTTTTTTCTCGTGATGATCACATTTTCTATATCTTCTGGTGATCTGTATTCTCCCACCGTTCTGACGATGTATCTCCTCTTTCCCTCTTCGAAATCTCCTCCGCTATAGTTGTCGTTCTCCCGGTCGATTGCCTGCGCCATTTCGAGAAGTGTAATACTGCGCGCAGCAAGAGCGTTTGGGTCGACTATGACCTGCATCTCCCTCTCGCGTCCCCCGTATACATTTGAAGAACCGACACCGGGCACCCGCTCGAATCTTGGTTTGATGAAATCATCGGCAAAATCATAAAACTTGTTTATGTCGACCTGGTTTCCGGGAAGGGGCTTTAATATAAACCATGCCATCGCGCTGCCCGCAGTATCTACACTGCTTATTACCGGACGGTCGGCCTCGTCGGGATACTCTTTTACCTGATTGAGTTTATTCGATACGTCGACAAGCGCGGAGTCAATATCTGTCCCAACTCCAAACTCAAGAACTATGTTACCGACGCTGTCAGAGCTTTCACTTGTCATCTCGATCAAGCCTTGAACTGTCTTCAGTTCGTCTTCCTGGTCGCGCACAATCTCAGTTTCCACCTCTTGCGGACTTCCGCCAAGCCACGTCGTGCTGACAGTGATTCTGGGTTTTTCCACATCCGGCGTAAGCTGAATCGGTATCTTGTTAAGTGATATGAGACCGAACATTATTACGAAAATCACCCCGACTGTTACGCTTACGGGCTTCTTGATCGATGAGTCTATTAGCTTCATTGTCTATCTCTTCAAACTTTTTAGCCGTGAATGAAAACTAATTTAAATAAAAGGTGCGATGAGGGATATACGATTCATGATCCAATATGATTTTTGCGTAGATATTGCATCCCTGATCAATTCTCTTCCGGCTTTCCGTCCTGATTTACCACCTTCACAGGCTGTCCTGGCCTAAGTCTCTCGTTTCCTCTGATAACCACAAGCTGCCCGGTCTCTACCGGACCAATGACTTCTATCAGGTTTTTATACGCTAATCCCGTGCTGACCGGAAGTGGTTGTGCTGTACCGTTGTTCACGACGAATAAAAACTTATTGCTATTATTCTCAACAATCGCGTCCTTGGGCACCAGTTTTACAAGAGACGGCTCGCCTATTAAGAACGAAACTCTGGCAACCATTCCGCTTTTTATCAGATGGTCTTTATTTTCAACCTCGACTTTTATCGGAAAAGTCCGCGCCTCTCTATCAGCCTGTGGGACTATCGCACTTATTCTTCCTTCGAGAGCTACATTAGGCAAAGCGTCCAGGTTTATAATCGCTTTTTCGTCTAATTTGATTTGACCTATATAACGCTCAGGAAGGTCGACTGTTATTTTTACTCTATCGGTATCAATAAGCTCTACAACCTGCCCTCCTTCACCGACCCACTGCCCTAATTCAGTATATTCGCTCGTTATATACCCGCTGAAAGGAGCTACCACTTTTGACTTGGCAAGGCTGTACTCGTGCCTCTCTATTTGAGCTTGGAGCTGAGATATCCTCGCCCCTAAAGCCTGCTTCTCGGATTCTGCATCCTGAAACTGCTGAACCGAGGAAATTCCCTTCTCACGGAGTTCTCGAAAACGGGCAAAGTTTTTGTTTGCAAGATCAAAACGAGCCTGCGCTTCCCGCTTAGCCGCCTGCGCCTCAATCAGAGCTATCTCAAGAGTCCTTGTCTCAAACTCTAAAAGCAAGTCACCTTTCTTCACATAGTCCCCCTCTTCCGCGGGAAACTTCACAACTAGTCCTGCTATCTCGCTCGCTATAACGCTCCTAGTATTCGGCTGAACGGCTCCTACCAAGGTAACAGGTCTTTGAACCTTCTGTTCCTCGACTTTCGATACAACCACCGTCGCAGGCAGAGGCTCTTGCGCTCCGGCTCCGGAAATTATTAACATCTCCAATCCGGCACATAAAGCCAAAATAGAGATGGCTGCTTTTCTTAGTTTCATGCTTGACCTCTTCTTAACTCTCTCTACTTAAACCGTATTCCCGATCGTTTTATTTTTTATACCATCGAGAAAGATTCTCACAAAAGTCTCGACAACTTCTTCTTTACCTAATCTTCTTTTCCGCTTCTCCCCGAAAAGTTCCTGGTCTACGATGTAATTTATTACCATCCCCATGAAGGCGCGAGCGGCAAGTAGTGGATTCAGTTCTTTAAAAGCCCCCTCCGATATCCTTAGCTCGATATAGTCCGATAGAAGCATGTTTATGTACTCAACATAGGTATCAAAGAACATGTCTGAAAGATCGTGCCCTTCGAGGGCGCTGAAATATAAGAGGCGCATGAAAGTCGGGTCTTTCTCTACACAATCAAACATCCCCAAGGCGATTGACTTAAAGATCAACCAGTCGTTTCTGGTTTCTTTGAAAGCCTCTATCGGTGCTTCAATGCCAGGCTCATCTTCGATCTTTCTCTCTATAATTCCGGCGTAAAGCTCCCTCTTTGTAGAGAAATAACGAAATATCAAAGCCTCGTTTACACCTGCTTCCTCTGCTATCTCTTTTGTAGTGGTCCCGTTAAACCCCTTCTCCGAGAACAGCTTGATTGCAGTCTCCAGTATCTTGTCTCTAGTACTTATTTTTTCCTTTGCCTTTTCGGTTGACATTTTTATTAATCCCTGTAATATGGTAAGTAATTACTTACTTAGCAAATTACCACCTGCCATTTACAATGTCAAGGAATAAATCTTGATGACCGTCACACAACCGAGAACAAGACAAATCTCAAGTTGTCTAAAAAACCATTTAAGCCAAGCAAGTTCAACCAAAATATCTACTCTAAAATGTTTTATAACGGGAGGAAACTTCGATGTTTAGGACTATTCTGATAACGCTCTTTTCTCTGACGTTCTCTCAGAGGTTGGAAGCTGATGCGCAGGAGGTGCTCAACCTCTCTCTTCAAGACTCAAAAAGAATCGCCCTCGAGAATAATAGAGACATTCAGATAGAGCGGAAGACCCTGGAAATATCCTTGGGAGATATAAATACTCAAAAGGGTATATTCGATCCGGTTCTAAACCTGAGCTCGTACTATAGAGATGCCAAGACTCCCACGGCAAGTACCTTTATCCAGAGCGGAGCCATAAATGAAGAAGAGTTCAACGCCGAGAGCGGTGTAACCGGCAACCTTCCAACCGGAACGTTCTATAATCTCTTCAACTTCTCTCTGACAAGAACAACAACAGACTCTCCAATCGAGGCTTTGAGCCCAAACTGGTTTACAAACCTCAGCTTCAGTGTCGGACAGGAGCTTCTCAGAAACTTTGGCCTGGATGTTAATCTTGCTCCCATAACCGTAGCAAAAAGGTTTAGTGATATATCATCTAAACAACTCGAAACAACAATCTCTGATATCCTTCTGCGTGTCGAGACTAATTATTGGCTAGTCGTAGCCGCCCGACAAGACCTTGAAAATCAAACGACCGCGCTCGAACTGGCAAAGGACCTGCAAAGAAGAAATGAGATTCAGGTAGAAGTAGGGGTGTTAGCACCCGTTACCGTCACGCAAGCCAAATCCGAGGTTGCGGCAAGGCAGGTCGATGTGATAAGGGCTGAGAATGACCTTAAAGCCTCTGAGGACAATCTGAAAAATATTCTTGCTCTCCCCCTTGCGCAACCCATTTTCGCAACCGACGAGCCGGTAACAGTTCTAAAGAAATTCGATGAGAACAAGGTCCTCGAGGAGGCTTTAGAAGAAAGACCTGAAGTGGCGCAGGCAAAGCTGGATATAGAAAACAAGGAGACACAAAAGAAGTTTTTTTCAAACCAGAGGCTTCCTCGCCTGGCAATCGAAGGGACAATAAATCTTCAGGGCTTAGGCGGTAGGGAAAACCCAAACCGCGTGATATTCGGCGACGGCACCGCTCAGCCAATTTCGGAATTGTTTGATGATTCCTTCAGGGACTCTTTTCGAAACCTGTTTAATGCCGAATTTCCAACCTGGCAAATTCTTGGAGTTTTTAGTCTCCCTATCTTTAACTGGACTGCCAAAGGCAACTACGTTAAAGCTAACGCCGATCTTGATAGAAGCGTTATTTCCTACAAGCGGATTGTAGATAACGTAAAACTTGATGTAAGAGATGCTGTCAGAGAGGTAGAAAACAGCTTAAGAGGCATAGATGCCACAAGAACCGCTGCTCAACTTGCTGAAGAAGTATTAAGAAATGAGGAGGAAAGACTGAACGTAGGTATAGGGACAACAAGAGACGTCCTGGAAGCACAAAGGGATTTACTAGATGCAAGAACACGTGTGATAAGAGCCATAACCGCCTATAACATCGCCCTTGCTCAACTCGAGCGCGCTAAAGGTACGATTTTACAGGCGAGCGGAGTTGAAATAAAGGAGTAAACACTGGAGCCAGCATCTTTGTTGTAGACGGCGGCTGGACTGCTTACTAAAAGGCTTCAATGTTATTGCTTCAAAATCGAATAAATATCGTAACCGGGGGACACGAACCGCCTTTTGAAGATGGGATTCTGGAACCAGCTAGGGTTTTCAATGGGTATTCCCTCCCTTGAAGAGTGGGTCTGTGTTCAGCTATAATACAGTCTAATCAATTTTTAGAGGAGATGCAGAATGGCCAGTGCAGATACAGTTGAGTTGAGCGACTCAACATTCGAAAGTGAGGTCATAAAGAGCGAAACCCCAGTTTTGGTTGACTTTTGGGCGCCTTGGTGCGGGCCTTGCAGGATGTTATCGCCTGTAGTCGAAGAAATCGCAACATCCTATACAGGGCGTCTTAAGGTAGGAAAAGTCAACGTAGATGACAATCAGCAAATTACCATGAAATATGGGATAAGAAGCATCCCCACCCTAATACTGTTTAAAGACGGTAAAGCCGTGGAGCAGGTTATAGGAGCAGTTCCCAAGACTGAAATTGAGAGAATAATTAAAAAGGCATTATAGATTTAGAATAAAAGTTAGGAGTTCAAGTCAAAAGTGAAGCTTTTATCGTCCATTCTTAACTCTGTGTTTTTAACTTATCACTGTTAACTCAAACTTTGTTTGCCATCTAGATTGCTGTGCCTTATTTCGGCACCTAATGCGACGTTAGACGACTCTTGAAGATTATATATCTCTCTCTTCTGCGCTTCCAGAAAAAGCGTCTCCTCAGAAATTGAAGAACTCCGGGGTCAGGTCTTGAATTATTGGTGTAGATCTACTCCTACATAGTTCATGGTGGTTCCTCCTTGTTGTTGGATTAAAAACCTAGGTTCTCAACCCAATTCTAACAGCTTTGCAAGGAATCACCTCTCATATTATCAAGTCTTGAATTATAAGGTCCTCTTTTTGCTTATTCCTTTTTTCTGCGGCTATGCACGATTAAAGACTTGACCCCTTTTCCTTTTCGTTTATTTTCGTTGTTACCAATCCTGTCATTCTGAGCCGCTTTCTGGCGAAGAATCTCGTCTTTTGTTGCGTCCTAACTACGAGATGCTTCGGTCCGCTCAGCATGACAAATACGAGACACCTCATTGGTTTTGTTTTTACGACTGCATTCCCCCTCTCTCGACGGGAGGGGATTAATGGGAGGGTGTTAAGAAACCTTTTTTCACCCCCATCCTAACCTTCCCCCCCTCAAAAGGGGGAAGGGATTTTAGGCGCTGCGATTCTTTCCAACATTGTCCGAATCACTGATTAACACCGATTTCTCCAATTACTCGGATTGTAAAATCAGCGAAATCCATTAATCCGTGAAAATCTGTGATTACGGCAGTTTTTAAATCTCCCGCAACACCTTCCTTGTTTGTTGGTTACCACTTATACGATATCTCAAAAGCCGCTCGTGCTGAGTCGAAGTACGAACTGACTTGGCAGAATGTAACATTATTCATCCTTCGACATGCTCAGGATGAGCGGATAGGAATCCGCTAAATAATTCACTTAACTTCCCTCCTCCTGTTTACCCACATGCGTAGCCTCCTCACTCTGCGCCGCCTTCGGAAGCTCCACCTCCTTTAGTGCCTCATCAGGCAGTACATATGACAGTGACAGCTTCTCATCTCCCCACTCCATTAACTCAGGAAATCTCATTCCCTCCAAAACCTGAACCGCAAATATCTCCTGTACTCCCGATTCAAACCGAAGAAACCCCACTGTCTCTCCCGTTTCTATATGAATTACCCAAACACCGCATGTTCTCTCCTCAAGCCTGTCCACTAAGGGAATACCGCTAAATACAGCACTCTCTCTCACCTGTGACAGTCCGATAAATGCAAGAGGTCCGTAAAAATCTATTCCTCTCGTAAATCCGGGCATCCTGACAATTGTTTCCCATGTTCCCGATTCGAGGTCAACCACAGCCAAACTCCCCTCGCCGGATTCCAAAATCCATAATTTATTTTGATACAGCCTAGGAGAATGAGGCATGGAAAGTCCTCGGAGCAAGACTTCATTTGTATCCACATCTATTAATATTCCCCCGTCGGCTTTATTCTCTCTCCATCCTCCCTGAGTGTTCGTCTCTGCTAATGCCGTTACGTATTTTGGCTTTCCGTCTACCATTGCAAGTCCGTTTAGGTGACAGCGGTCTTCAGGGGAAAGAGCGGTTACGAAATGAGGTCTCCATCTCGGATAAAAGCTGTGGTCTGGGTCTAATGTGCAAAGACAGCAAAAGCGGGTGTTTACAATCCAAAGCTCTCCGCTTCGGTCATAAGCCATCTCATGAATATCTATGTCTCCGGTAACGTGAATCCGGCGGGGAATGAAACAGTTGTCGTGTTTGTCTTTGGGTTCTAACTTTGGAGCTACTGCGGGGACATTTCTGTAATACCAAACTGTGTTTGTTCCGCCTATGGTCAGCCTTGTCCGGTCTGCGGCGATTCCCATAGGCTTGGAGAATGTACGGAAGTGGGTGTTTAGATTTCCTCCGTCGTTTCGGATGAGGATTACTTTGCCTGCTTGGTAGGTGGATACTACTAGGCTTATGCCAAGTTTATCAAAGATGTCCGGTAGATTGGAAGTGTGTACGCTTTTGAGCGGCTCTTCTGCTGGAGCCGTACCTGGATTGACGGCGGAACTTTCGATTTCCTTATTCGTTAAATTTAAGTCTTTAGCGGTCGTTGATTCATGCATATTTCTTTCTCCTTTTAGCTCAATACAGTCTGTGGATTTCCTTGGCAGCCAGTTTTTCCGTCTTGACCGCTCCCTCGAGGAAGTCAAACGCGTCTAACTCCATGTGCTGGCCGAAGTGAACGCGCCGGTTCATTCGGATACACAGCATGCTGTGTACACTTGTCTTAAGAGACGCGAGATTTTGGATCTATCCATTATGTTCATTGTTTCATCCCCTATTATTAGTTTGTTTAGATTTTTGGTTCATAGTCTTAATTTCTTAGCTTTATTCAATTACACTCCCCCCCCACCCCCCACTTTCCTCAGCAGAGAGGTGGGGCTGCCCAAAAGCTTAATATGAACATGGCGACGAAGCAATCTCTCCATATGTAGAGGATTGCTTCGGGTTACTGCCCCTCGCATGACAAGTTAGTCCCCCTTAGTAAAGGGGGTATTTAAGGGCGATTCAGGGGGTCGATTTCATCTTTTATTACCGTTTCCCAAATTCAGGGGCGGTTCTCGAACCGCCCCTGCAGAATTCTATTCACTTTAAGGAATATTCGACTGTCCGGCGCAGCTTTGGATTGCGCCCTTTTGCCTACCGGTAATCACTCCCGCTTTTTTCAACTGATTGGTAAGCCCGGAAACTCCACTCACAAACTGACCGTGATTGGAAGCACCGTCCGCAATCTGCCCTATCAGATCGGAGATTGTGCAGCCGTTTGTGCCTAAGATGTTGAAAGAATTGGGAACACCCGAATCACAGCCGTCTATCACAACAGTGGGACTGAGATCGGAATCGGAACATTCATCCTCATCATCAGGCACACCGTCGCCGTCCGAGTCTGATGGGGCAATAGGGGTAGCCTGGCAAACACCTTCTTCGCCCACCACCTCACAGCTATATGTAAAGTCGGGATCGTTGCCAAACCTGCCCGCGCAGTCTTTCGGCTGGTAGGTGCAACAATTCGGGTCAGTACCGTCCATCACCAGTTCCATGCAGGGATCGGTCGGTGGGTCGCAGGCAACAGCTTCATACTGGCAGCCGCTGCCGAGGGTCGCGCCCGCTTGACTGGGGTCACAGCCGAGCGAGACTTGACACGTACTGGGGTTCAAGGCCGCGCAGTCCACCATCTCCGTACTGAAGCAATTGCTAGGGAAGCCTGGGGTGAACCGACAGTGGGTGTAGGCACACGAGAAGACATCGCAGGCCGTCCCGTCAAAATCTGCATTGAGGCAGATTTGGCCGGTGGGGCCGCACATCGAGGGGTTATTCTGCTGGACGGCACAGTCGCCAGTGGCGGGGTTACAGGATTCGAGATTGCAGCCTGTTGCCGCGCAGACTTTGGGCTGATAGATACACAAACCGGTTTCAGGATCGACGCCGGCCGAAATCGTGTACTTATTTTCATTCCCCTCGGCATCGGTGAGAAACGGCGGACACTCGGTGTCTTCCACGCACTGCCCTGTGGGGAGTTCGCAGAAGCTGTTGTCGCTTTGCGATGCCTCATCGCGACAGTTGGGTCTCTCGCTCACGCACACACCGGATTGACATGTGCTGCTATCAGTACATTCGATACCGTCATCGCAGGGTGTTCCGTCGGGCTGACCCGCGCAGGCTGCGACCGGATCAACCTGTGCAACTATCAGGAGTGGATATTTCACTCCCTTTGCACCGATTGGTGTGAGCAGGTCCGCAATAAGTCTGTCTATCTTTGGTGATTTACGTACCGGAATATCTGCACTCGTGGGGGTTATAAACCTCGGAAGCCTGGGCTTTCGGACTGTAGGCTGGATTAACGTTTGCCGCCTCAGCCTTTGATGTACGATTCTGTATTGCGTCGGTCGCCGCTGCCGTAAGCACCGAAGCCAACAACAAAAAGCTTACAAAGAACAACCAGTTCCGCTTTACTGCATCCGACAATCTGGATTTTCTAATCATTTCACTGCACCTCTTTTTGTTTATTTTTTTACTGCTTTATTTCCTATGTTCCTATTCATGTTATTTGAACCGTTCCTTGCAGGGGCAACTCACCTGCCCCTTTTGCTATGCCGTTTTAGGGCAGCCACAGTCCGCCGCGCTCACTGCAGGCTCCGTCCTACATTTTTTAATCCTGCATCCTGCCCTACAACGTCCCCGAAAGAATCACGGCAATAACCTCGATGCTGTAGCTGTCAGACAAGAATGTCTGACCTACCAAAGCTGTTACGGCTGTCCGTTGATTGCCAATTACCATATCTTTTGAAGGCTTATGTCTCTTAAGTATTAATCAAGTAACAAATACCAGCACAGCGTGTACCAGCATTGCCAAGGGGAAAGGCGGGCTCTTTGTTATCCCTTTAATAGATTAAGCGCAATCAGATGGTATAACAGTTTATTAAAAAAGTCAATCCATTGTATTGGTTCAATACATATGAGAATAATCAGAGGGGTAATTGGTATTGATAATGCCACGATCTTTAAGGAACTGCAAAGGAGTCTTGTACCCTAGGGCCTGATGGGGTCTAA
>Ga0187893_10001398_pt1 | contig 58201 bp, 49 predicted proteins | sample MA1701074metaG_FD_139574 | JGI IMG/M metagenome (GOLD analysis project Ga0187893, IMG submission 139574) | White microbial mat communities from a basaltic lava cave in the Kipuka Kanohina Cave System on the Island of Hawaii, USA - MA170107-4 metaG ...
CGCGTGGGCTTCGGCCAGGCTCGCCAGGCTGCGTACCCCCACAGAGCGAACGCACCGCACCCCAGGGCCAATCCGCTTTGCGAGACCGCGGCGAGGCAGATGACTGCCCACACTATGGACGAGACAGTCAAAGCGAGACTCGCGACGCCGCGTCGCCACCGGGCCAGCCGCTGGGACCGATCGACCACGATCCACAGTAGGCCGACTGGCACCAGAACGAGCCCAGCGGTGCCGATGACCTGCGCCATCGACGATAGCGGCACCGCGAGGCTGTCGAACCGGCCCGGGAGGAACGGCAGCAGCGTGCACAGAGTAACGAACGCTGTCACAGCAGTGATTCGGAGCGGGTGAGTCATCGTGACGGTCGTCCAAGTGTGCAGTTGCGGCTCGTTCGTAGCCACGGTTTTGTCCGCCTAACGCTCCGGTTCAGCGGCGGCGCGTAGCGCCGTCCGCTGCAACTCGTAATTCTACGGTCCCAGATTGTAGCGGATTCGGGGCTGGGCGTGGGTTGATGGTGCTCGGAGGTCGGCGGGGGGCGCGCCCCTTGGCCCGCCTTGTGGGCGATAGCGGTGGAGCGGCGGTGCCGAGCGCGGGGGCGCGAATCAGGAACGCAGAACTGCGTAATGTCGGCGCTCGGCGGGGTGGGCCTGGGGGGTGGCGGCGAGGCGGGGAGGCCGGGAGGGGTGGGGTCCGCAAGTATCAGGGGAGGGGCTCTTCGGCCGTCAACGCCGGGCTGTCGGCGGGACTGAGGGCTGGCGCTCCTCGGTTGAGGACGTGGGCGTAGACCGTGGTCGTGGCGACGTCCTTGTGGCCGAGGATCTCCTGGATCGTGCAGATGGTGACGGCGCGGTTGGCCTGTCGGGCGATGCAGGTGGGTCCGCGTCGCCGGAAAGGGCCCGTAGGTCGCGTCGCCTCCGTGGCCGGGGCCCTCCCCGGGCCCCTCCCATTCCTACTCGCGGTTGCCAGGCATGTCCCTGCCGTTCTGGTGGAGGATGAGGCGGATCACCTTTCCTGCGGCGTCGCGCTCGAAGGTCAGTTGGGCGTCGACGACCTTGTAGAAGAACTCCGTCTCCGACTTCGGGTAGACGGAGAACTTCGGCTGGCCGGTCGCCTGCACCATCAGGCGACCGCGCTCGACGGTGACGACGAGCTTGAACTGCGGCACGATCGCGTAGGTGCCCGCGTACTCGGCGAGGATCTCGGGTTTGATCGTGAGCTTCTCGACCTTCACGCCGGCGAGCATGCGCACGAGATCGTTGCCGAGTTCGTCGACGTCGCCGGTCGCCGTGTCGGCGAGCACGACGACGGCGCGGCCGCCGGCGGTATCGACGGCCGCGAAGCTGTGGTAGCCGCCCGTCTGGCCGTTGTGCCAGTGCACACCGGGCGCGCTGATGTGCCAGCCGAGGCCCATGCGCTGCGCCCCGGGCTCGGGCGGGGTGTACCGGACCTCGCGTGCGGCGGCGAGGGCGACGTCGATGGGGCGCATTCCGCCGGCGAGGTTCGCCTTCAGGAAGAGCATCATGTCGGCGACGGTCGACCGGATGCCGCCGGCGCCGGCGAGGGAGGTGAGATCCCAGTTGGCTTGCGGTTTCCCCTCCATGTCGTGGCCCGGAGCGAGGCGCGCCTTCGTGTCGGGCGTCAGTGTCACGACGGTGCTCTTCATGCCGAGGGGCGCGGTGATCTGCTCTGTGAGGTATTCCTCGTAGCTCTTCCCGGCCTTGCGTGCGACGGCCCAGCCGAGCAGGCCGACGCCGACGTTGCTGTACTCGTAGGCGACCCCGGGCGCGCGGGCCGGCTTCGCCGCGGCGAGGAACGAGAGCAACCTCTCCTCCGTGTAGTCGGCGAAGGGGTTGGTCGGATCCTTCGGCGCGAAGTTGTCGGGCATGCGCGGGAGCCCCGAGGTGTGGGTCGAGAGATCGACGAGGGTGATCTTCCGCTCCCCGCTCGCCGGCACGCGCGAGCCCTCGGGCAGCAGCGCCTCGACCGGCGTGTCGAGCGAGGCGCCCCCGTCGCGCACGAGCGCCGCGAGCAGCACGCCGGTGAAGACCTTGCTGACCGATCCGATCTCGTAGAGCGTGTCGGCCGTCGGCTTGCTGTCGCCATAGCCGCGGATGATCTCCTCCCCGGGCGCGTCCCGCACGCCGACCACCATGCCGACGATGGCGCCGCTCTGCGCATAGGGGGCCGCAAGCGCGTCGACGCGCTCCGCGAGCGGCTCGGCGCGTAGCAGTGTGGCGAGGAGGAGGAGCGGCAGCAGGGTCGTTCTCATTGCGTGGGGGCCTTTCCGGGGAGGTTGCTGCTGCACAGGATACGAGGCGCCCGCTGTCGGTCGATCGACTTCCGTCGGATCGGGGTTCGGCCGAATGCAGTCCTAGCGCAACTCCCTGTTGAGTGTCGACGCCAGCGCCAAGAACTCCTTCAGCGGCCAGTCGCCGCGGAAGTGGAGATGGCCGCCGCGCACGGCGAGCGCCGTCGACAACCAGAGGTCGTCCGGGATCGCGTTCATGATCCTGGCGCCTTCCGGCACCGCCATCGCGAACATGGCGAGGACCGGTTTGAGCGCACCCAGATTCACGGAGAGCCCCTCGTGCCGGTCGGGCATGAGCCGATTCATCGCCTTCGAGTGCGGGTGCTCGCTGCGATCGCTCGCGCGGATCCGGAGGATCAGCGCGCGCAGGTCGCTTTCGGCGAGGCTCGACTGGGCGACGAGCAGGCGGCCCTCCTCGACCGCGAAGCAGGTCGCCATCTGGATGCCGAACATCGCGATGGTGGGTTCGGGGCTTGCGAAGGTGAGCCGGTGGATGGCGGTCTCGCCAACCTGCGCGAAATTCGGCTCGAACTTCACCTCCACGGGAACTCCCGCCCCAGCGAGCAGGCGATTCAGCCTTGGAGTGTCGATCGCGGCGATCGCCTCGGCGATGGGCGCTCTGGGCCTGACCTCGTGGATCGCGGTCATGCCCATCGCCATCATCCCCTGCAAGACGATGGCGCCGGCGGCCTGCCCGGTAAGGTGCTCGTGCAGCGCATAGCCGGGGGAGAGCAGCAGCAGCAGCGACGCGCCGGCGCCCGCCCCGAAGGCCTCGTCGAGCAGCGCGCCGATGTCCGCGTCGAGGGTCGCCGCGACGCCATTCGACTCGACCATGTACAGCGCGCGCGCCGGGAGGAAGCCCATCAGCTCGTTCGGCTTTCCACCCCGTCGGCTTTCCAGCCAGAGGCTCAGCGGGGAGCGCTCCACGGTCCGGACCCACCCCTCGCTCTCCAGCTTGCCGTTGCGCCACCCCAGCGCATAGTGCAGATCCGTCACATCCGACACGCTGGCGACGAGCTTTTTCGACAGCATCCGCACCAGCTTCAGCAGGCCCTGCGGGAGAGGCACGCCCTGCTCCCGCGCAAGGTCGTCGAGGCCGTCGAGGCTCTCGATCGCCTCCGCGAGCGTTGCCCGGTGGCGGCGCACGAGCCGGCCGACCGGGACGGTCAGGCTCACGTCGCCGGGTAGCAGTGCAACAGGTGCGCCCGCCTCCGCGGGTGCGGCCCCTTCCCACACGCGGATCCACCCATCCTCGAGCAGATCGGCGCGTTCGCCTCCACACCCCTTTCCGGCTGCTGCCAACTCCTCCCGCGTTGTGCCCGATGCGGCGCGCAGCAGCGTCACGGATCCACTGGGCCCGATCGCCCAGTAGATCGGGTGCGACCGGTCGACTGCTACGCCGTTCGTCATCCTCTTGACGAAGAACTCGCCGAGGGAGCTGCGGTCCTCGAAGACTTGGCCCAGCACCGGCAACTCACGTCCGACGACGTCGAACCGCTCCGGCGGCGCGAGACGCACGACAACGAACGCGTCGGCCGGCAGGTGCGACGTCGCGGGATCGGCCTGCGGCTCGTCCGCGAGCAGGGCCGCCGCCCCCGCGAGTAGGAAGCAGAGCATGCGCATGGGGCCCAGTGTAGCGGCAGGGCCCGCCCCCGAACCCCCTCTGACCGGAATTGCATGGCACGCGTGCCCGGCTCGGCGGCGGGTTAACTTGGGCGCATCTGAACCCGCAGGGATCGCTGCGGCGACCCGGTGGTGTATGGACGCACATTCCGCCCTGCCCGACGCCGAAACCCTCAGCGCCCAAGGGGAGTTCCTGCGGGCCCTCGCACGGAGCCTCGTCGGCGAGGAGGGCGACGACCTTGCCCAGGAGACCTGGTCGGCGATGATGATGAGGGGGGGGCCGGGGGGGAGAGGCCTCCGGGGCTGGCTGGCGACGGTTGCGCAAAGGCTTGCGATCACCCGCTGGCGCCGCGAGCGTAGGCGACGCAGCAGGGAGAAGGCCGTCGCGCGACCGGAGGCGATCCCGTCGACAGCGGACGCGGTCGCCCGGCTGGAGATGCACAGGATCGTCGTCGACGCGGTGCTCGCCCTCGACGAGCCCTACCGCGAGGCGATCCTCGACCGGTTCTTCCACGAGCTTTCTCCCACGGAGATCGCCCGGCGGCGCGGCGTGCCGCTCGAGACCGTCCGCACGCGGCAGCAGCGCGCGCTGCGGATGCTGCGAGCGCGGATGGAGCGCCACCGCCGGGATTGGAGGGCGGGGGTGTGGGCGCTGGTCGGTTGGCCCCGCCGCCGCCCGGTGCCGATCGCTGCGGTACTGGTGGTGGCAGTCGGAGCGACAGCCGCGGCAGTCCTGATGCCGGGAGCGGGCAGCGCCGCGAGATCCGGGGCGCGCGGCCCCGCCGTCGTGGCTCTTGACCGAGGCTCCTCGAACCTGCCCCGCGGGTCTCAGGCTCCGGAAGGTGATGCGACCCTCGCCGATGCGACCCTTGCGCAAGGGGTGAGCGGTCTGGTCGTCACCCCGCTCGGGGCGCCGATCGCGGGCGCGACCGTCGAGCTGATCTCCAGAGGCATGGAGGTGGTTCAACGCGTTGTCAGTGATGACGCGGGTCGCTTCGGGCTCTCCGCGGGCGATGACGAACAGGTCACACTGGTCGTGCGCTGCGACGGACATGGCAGCGCCCGGATCCGGAAGGTGCAGGCGCCAGCCGAGGTGCGGATCGTGCTTCTCCCCGCGAAGGAGCTGCGCGTGCAGGTGCTCGACGGGGGCGATCGCCCTGTGGTAGGTGCCGAGGTCGCCTGCTCGACGCATCAGCTCGTCGTCCCCGGCTCCGTCGTGGACCAGGGGGAGTTTCTGACCCAGGTGTCCGACGCGGAAGGACGGCTGCGCTTCGCGGCGCTGGGCGGATTGGGGCCCGTTTCGCTCTACCTGAGGCATGGGGAGTATCGTCAGCAGGGCGAGTGTTGGGCAGAGATCACCGACGCTCCGGTTGCCGAGGCCACCCTTCGCGCTTCTGCGGGACGGACGCTGTACGGTGAGATCGTCGACGAGGCGGATAGGCCGATTGCAGGGGCGCGTGTCGGGTGCGATCCCTGGTTTCGCGGAGCAAGCGTGAGCGACGCAGCGGGCCGATTCGAGATCCGGGCCGTCACGGAGGGACCGGAGGTGGCCGAGTACATCTGGGCGAAGGCGGTCGGCTTCGCGGCAGCGCGTGCGCGGCCGCCGCTCTCAGGTGAACTGCGGATTCGACTCGATCGCGGAAAGAGCGCCGAAGGGAGGCTCGTGTGGGCGGAGGGGGGCGAGCCGCTGGGGGGAGCGACCCTCATCGCCGTGGGTGTTGGCGGTGGGGCGCTGCTCGATGACACGGATGAGGTGGAGGCGACGACCGACGCAGGGGGCCATTTCACGCTGACGGCGCTCCGTTCCGAGTGTCGTCACGCCCTCTTCTGGCAGCGAGGAGAGCGGCGGCTTCTTGTCGCGGACCTGCCCGAACTGCCTGCCGGACATCGCAACCTTGGCGATGTGAGGGTGGCACCGAGCGTCGATCTGCGCGTCCGCGTGCGGTATGAGTCGGGCGACCCTGTGCCGGGGATCCGGGTGGAGGTGAGTGTGCCCCGCCCCGAGGGACGCGCCGCCTTCCGCAGCGCCGAGATCCCGGCCAGCGTGATCCGCGGGTTTCACGAGGTGCTCCACGCGGACCGCAACGGTAGCGTCCGGCTTCCATCGATGTCGCCCGGCACCTATCTGATCAGCGTGCTCGATGGCGAGCGCGAGCGGCGTATCACGCTGCCTGGCGCGCAGAGCGAGTGTGTCATCACTCTGCCGGGCTCGCGGCTCTTCCGCGTATACATCACGGGCGACCGCGACGCAGTAGCAAGCGCAGGCGACGTGCGCGTGATCACGGATACCCGCGTCGTACGCAGGGCACACAGGCGCTTTGGCGTGGGCGTGGTTCCGCTGTCGGCAGAAGAGCGCGTCACGCAGGTCGAGTTGATCTCCTTCGCGCTCCCGAGCGTTCCCCCCCTCTTCCTTGTCGGCGTACCGGGGCAGCAGGACTGGATCCAATTCCAGTTGGGAGGTGAGACCGTCCTAAAGGGCCAGGTGCTGGACCCCGCCGGCTCGCCTCGACCGGGTGCGCGGATCCAGGTCCTTCGGGAGGGCGAGGCCGTCGTCTCTTGTGTCGCGAACGACGAGGGCAGGTTCGAGCTTCACTCGCGTGGGCTCGAAGCCTGCACGCTCGACCTCCGGTGGGAAGGGGTCGTGTTGCAGGGCGGCAGGGAAACGGTTTGCAATGCCCATGCGGAACTGAGGAGCGTGCGTGCCAACGCCGAGGGGATCGTGCTCCGAGCGCAGGCGCAGGCCTCGGGCACACTCGAGGCCCGCGTCGTCGACGAGGATGGCCATCCGGTTTGCGGCGCCACCGTCATCGTCGTGCCACCCTTCGCCCCGAAGGCGACGACAGACGAGAGGGGCAGGGTCTGCTTCCGCGAAGTCCCGCTGCGCCCGGTGACCCTGCTCGCCTCCGAGCGCACCCTCGGCACCGGGGAACTCGTCGGTGTAATCCCCGGGGAGGCCTGCGTGGAGATCCGGCTTCGCGCCCAGGACCACTCGCGCTGAAGGATGCCCCCGAACCCCCAGATGCCGATCCGCGCTGAGTCGGGCACGCCGCTTGCGCCTTCCGCGTGACGGAGGCGCAAACCGGGGTTAGTCTGTGCCCTCGGTGCGCTCCGTGTGAGGAAAACGCACGTCCAGCGGAGGGAGCCCTCGATGAAACGGATCGCTGTCCTAGCCCTTCTCGGCCTGATTCTTCGCCCGTTGGCGGTCACCGCGCAGGGGGCGCCGGCCGGCTTTGCGGCCACGCTTCCGGCGGAGACGCTTCTCTATGTCGAGGTCGACGATCTCGGCGGCATCGAGCAGCGGATGAAGGAGAGCGCGCTCGGCCGCATCTGGGCGGAGCCCGAGGTGCAGCAGTTCGTCAAGGGGCTCTCGCAGTCGTTCGGGGCCGGCATCGCGGCCGCCCGCGGCGGGTTCGACCCGCTCGCGATGTTCGGACTCCAGATGTCGGACTTCGAGGGGATCGGCGTGCGGCAGGTCGCGTTCGCCGTCGTCGGCGTGCAGTTCGAGCGGCCGCCCTTCATCGACGCGGTGCTGTCGGTGGAGTTCCGCGGCGGCGGCGAGAAGGCGAAGAAGATCGTCCTCGCGGCGAAGCAGGCCATCGAGACCTTTATCGGCCTCGGCTTCTCGGAGAGCGACGTGAACGGGAAGAAGGTCTTCACGGCGGCGCCGATGGGCATCGAGTTCTGCTTCTCCGCGGAGGAGGGCAGGTTCCTGCTGACGACGGGCCGCGCGCGGATGGAGCACTCCCTCGCGGCGGCGCCGGCCGGAGGGGGGCTCGCCGCCTCGCCGCGCTACCGCAAGATCGTCGAGCGGATGGGGGCGCAGCGGAGGGGGCTCTTCTGCTACTTCGACGCGGCGCAGGCGATGCCGCTTGCGCTGAATGCCGTCCGGCTCCACGGAAGCGCGAAGGGTGCCGAGAGGGCCGCGGCGGTGATGCGGACGCTCGGCCTCGACGCGGTCGAGGCGGTCGCGCTCGCCGACATCCCCGACGGCGCCGAGATGCGGACCGAGGTCGCGATCACGATGTCGGAGCGGCGCGGCCTCTTCGCGTTGGCCGCCCCGGGACGCGTGAATCACCGGTTCGCCCGCTACGTGCCGGCCGACACGATGCTCTACGGCGCGTCGCGGCAGGACCTCGACGGCATGATCGGCTCGATCGTGAAGCTGGTCGATGCCTTCGAGCCCGGCAGCCTCGGCGAGTGGGAGCGGCTGCTCGCGCGCTACAACGGCGCCCTCGGAATCGACATCCGCAACGACCTGCTGCGCTCCCTCGGGGAGGACTGGGCCGCCTACCTCGACGTGCCGCAACAGGGCGGGCTCATCCCCGACTTCGCGCTCTTCGCCTCCGTCAAGAACCGCGAGGCCCTCGAACGAGCCCTCGACGCGCTCGCGAAGGGGGTGCCCGCCGCCGCCGCGCTGCACGGCGAGCGCAGCGCGAGGCAGGCGCCGAAGGTCACGCTCCGGGAGTGCCAGTTCCGCGGCCAGAGGATCCGCTTCGCCGAACTCTGCGGGCCCTCCGGCGAGCCGATCCCGGTCGCGCCCTCGTGGGCCTTCGTCGACGACGCGGTCCTCTTCGCGCTCTTCCCGCAGACGATCAAGCATGTGCTGACCGAGCGTCCCTCCCTCGCCGCCGGCCCCCGCATGCGCGGCCCGATCGCGCGCCTGCCCGCGTCGACGACGAGCTGCTCGCTCTACGACACGACGCTGCTCTTCACCTGGATCTACAACACGCTGGTCCCGCTCGCGCAGGGGGCGCAGGGCGCGATCAACGCGCAACTCGCCCGCTTCGGCATCCCGGGCGGCTTAAACCTCGCCGACCTGCCTCCGGCGGAGGTGATCGCGCGCCACTTGGAGCCTACGGTCACCTTCACCGCCGTCGAGGAGGACTGCCTCCGGATGGGCTACCTCTCCCCCTACGGGACGACGCTGCTCGCGCTCCCGGTCCTCGCCGCCGCCGGCGCCGCCACCTTCCTCGTCGCGCGACAGGGCGCGATCCGCGAGGTGGTGGAGGTAAGGCCGGTTGCGGCGCCGGCCGTCGACAAGGGGGATCGCGACAAAACGCAGAAGCGCCTGCGGGAGCTGGAGCAGCAGATCGAGGAGCTGAACCGCCGCCTGAAGGAGCTCGAAGGGCGGTGATCAGCGACTTCCGCTCCGACACCGTCACGCGCCCGACCGCGGCGATGCGCCGTGCGATGGCGGAGGCGGAGGTCGGCGACGACGTCTTCGGCGACGACCCGACGGTGGCGCGGCTCGAGGAGCGCATCGCCGAGCGCTTCGGACGCCCGGCCTCGCTCTACTGCCCGACCGGCACGATGGCGAACCAGATCGCGCTCGGCCTCTCGCTGCGCCCCGGGGACGAAGTCCTGATGGAAGAGCGCTCGCACACCTACCACCACGAGGTGGGCGGCGCCGCCCGCCTCTGGGGCGCGCAGGCGCGACTCTATCCGTCGGTGCGCGGCGTGCCGGATCCGAAGTCGGTCCTGCCGCTCGTGCGCACCGACGACATCCATCTCCCCCGCACGCGCCTCTGCATCGTCGAGAACACGAACAACTTCCACGGCGGCAGCGTCGTGCCGGTCGCGGCGATCGCGGCGCTGCGCGCCGCACTCCCTCCCGGCGTCCCCCTCCACATCGACGGCGCGAGGCTCTGGAACGCCCACGTGGCGAGCGGCTCCCCTCTGCCCGACTACGCCCACCTCGCGCGCACGGTGATGGTCTCCCTCAGCAAGGGGCTCGGCTGCCCGGCCGGCTCGATGCTGATCGGGGATCGCGCCGACATCGCCGAGGCGCGGCGGTTGCGCAAGCTGCTCGGCGGAGGCATGCGGCAGGTGGGGGTGCTCGCGGCGACGGGGCTCGTCGCGCTCGACAACGGCTTCGACCACCTGCGGGCCGACCACGCGAGGGCGAAGCGGCTCGCCGCGGCGTTCCGGGTCGATCCCGCCACCGTCGAGACCAACATCGTGATCGCGGAGGTGAAGGACGCCGCCGCGGTCGAGCAGCGCTTCAAGGAGGAGGGCGTGCTGCTGCTCGCGATCGGCCCCTCGCGGATCCGCCTCGTGACCCACCGCGATGTCGGCGACGCCGAGGTCGAGCGCGCGCTCGCCGCGGCGTCGCGGATCATCGGTCGATGATCTTCAGCGCCTTCCAGAAGGCCGCGATCTCCCTCTTGAACTCCCGCGCCGCGCCTCCGAGGGTGATCATCTGGAACTCGTAGAGGCGGCCGTTGTCATGCTCGATGACGCGGTACTCCTCGGCGGCGACGATGCCGCCGGCGGGCAGCTTGCCGGTCACCTTGATGACATAGCCCTCCTTGCTCGCCGCCGTGGCGAACTTGAGCGGGCGGGCGGGGGCGCGCACGTCGGTGTACTTCGTGCGCATGTCCGCGAGCGCCTTCTCCGCCTTCGCGACGCAGCTCTCGGCGAGCGCCTTCGACAGGTGGATCTTCACGCGGATGTCGCAGGCGCCCCTGGCCGGGTCCGCGCGCCGCAGGTGGACCCAGATGCCGGGGTCGCGGTTCGGGTCGACCTCCATCAGCGCAAAGCCCTGCGGCTTCAGCAGCTTCAGCCGGTAGTAGTCGTGCTCGAGCAGCTTCTCCGCCTGCTCCCCGGCCGACTCCTTCGGCACCTCCGGCCGCCCCTTCGGGTCGAGCAGCGTGAAGCCGTCCGCGACGCGCTGCAAGTCGTCCTCGAACTCGCCGCCGCCGTCGAGGAAGAGCTCGTAGAGGCGCTGGCCGTCCACGACGACGAGCACGGTCCTCTGGCCCTTCGGGGTGCGTGAGGCGACGAGGCAGCGGTTCGCGGCGGGGGTGTATACGGGAGGGGGCTCGGGGGCCACGATGTACGCCTTCTCCCGGGCGCGGGCGATCGTCTCGATCGGGTCCCGCGTCTCCCCTCCGGGCAGCGGCGAGAGGCGCAGCCGGATGCGCGCGCTCCCCCCCGAGCCGCCCGTGGCCGTCAGGTCCACCTGGAATCCCTCCGCCGGCGCCGCCTCGGCGAAGAGGGCGGGGAGGCGGAAGAGGAAGTTCCACTGGTCCATCGGGGAGCGGACGACGACCGCCTCGGCGGTGCGGTCGACGTGGACCTCCTCCCCGGGGTAGGCAGCCGATATAAGGAGCAGCAGCGCGGCGGCGATGCCGCCCCCGGGCCCCCTGCTGGAAATCACCTTCGAGGTCATGCTGATGAGCGTCTTCAAAGCCTACGATATCCGCGGCATCTACGGGAAGCAGATCGACGCGGCGCTTGCCGAGCGGATCGGGCGCGCGTTTGTCGCGGAGACCGGCGCCCGGACCGTCGTCGTCGGGCGCGACATGCGCCCCTGCGCCCCGGAGATCGCCGGCGCGCTGATCGACGGCCTCCGGAACGGCGGCGCCGACGTGACCGACATCGGCCTCTGCGCGACGCCGATGCTCTCCTTCGCGCTGGGCCACGGCCGCTTTCAAGGCGGGATCATGGTGACGGCGAGCCACAATCCCGCGGAGTACATCGGCCTGAAGCTCGCCCGGGCGGGGGCGGTGCCGCTGAGCCGCGAAGAGGGGATCGCGGCGATCGAGAAGCGGACGCAGGAGGGGGACCTGCCGAAGGCGTCCCGGCGCGGCGCGGTGCGGACGGGGGACTTCCGCGATGCGTACGTCGACATGGTCGCGCGCCACGCCCACTTCCAGCGCAGGTTGAAGATCGTCGTCGATGCGGGAAACGGCATGGGCGGCTACGAGTTCCCGCTCGTCGCGAAGCGGCTCGACCTCGACGTCGTGCCGCTCTTCTTCGAGCTGGACGGGACCTTCCCGAACCACGAGGCCAACCCCCTCGACCACCACACCCTCGGCACGCTGCGCGAGCGGGTCGTGGCCGAGAGGGCGGACCTCGGGATCGCGTTCGACGGCGACGCGGACCGCGCCGGCTTCGTCGACGAGAAGGGCGGGATCGTCACGAACGACCTCGCGACCGCGCTGATGGCCGCCGACATCCTCGCGCGGGAGAAGGGGCCCGTCGTCTACGACCTGCGCAGCAGCCGCGCGCTGCCGGAGGAGATCCGGAAGCACGGCGGGCGGCCGGTGCGCGGAAGGGTCGGCCACAGCTTCATGAAGAAGACGATGCGGGAGGAGCAGTGCGTCTTCGGGGGCGAATACAGCGGCCACTACTACTTCCGCGAGAACTTCAACACCGAGTCGGCAAGCCTCGCCGTGGTCGCGATCTGCAACATCGTCGCGGCGGGCCGGACGCCGCTGTCGGAGCGCCTCAAGCCGCTGCGCCGCTACCTCCAGACCGGCGAGGTCAACTTCCGCGTCGAGGACAAGCAGGGGCGGATGGAGGCGGTCGAGGCGGCCTTCCCCGACGCCGAGATCGACTGGCTCGACGGCGTGACGGTCCAGTACGCGGACTGGTGGTGCAACGTCCGGCCGTCGAACACCGAACCCTACCTGCGGCTGAACCTCGAGGCGAACGACAAGGCGACCTTCGAGAGGGCGAAGCAGCGCGTCTTCGCGCTGCTCGGCACGCCGGTCCAGCGGATTTAACGGTTCTTAACATGGGGCATGAGGGGGGTTGACGGGGGCCGGTTCCGATTCTGGGGACGAATCACCCACCAGAACCGAAAGGAACACACCCGATGAAGGCCAGTCTCTCCCGGACCGCACTGCCGGTCCTGCTCACCCTCGGCGTCGTCCTCGGCGCCCCGCTGACGGTCGACCCGAAGCTGCCCTCCTACACGCCGGGCACCGGCGTCGGCGGCACGATCAAGAGCGTCGGCAGCGACACGATGAACAATCTGATGACGCTCTGGGCCGAGGCCTTCAAGGGCCACTACCGGAACGTCGAGATCGAGATCGAAGGCAAGGGCAGCGGCACGGCCCCGCCGGCCCTGATCGCCGGGACGGCGAACTTCGGACCGATGAGCCGCGAGATGAAGAGCAGCGAGATCGACGACTTCGAGAAGTCCTTCGGCTACAAGCCGACGGGACTGCGGACGAGCATCGACATGCTCGCCGTCTACGTGCACAAGGACAACCCGATTGCGGGGCTGACGCTCCAGCAGGTCGACGCCGTCTTCTCGAAGACCCGCAAGGGGGGCGCGGCGAAGGAGATCGCGACGTGGGGCGAGCTCGGGCTGACCGGCGACTGGAAGGACAGGCCGATCACCCTCTACGGCCGCAACTCGGCCTCCGGAACCTACGGTTACTTCAAGGAGCATGCGCTGTTCAAGGGTGACTTCAAGGACACGGTCAAGGAGCAGCCGGGGAGCAGCTCGGTGGTCAGCAGCGTCGCCGGCGATGCCGGCGGGATCGGCTACAGCGGCATCGGCTACATGACCGCCGACGTGCGCGCCGTCCCGCTCTCCGACGGCAAGGGCGGCATGCAGCCGGCGACGCCGGACAACGCCTACAGCGGCAAGTACCCGCTCGCCCGCTTCCTCCTCGTCTACGTGAATCACAAGCCGGGAACCGAGCTCGACGCGCTGCGCCGCGAGTTCATCCGCCTCGTGTTCAGCAAGCAGGGGCAGGAGGTCGTGCTGAAGGACGGCTACTTCCCCGTGCCCCTCGCGATCGCCCGTACCGAACTGGCGAAGGTGGGGCTCAGCGCGAATCCCTAGGCCGCGCACGCTTCGGCTGCTCCGCGCCGGGTGCCATCGCAGCGCCCGGCGCGGTACTCTTCCGCTTGGCCGCTTCCATGCCGACCCCCCCGCCCCCTCATCGTCGCCAGACGCTGCCCGGCGTCCGGCGCAACGAAGCGATCGCCCGCGTGCTGATCGCCTCGGGCGGATTCGGGACGATCCTCTCCGTCGTTTTCATTTTCGCCTTCCTGTTCTACGTCGTCCTGCCCCTCGCGGCGCCCTCGGAGGTCGCGGCGCCGCGCGTCCTGCCGTTGACGCCCTTGGGGGTGGTCGCCGCCGGCACCGACGACCTCGCGCTGATGTGCTGGACGATCGAGCGCGATGGGCACGTGCGGGTCGCCGAGCTCGCGACCGGGCGCGAACTCATGCGCCAGGCGCTTTTCGGCGACGCGACGCCGACGGCGTGGTCGCATTCGCCGGGAGGCGCGGAGTTCGCCGCGGGCTTCGGCGACGGCACGCTGCGCGGGGGGCGCATCGCGGTCACGGCGACCTTCCCCGAGGCCGCGTCGATCCCCGCGGCCCTGCGCGGCCTCAAGCGCGGGGAGAGCGCGCCGCACATGGACGGCATGCTCACCGTCACGCGCGAGGGGCAGTTCCGCTTGCAGCGCGTCGCCGCGGAACTCACACCGCCACTGGTGTCGGGTCCGGCGGCTATCGCGGCGCTCGACTTCCTGCGAAGGGACGATGGCACGTTCACCTACGCGGTGCTCGACGGCAGCGGGGCGATGAGGATCCACGTGGAGACGGAGCGCGAGGACTGGATGACGGGGGAGAAGGTCCGCGAGCTGGAGACGACCCCCATCCCCTACGTGGCGCCGGAGGGTGCCGGCGCTCCGAGCCACCTCCGCCTCACCGGCAGCCGATCGAGCGCTCTGGTCCTCTGGCGCGAAGGTCTCTGCCAGCGCTACGACATCCGGATCGGGGAGACGCCCAAGCTCGTGGAAGCGCGCGATCTCGGGGAAGGCGGCTCGCCGCTGACCATCGTGGAGTGGCTGCTCGGCCGGACGACGCTCATCGTGGGGGACGAGGCGGGGGGAGCCCGGGGGTGGTTCCTGACGAAGCCCGCCTCCGCCGAGACCGCGGATGGGGCTTTGCTCACGCGGGCTCACGAGTATCCCCCGGGGAGCGCCGCGGTGACCTGCCTCGCCGCCTCGAGCCGCACGAGGATCATGCTCCTCGGCTACGCCGACGGTGGCACCCGGCTCGTGCAGGCGACGCACGCGACGACGCTGGCGGAACTCGACAGGGCGCCGGGCGGGTTGCTCGCGGTCGCGCTCGCGCCGAAGGACGACGGCATCCTCCGCGTTGCCCGCGGCGGGAGCGCCTTCGCCCGGCTGGAACTCAAACATTCCGAGGTGACCGCCCGTGGACTGTTCAGCAAGGTCTGGTACGAGGGGTACGAGCGCCCCGAGCACGCCTGGCAATCCACCGGCGGGACGGACGACTTCGAGTTGAAGCTCGGCCTCTGGCCGCTGATCTTCGGCACGATCAAGGCCACGCTGTACGCGATGCTGATCGCCGCCCCGATCGCGCTGCTCGCCGCGGTCTTCACGAGCGAGTTCATGGTGGCGAAGCGGAGGACGAACATGAAGGCGGCCGTGGAGATGATGGCCAGCCTACCCAGCGTGGTCCTCGGGTTCCTCGCGGCGTTGATCGTCGCGCCCTTCGTCCAGGGCCGGATCCCCGGGATGCTGCTCTCGTTCGTGACGGTGCCGCTCACGCTGCTGTTCGGCGCGCGTCTCTGGCAACTGCTGCCTGCGGGGTGGGCGCTTCGTCTCTCCGGATGGCCGCGCTTCGCGACGATGGCCGTGGCGCTAGCCGCTGGCGTCGGGCTGGCCGGGCTGCTCGGACCTTGGATGGAGAGGGCGTGGTTCCTAGGCGACTTCGTCAAGTGGGTCGGTGACCGGGACCGGGCGGCGCCGTTCGGCGGGCGCTTCCTCGTGCTCTTCCCCATCTGCACGGCCGTCGTCCTGGCCGGGACAGGCATGGTCCTCGGACCCGCGCTCCGCCGGCTCAGCGCGCGCTGGAGCGACCTTGCCTGCGCGCTGCTCGATCTCGGGCGCTACGTCGTCCTGCTCCTGCTCTCGGTGCTGGCCACCTGGCTCTCGGCGCAACTAGCCGGCCCGCTCGGGTGGGACCCGCGCGGGGGGATCTTCGGCCCCTATGCGCAGCGGAACGCGCTCGTCGTCGGGTGCATGATGGGGTTCGCGATCGTGCCGATCATCTACACGATCGCCGAGGACGCCCTCTCGAGCGTGCCGCGCCACCTGCGCGAGGCGTCGCTGGGGGCGGGGGCCACGCCTTGGCAGACCGCCTGGCGCGTCGTGATCCCGACGGCGATGAGCGGCATCTTCGGCGCGCTGATGGTCGGGTTCGGCCGCGCGATCGGCGAGACCATGATCGTGCTGATGGCGGCGGGCAATACGGCGATCCTCGACTGGAACATGTTCGAGGGCTTCCGCACGCTCTCCGCGAACATCGCCACGGAGATGATGGAGGCCCCCGAGGGCGGGACGCACTACCGCGTGCTCTTCCTGACGGCGCTGGTCCTCTTCGCGATGACGTTCGTGCTGAACACCGGCGTCGAAGCGATGCGACGGATCTTCCGCAAGAGGTTCGCAAGCCTGTGAGGGAGCGCCGCCGCTCCTCCCTGCTGAGCCGCGGCGAGCCGCTGGTCTGGCTCACCGGCTCGGCGATGGTCATCTGCATCCTGATGATCGCCGGCCTGATCGCGCTTCTCGTCCTGCAAGGCGGCGCCACATTCTGGCCGCGCCCGATCCATGCGCTCGCGACGACGTCGGGCCGCTACCTGGGCGAGATCAGCGACGAGGAGCGGTACACGGTGCCCCGGCACGTCGCCGACGGCCTGCCGGAGCCGAAGCGCCGCGCCCTCGACGCGGCCGGCGGGCAGTCCGGGCGCCGTCTCTTCCGCACCGGCAACTACCGCATCACGGGCACGCACTTCGTGTGGCTCTCGGACTTCGAGATCGAGAGCGACGAGACGCCCGGGTGGGCCGTCTGCCTCGAGCGCCTCGAGTGGGGGAATGCCTACGGAACGCCGAAGGAGTTCCTCGTCGACGGCACCGTCGTGGCGTCGGGAGCGGAGGAGGCGTGGGAGAGGTTCCTCGCTATCCACGACGACATCCGCGCGCGCCGCCGGGAACAGGCGGGGCTCGAACGGGGCCGCCTCGGCGAGGCGAACGACCGCCGGAAGGCGGCGTTGACGCGCCTGAAGAACGCCGAGCGATCCCACGGCGGCGGGAGCGACGCCTACCGGAAGGAAGCCGAGCGCTGCGGCCGCGTGGAGGCGGAGTGCGATGCCGAGATCGGGAAGGTGCAGGCCGAAATCGGCGCGCTGCGCAACGAGAACGCCCGCTACGGGTTGCGGATCCTGACGGCGTCCGGGCAGGAGAGCGACATCCCCGTCGCCGAGATCGTGCGCGGCGTGGCGCCGAACCGGCTCGGCTTCATGGGCAAGGTCGGCGTCTATCTCTCGCGGTGGAAGGAATTCCTCGCCGACGATCCCCGGGAGGCCAACACCGAGGGGGGCGTCTTCCCCGCGCTCTTCGGCACGGTAGTGATGACGCTGCTGATGTCGCTGCTCGTCGTGCCGTTCGGCGTGCTCGCCGCCCTCTACCTGCGCGAGTACGCGCGGCAGGGGCTCCTCGTCAGCATCGTGCGCATCGCCGTCAACAATCTCGCCGGCGTGCCGAGCATCGTCTTCGGCGTCTTCGGCCTCGGCTTCTTCTGCTACATCGTCGGCAAGTCGCTCGACGCGACCTTCTTCTCCGCCGACCTTCCGAACCCGACCTTCGGCAAGGGCGGGCTGCTTTGGGCGTCGCTGACGCTGGCGTTGCTGACGCTGCCGGTCGTCGTCGTCGCGACGGAGGAGGCGTTGGCCGCGGTGCCGGCGTCGATGCGCGAGGGGTCCTATGCCTGCGGGGCGGGGAAATGGCAGACGATCCGGCGGATCGTGCTCCCCCGGGCGATGCCGGGCATCATGACGGGAATGATCCTCGCGATCGCCCGGGGCGCCGGCGAGGTGGCGCCGCTGATGCTCGTGGGCGCGGTCAAACTCGCGCCCCACCTGCCGGTGGACACCGAGTTCCCGTTCGTCCACCCGGAGCGCAGCTTCATGCACCTGGGCTTCCACATCTACGACCTCGGATTCCAGAGCCCGAACAGCCAGGCGGCGAAGCCGATGGTGTTCACGACGACCCTGCTGTTAATCTCGATCATCGTGGCGCTGAACTTGGCCGCGGTGCTCATCCGTTCCCGGCTCCGCCGGCAGTTCGAGGTGGCCTGATGCTCCAACGCAACCCCTCCGCCCCGAAGAGCGCGCACGGAGAGGCGGAGCCGCCGGTGGACGGCGCCGGGCCGGGCCTCGCCGCGGGCCGGGCGCGGCTCGGTGGCGTCTTCGACGCCGTCGCCCGCGGCGAGGCGTTCACGACGGAGACCCACCCCGAAGTGGCGCAGCAGGATCCCGTCGTCGAGGTGGAGCGGTTCAGCCTCTGGTACGGCGCCAAGCAGGCGCTCTGGAACAACTCGATGCGCGTGCCGCGCGGCATGGTGACGGCGCTCATCGGCCCGTCCGGCTGCGGCAAGTCCACGCTGCTGCGCTCGATCAACAGGATGAACGACCTGATCCCGATCGTCCGCATCGAGGGCTCGATGCGCCTCAACGGCGACCCGATCTACGGCAAGCAGACGGACGTGATCGAACTGCGCAAGCGGGTCGGCATGGTCTTCCAGAAGCCGAACCCCTTCCCGATGAGCATCTTCGAGAACGTCGTCTACGCGCTGCGCATCGACGGGATCCGGGAGCGGGCGCTCCTCGAGGAGACCTGCGAACGCAGCCTCCGGCAGGCCGGCCTCTGGGAGGAGGCCAAGGACCGCCTGAAGGAGAGCGCGCTGGGTCTCAGCGGCGGCCAGCAGCAGCGGCTCTGCATCGCGCGCGCGATCGCGGGCGAGCCGGAGGTGCTCCTGCTCGACGAGCCGTGCAGCGCCCTCGATCCGATCGCGACCGGCCGCATCGAGGACCTGATCCAGGAACTCAAGGGCGCCTACTCCCTCGTCATCGTCACGCACAACATGCAGCAGGCCTCCCGTTCCAGCGACTTCACCGCCTTCATGTACCTCGGCCGCATGGTCGAGTACGGCCCGACGCCGAGCATCTTCCTGAACCCCCATCTGAAGGAGACCGAGGATTACGTGACTGGCCGGTTCGGCTAGCGGTCCCCACGAGGAGAGACGCATGACCACCCTCCCCCGCACCCCCTCCCTTCTGGCTCTCGTGGCGGCGGTCGCCGCCTGCGCGTGGGCGCCGACCCATGACGCAACCGGGAAGCCGGCACTCCCCCCCTCGAGTGCCTACTCCCTGCCTGGCTTCCGGGCGTACGAGGAGGGGGACCGCCTCTGGATCTTTGCCGAAGGCAGTGCGGGGGAGGGCGAGTTCCTCGACAAGGGAGAGCCCGCCAAGCGGGCGACGCGCGTCGGGGGGGGCCCGGGGGGGCGTACGACCATGGGCGACGAGAGTCCGGTCCTGCTCGCCTACTCGCTCGCGTGGAGGCACACGCGCGCGGGCTTCGTCGTGCTGCCGAACCCGGACGGGCGCCTCTGGGTCTTCGCGCCCGGCAGCGCCGAGTTGGCGGAGCACCTGAGCGGCGCCGAGTCGGCCAAGCGCGTGACGCTCGTCGCGGCGGGGCCGGAGGGCCGGACGCTGCTCGGCGCCGATGCGGCGCTGCTCAGGAGCTACGCGGGCGCCTGCCGGTACAGCCTTCCCGGCTTCGAGGCCCGCGAGCAGGGCGGCCGCATCCTGGTGTTCCGCGCCGGCAGCCCGGACCTCGCGGAGTCCCTCGCGAAGGGGGAGCCCGCGAAGCGGGTGACGAGGATCGGCACCGGTCCCGAGGGCCGATCGCTGATGGGGGCGGACGCGGCGACGCTCGACGACTACGCGCTGAGCTGGAGGCACACGAGGCGGGGATTCGCCGTGCTGGCGTGCGAGGGCCGCCTCTGGGTCTTCCGGGAGCCGAGCCGCGAATGCGAGGAGTTCCTCCAGAGCGGGGATGCGGCGAAGCGGGTCGCCCTGATTGCCGCGGGGCCGGAGGGCCGCACGCTCTACGGGCCCGATCGGGAGACGCTCGAGGCCTACCTCGGCGCGGAGGTAGGGTCGTGAGGGGGGCCGCGTCGCCCGCCCGCGGCCGTAGAATGCAGGTCACCCCGGCGCCGGAAGGGGTCGAGGGGGTCGCGATGAGTTTCCGCATCCTCGTGGTGGAGGACGAACCGGACCTGATGGAAGCCGTCACCTACGCGCTGCGGCGCGAGGGGATGAAGGCGTTGCGCGCGCTGGACGGGGAGACCGCGCTGAGGATGGCGCGCGAGGATCGCCCCGATCTCGTCATCCTCGACCTGATGTTGCCCGGCCTCGACGGCATCGAGGTCTGCCGGCGGCTCCGCGCCGCGCCCGAAACCGCGCGCATCCCGATCGTGATGGTCACCGCGAAGGCCGAGGAGACCGATGCCATCATCGGGCTGGGCGTGGGTGCCGACGACTATGTGCGGAAGCCCTTCGGCGTCAAGGAGCTGATCGCCCGCGTGCGCGCGGTGCTGCGCCGCTACGAGGAGCCCGTCGACCCGGCGCCGCAGATCATGCGCGTCGGCGAGTTGGAGGTGGACGCGGCGCGCCACGAGGTGCGCGTGCACGGACTGCCCGTCATCTGCACGGCGACGGAGTTCCGCCTGCTCCACCACCTCGTGCGCCACAGGGGGCGCGTCTTCAGCCGCGCGCAGCTTCTCGACAAGGCGGTGGGCACCGACGTGATCGTCGTGGAACGCAACATCGACGTGCACGTCTCGAGCCTGCGGCGCAAGCTCGCCGAGTACGGCGACCGTCTCGTGACGATCCGCGGCGTGGGCTACAAGTTCGCGGAGTAGAAGCGCCCCCCTCCGATGCCGCCGCTCTCCTGGTCCTCGAAGATCGCCCTGGGGGCGGTCGTGCCGGCCGCCGTGACGGCGCTGCTGCTGTTCGTGGTTGCCCGCAGCGAGAGCCACCGCCTCGCCGGGGAGCGGTTGCGGGAGGAGATGCTGCGGTCGGCGCGGGGCATGACGCGCCTCCTCGACGGCGCGGGCGCGATCGACGACGGGCTGCGCGCCCGCATCCGGGACATGGCAGCAGCGGCGGGGCGCGTCACGATCGTGGACGAGGCGGGGGGGGTGCTGTTCGACACCGACGAGGCCTACGCCGGCACGTTGCACAACCTGGATGACCGACCGGAGATCGTCGCCGCCCGCGAGCGGGGGAGCGGGTCTGCGACGCGCATCGCGGGTGCGCCGGGCAGCGAGCACCTCTTCGTCGCCGTCCGCATCCCGCGCAGCCCGCTGGTCGTGCGCATCGAGCGCGAGACCGCGGCGCTCGATGCGTCCTTGGCGCTTACGTCGAACCGCGTCGGGGTCGCCGCGGCGGCCCTCGCGATTCTCGCGGCCGTCGCGGCCTTCCTGCCGGTGCGCCGTCTCGCCCGGCCCGTCGAGGATCTCGTGCATGCCGCCCGGACGGGCGTGCGCGTGCATCCGCGGGGGCGCGACGAGCTGGGCCAGCTCGGCGAGGCCTACAACGCCCTGACCGAGCGTCTCGGCGAGGCGCTGGGCGCGGCGCGGGCCGAGGCGCTGCGCCTCCACACGCTCTTGCACGGCATGAACGAGGGGGTCATCGCGCTGGACGCCTCCGAGCGCGTCTACTTCGTCAACGGCGCGGCCCGCTCCATCCTCGACGTGCCGGTGGCCGTGCCGGCGGCGGGGACGCCGCTCTACGAGATCGTCCGCGATCCGCGCGTGCTCGGCGTCGTCCAGGCGGCGATGGCGGGCGGCCGGTCGTCTTCCGCCGAGGTGCAGCTTGAGGGGCCGCCGCGCCGCACGCTGCACGTGCAGGCGACGCCGTTGGGGCCCGGGGGCTCCGGCGCGATCATCGTGCTCCGCGACCTCTCGCAGATCCGGAGACTCGAACGGATGCGCAGCGACTTCGTCAGCAATGTGAGCCACGAGCTCAGGACCCCGCTCGCGAGCATCGCCGCGGCGGTGGAGACGCTCGGCGACGCCGCGGCGCGCTGCGACGACGACGCCGGCCCGCGCTTCCTCGCGATCATCGCGCGCAACGTCGCCCGCCTCGACGCGTTGCTGAGCGACATCCTCGCGTTGTCGCAACTGGAATCGCAGCCGGAGGAGCGACCCCGCTCGCCGGTCGATCTGGCGCAGGTGGCGCGGCAGGGCCTGGAGGACCAGGGACCGCGGGCGCGGGCGGCGGGGGTCGAGCTCTCCTTGCGCGCGGAGGGTCCGGTGGTCGTCGACGGCGATCCGCACGCATTGCGGCGCATCGTCGACAACCTCGTCGTCAACGCGATCACCTACACGATGCAGGGCGGCGCGGTCGAGGTTGCGACCGCCGTCGAGGAGGGCGACGCGGTGCTGCGCGTGCGGGATACCGGGATCGGCATCCCCGCCTCCGAGCTGGATCGCATCTTCGAGCGTTTCTATCGCGTCGACAAGGCGCGCTCCCGCTCCGCCGGAGGGACGGGCCTCGGGCTCGCGATCGTCAAGCATGCGGCGAAGCTCCACGGGGGCGAGGTCGAGGTCGAGAGCAAGCCGGGGCAGGGAAGCACGTTCACGGTGCGCCTCCCGGGCGTGCGCCTCGCGCCTGCGCGCGCAGACCGCGATTCCGCGGAAGCCGAGGGAAGACGGACATGACGAGACACTTCATCCGCGAGCTCGAAGAGCTCAAGCGGGACGTGATGACGATGGGGGGACTCGGCGAGACCGCCGTCGCCCGGGCGACGCGCGCGTTCCTCGACGGGAACGCGGAGGAGGCGGCGCTCGTCATCGACGGCGACGGCGAAGTCGATGCGATGGAACTGCGCATCGAGGAGGAGTGCCTGAAGCTGATGGCCCTCTATGCGCCGACGGCGAAGGACCTGCGCTTCGTCGTGGGAGTCTTCAAGATCACGAACGATCTCGAGCGCGTCGGGGACCTCGCGAAGAATCTCGCCGAGCGCGCGCGCAGCGGTGCCACGCCGGGGACGGGCCTGCTCGGCGCCGAACTGCAGCAGATGAGCACGCGCGTGCGCGAGATGCTCCGCCGCTCGCTCGACGCGTTCCTGACGCAGAACGCCGAGGCGGCGCGGGATGTGCTGCTGATGGACGACCGCGTCGACGAACTGCTGCGCGAGATCTACCAGAAGGAGTGCGACTTCGTCGACAAGGGCCAGGAGAAGTTCGAGGTCGCCCTCCGCACGCTGTCCGCGAGCAAGCAGCTCGAACGGATCGCCGACCACGCGACCAACGTCGCCGAGGACGTCATCTACATGGTCTCCGGCGCGATCGTCAAGCACCGGTACTAGGGCCGTCCATGCGGATCTGCCTTCTGCGCCACGCGCCCGCGGTCGCGCGCGGGGCACCCGGGGACGACGCGGAGCGACCGTTGACGCCGCGGGGCGAGCGTCGCGCGCGGGCCGCAGGCGCGGGCCTGCACCTCCTCGGCGTAGAGCCCGACTGCTGGTTCGCGAGCCCGCTCGCGCGCGCCGCGCAGACGGCCCGCCTCGCGCGACGCGCGTTCCGCCACGGCTCGCGCGGCCTGCCGGCGCTGCTGCGCCTCGACGCGTTGGGTCCGGAGCGCGATCCAGCCGAGCTGATCGCGATCCTGTGGGACCTCCGGCCTAGGCTGGTGGTGTGCGTCGGGCACGCGCCGCACCTCGATCGGCTCCTCCTCACGCTCCTCGGAACCAGCCGGGGGCGCCTCGCGAAGCTGGGGAAGGGCGGAGCCGCCCTGTTATCGTTCCGGGGAAAGCCGCGTCCGGGCCGAGGGCGGCTGGAATGGCACCTGCCGCCCGCGGTCCTGCAGCGGCTCGGAGGACGCACATAGCTTCGCTCGAGGGTGGACGCGATCCGTCGGTAGTCGCGGCGGTGGACCTGGGCTCGAACAGCTTCCACATGATCGTGGCACGCCTCACACACGGCGAGCCGGTCGTGATCGACCGCCTCCGCGACCAGGTGCAGCTGGCCGCGGGGCTGCTGCGCAACGGCCGGCTGTCGGAGGCCGCGTGCGCCCGCGGCCTCGAGGCGCTGTCTCGCTTCGGCCAGCGGTTGCGTGGCTTCGAACCCGGGAGGGTGCGCGCGGTCGGAACGAACACGCTGCGCACGGCGGTCGACGCCGCGCGCTTCCGCGCCGAGGCGGAGGCCGCCCTCGGCTGGCCGATCGAGATCATCTCGGGGAGGGAGGAGGCGCGGCTCGTCTATCTCGGAGCGGCGCACAGCCTCCCACCCGTGGACGGCTACAGCCTCGTGATCGACATCGGCGGCGGCAGCACCGAGTGCATCCTCGGCGAGGGGTTCGAACCCCTCGAGGCGGGGAGCGTCGAGGTCGGCAGCGTGACCTTCGCGAAGCGGTTCTTCGGGAAAGGGATCCTCCGCCGAGGCCGCTTCGATCGCGCGGTCCTCGCGGCGAAACGCTCCTTCCGCGGCGTCGCGCGCCGCGTCCGCCGGCTCGGCTGGAGTCGTGCGGCGGGAAGTTCGGGCACGATCCGAAGCATCTCCGAGGTGCTGCGCGCGCGGGGCTCGGGGGACGGAACGCTGACGGGGGCGGGGCTCGACGAACTGCGTGCCGCGATGTTCGCGGCCGGGCACACGTCGGAACTCGACCTCGCCGTGCTCAAGCCCGAGCGCCGCAACCTGTTGCCGGCCGGGGTCGCGATCCTAACGGCGTGGTTCGAGATTCTCGACCTCGACCGCATGGAGATCAGCGGCGGAGCGCTGCGGGAGGGGGTGCTGTACGACCTGCTCGGGCGCTTGCGACACGAGGACGTGCGCGACCGGGCGATCCGCCACATGCAGGAGCGTTTCCACGTCGACGTCGAGCAGGCGGCCCGCGTCGAGCGCACCGCGCTCGACGGCTTCGACCGGGTCGCAAGGGAGTGGGGATGCGCCGAGGGCGGGAGCCGCAGCCTGCTCGCCTGGGGCGCGCGAGTGCACGAGATGGGCCTGTCGGTGTCGTTCGACCAGCACCACGTCCACGGCGCCTACCTCGCTCGCAACGTCGACATGCCGGGCTTTTCGCGCGATGACCAGGAGGCCCTCGCTGTCCTCGTCGAGGGCCACCGGCGCAAGCTGCGGGCGGACCTGTTCGAGGCGATCCCGGAACGGCAGCGACGGACGGTGCTGCTGCTCACCTGCCTGCTCCGACTTGCCGTGCACATGAACCGCGACCGCATCCCCGAGCCGGCGTCGCGGCTGCCGCTGCGGGTCGACGGCGACCGCTTGCTGCTCGACCTGAAGCCCGAGTGGCTGGCGAGCCGCCCGATGACGCGGGCGGACCTCGACCAGGAGCGGCAGCGCCTCGTGACGCTGGGCGTCCGCCTCGAACTGCCTACCTAGCAGATTCGCGGCGGATCGAGGGACCTGCGACGTGTCGAGGCCGAAGGGATCCCGGCGGACACCTACCCCCTGCGCCGCAGGAGTTCGGACTGGGAGCAGCGGGGCGGATCGCCCGGCTCCGGCTGCACCCGCGCGTAGGTGCCGTCGGAGCCGAGGCGCCAAGCCTGGGTGTTGTCGGACAGGGGGAGATCGAGACACTCCTCCAGCACCTTCCGCCGCAGCTCCGGGGATTCGATCGGAAAGGCGACTTCGACACGCCGGAAGAAGTTGCGGGGCATCCAGTCGGCGCTGGACGCGTAGACCTCCTCGTTGCCGCCGGCATGGAAGTGGTAGACCCGGGAGTGTTCGAGGAACCTGCCGATGATGGAGCGCACCTGGATGCGCTCGGAGACACCCGGCACGTCCGGGCGGAGGCAGCATACGCCCCGGACGACCAGATCGACCGGGACCCCCGCCTGGGAGGCGCGATAGAGCGCGCGGATCACCTCGGGGTCGATCAACGAGTTGAGCTTCGCCCGGATGCGCGCGGGCTTGCCCTCCCGGGCTGCCCGGGCCTCGGCGTCGATCGCGGCGAGGATCCGCTCGTGCATCGAGAAGGGCGACAGCAGCAGTTTGCGCAGCGTGGGCACGCTGCCGAGGCCGGAGAGTTGCTGGAAGACCTGGTGGACGTCCTCGCCCAAGTCGAGGTCGCAGGTCAGCAGCCCGAGGTCGGTGTAGGCGCGCGACGTGCGCGGGTGGTAGTTGCCGGTGCCGAGATGGACGTAGCGTCGAAGGCCGGCCGCTTCGCGACGGACGATCAGCATCATCTTCGCGTGCGCCTTGAACCCGACGATGCCGTAGACGACCTTCGCGCCCTCCCGCTGGAGTCGGGACGCGATGTCGATGTTGGCCGCTTCGTCGAATCGTGCGCGCAACTCGACCGCGGCCGTGACCTCCTTGCCGGCCCGCGCGGCCTCGACGAGCGCGTCGGCGAGCGGGGAGGCCTCCCCGGTCCGGTAGAGCGTGATCTTGATCGCGAGTACGGCAGGGTCGGCCGCCGCCTGCCGGAGCAGGTCGAGGACCGGCGCGAACGCGTCGTACGGGTGGTGGAGCAGGATCTCCCGGCGCGAGATCGCGGCAAAGAGATCCGCGTCGGGGCGCAGCGCGGGAGGGAGGGCGGGAGCGAAGGCGGGGTACTTGAGGTCGGGCCGATCGACCTCGTCGCAGAGTGCCGAGATCCGGTGCAGGTTGACGGGGCCCTGCACCGGGTAGAGGTCCTGCTCCTGCAAGCGGAACTGCTCGAGCAGGAAGCGGTGGATCTCCGGCGGCGAGTGCCGCCCGACCTCGAGACGGACGGCCGCGCCGAAGTGCCGGTGCGGCAACTCGCCCTTCAGCGCGAGCAGCAGGTCGCTCACATCCTCCTCGTCCACCCACAGTTCGCTGTTGCGAGTCACGCGGAACGGATGGCATCCCTCGATCTCCATGCCCGGGAAGAGGCTTTCGATGCTGTCGTGCAGCACGCCGGAGAGCGTCACGAAGTGGTCGGCCCTCTCGGCGATGCCCTCCGGCAGCCGGATCAGTCGCGGCAGCACGCGCGGCGCCTGGACCACCGCGAAGCGGCTGCCCCGGCCGAACGCGTCCTTGCCGTGCAGCGACACGATGAAGTTGAGACTCTTGTTGAGCACCGCCGGGAAGGGGTGACTCGGGTCGAGCCCGACCGGCGTCAGAACCGGCCGCACATGGTCTCTGAAGTAGCCGCGAGCCCAGCGGCGGATCGGCCCGGTCCACTGCTGGCGGAACGAGACGCGGATGCCCTCCGACTCCAGCGACGGCAGCAGGCGGTCGGTGAAGACCGCGTACTGATCGCGTACCAGTTCGTGGGCCTGGTGGCTTACGCGCTGCAGCGCCTCCAGCGGGCTCAGTCCATCCGCGCTGGCGCCATCGACATGGAACTCGAGCTGTTGGCGCAGGCCGCTGACCCGCACCTCGAAGAACTCGTCCAGGTTGCTGCAGCAGATCGCGAGGAAGCGCACGCGCTCCAGCAGGGGCACCGCTGGGTCGTTGACCTGCTCGAGCACGCGCCGGTTGAACGCGAGGAAGCCCATCTCCCGGTTGCCGTAGAGCTTCGGGTGGTCGAAGTCGGGGACATCTCGGGTCACGGGGGGATTGGACCTCCTCCCGGTCAAGACGACGTCAAGAGGGGGTGAAGCGCGTCGGGGCCGCCCTTGCGGCCCCCACGCCACCCCCCCGATTTGGTTCTCCCTTGTCGCTCGGTTTGCAATCCCCTCACGCATTCTCCTTAGACTCCCGGCCCATCGCAGACGCTCCTGTCTGCCACGAAAGGAGTTCGGAGCATGAGTTCTTGGATGAGGACATGGGCGCTGCCGGCCGCGCTGGCGGCGACGCTGGCGGCGCTGGCGGGGCAGGCGAGTGCCGCCGAGGGCCCCGCCGACGTCTCCCTGCAGAAGGAGATCGACCACTATCTCGCCGCGGCCGCGCCGGAGGGCGGGGACCCGACGACGTTCCGCGTCTTCTTCAAGGAGGGCTTGAAGGGGGAGACCTCGGACGGCAATTTCAAGTTCCACGTCGGCGGGCGATTCATGCTCGACGTGCACTTCCGGTCGACGGACGACCCGGCGTTCGACGCCGAGGACACCGCGGACGGCGTCTTCTTCCGGCGCCTGCGCGTCGAGTTCGGCGGCACGATCTACAAGAACATCGAGTACGCGATGCAGGTCGACTTCGCGAAGGCGGCCTACGAACTGAAGGACGTGTTCCTCCAGCTCAACGACATCCCGGTGATCGGGATGGTCCGCGTGGGCCACTTCAAGGAGCCGATCGCGCTCGACGAGCTGACGAGTTCGAAGGTCATCACGTTCATGGAGCGTTCGATGGCGACGAACGCGTTCGCACCCGCGCACAACGTCGGCATCGCCGTCGGGAACAGCGCGCTGGACAAGCGCATCGACTGGATGGCGGGCGTCTTCCGCGACACCGACGTCAACGGCATAGAGGACCAGGACGGCGGCTACCAGTTCACCGCCCGCGTGACCGGCATCGCGCTCGAGGACAAGGAGAACGGGTTGCTGGTCCACCTGGGAGGATCGTTCAGTCTCCGCAGCCCCCACGGCAAGGAGTTCCGCGCGCGCGCCCGCCCCGACACCGGCAGCGGGTTCCGCATCGTCGACACCGGCACGATCGCCGCGGTGGACAGCGTTACCCTCTTCGGCTTCGAGTTCGCGGTCGTCTGGAAGTCCCTCTCGGTGCAGGCGGAGTACCTGATGGCCGACCTCGACGCGGCGGCTGCGGGAGATCCCGCCTTCAGCGGCTACTACGTGATGGTGAGCTACTGGATCACCGGCGAGTCGCGTCCCTACAAGGGCGGCACGTTCGGCCGCGTGAAGCCGAAGAACAACTTCCTCCGGGGCAGCGGCGCGGGCGCGCTCGAGGCGGCCATCCGTTACGGCTCTCTCGATCTCAACGACGCGACGATCACCGGCGGCGAGGCGACCGCCGTGACGGTCGGGCTCAACTGGCACCTGAACCCCAACACGCGGGTCATGATCAACATCGTCTTCGCCGACGAGGACTTGGACGGCAACCTGACGATCTTCGAGATGCGCTACCAGATCGACTTCTGATCCGCCGCACCCGGCGGTGCAAGCCGAAGGACCTCCTCCGAACAGTCGGTCCCAAGGCACAGGGGGCGCCCGAAGGGGCGCCCCCTGCATTGCCGGCAGAGGCTCGGCTCTCGACGATCATCGCGATCGTGAACGCACGCCCGACGTCGAGGGGTCGGCACACGTCGGCTTGCCGCGTCACGCCGCGCGCCGCCGCGCTAGACTCGGGGCGTGTCCGCCCGCGTCGTCCACCTGGTCACCCGGCTCAACGTCGGGGGGATCGCGCGCTTCCTGCAACAGGGGCGCGACGCGGTGCCCCTGCTGCTGCGCGGGCGAGTGGAGGGGGGGGAGCGCGAGGTGGAGTGGGGCGGGGCGCAGGTGGTCCTCCCGTCACTCCATCGCCGCGTGCATCCGATCGACGACGGGCGCGCGCTCGCGGACCTCGTGCGCGCGCTGCGACGCCTGAGGCCCGACCTGCTCCACACGCACGCGTCCAAGGCGGGCGCGCTGGGTCGCGTCGCCGCGCGGCTTCTCGGCATCCGCTGCGTCCACACGTTCCACGGCCACGTGCTCTCGGGCTACTTCCCCGCCGCGCTCTCGGCGCTCGCGACGCGCATCGAACGCCTGCTCGCCTCGTCGTGCCGCCTCACCGCGACCGGCCCGTCGACCGCCGCCGACCTCGCGCGCCGCCTCGGCCGCCCGGTCGAAGTGCTCGCCCCCGGCATCGCGCTGCCGCCCCCCGCCGCGGGCGCGCGGGAGCGGTGGCGCCGGTCGCTCGGCAACCCCGACCTCGTCGCGCTCTGCGTCGGGCGCGCCGCCGCGGTCAAGGACATGGCCCGTTTCGTCGACGCGGCGCGCGCGGCGGGCTTCCTGCCCGTCGTCGCGGGCGCCGTCGCCGTGCCGGGCGCCCTCGCCCTCGGCCATGTCGAGGCGATGCAGGATCTCCACGCGGCCGTGGACGTGCTGGTCTGCGCCTCGCGGGCCGAAGGGACGCCCTACGCCGTGCTGGAGGGGATGTGGAGCGGGCTCCCCGTCGTCTCGACGCCGGTCGGCGACGTGGCGTGGATGTTGGGGGGTGCGGGGGCTGTGACCGAAGATCTCGCCGCCGCGCTCGCGCGCCTGCGCGATCCGGAGTTGCGCCGCGCATGGGGCGCCGCCGGAGCGCAGCGCGTGCGCGTCGAGTTCCCGGCGCCCGCGCTCGCCCCCCGCCTGCGGGAGCTTTACGAGCGCACGCTCCGCGGGTGAGAATGGCCCCGTTGATCCGACCGTCCCACCTCCCCCGCGAGCGTGCCCGCTCGCTGCCCGATTGGTTCCGGCGTCCGCTGCCTGCCACGGACACGACGCGCCCGGTCCGGGACCTCGTCGGCGAACTCTCGCTCCACACCGTCTGCGAGTCGGCGAAGTGCCCCAATCGCAACGAGTGCTGGAGCCGCAAGGCGGCCACCTTCATGCTGCTGGGCAACCGGTGCACGCGGCGCTGCTTTTTCTGCTCGGTGCCCAAGGCGCGGCCCGACCCCGTGGACGCCGATGAGCCGCGCCGCGTCGCCGAGGCGGCGGCGCGCCTCGGCCTCGCGCATGTCGTCGTGACCTCCGTCGACCGCGACGACCTCCCCGACAAGGGCGCGGGCCACTTCGCCAAGACGATCGAGGCGCTGCGCGCGGCGGGGGAGTTCGTCATCGAGGTGCTGACGCCGGACTTCCGCGGTCGGCCGCAGGGGGCCGACCTTGTCGCGGAGGCGGGTCCCGACATCTACAACCACAATGTCGAGACGGCGCCGCGCCTCTATCCGCGGGTGAGGCCCGGCGCGGTCTACGAGGGCTCCCTCGAGCTGCTCGCCCGCGTCAAGCGCGCCCGTCCCGGCCTGCTCACGAAGTCGGGCATGATGGTCGGTCTCGGCGAGCGCGACGACGAAGTGCTCGCCGTCCTCGCCGACCTGCGTGCGCATGAGGTGGACATCGTCACCCTCGGCCAGTACCTGCGCCCGAGCGACCGCGAACTGCCGGTCGAGCGCTACCTTCCGCCGGAAGCGTTCGCGGCCCTCGCGGAGCGCGGCAGGGCGATGGGATTTCTCGACGTCTACGCGGGCCCCTTCGTCCGCTCCTCCTACAACGCCTCCTCGGTCTACGCACGCATCGCGCAGAACCGATGAGGATCGCGCTGATCGATCCCTTCGCCGGCATCAGCGGCGACATGACCGTCGGCGCGCTGCTGCATGCGGGCGCACCGTTCGCCGCCGTGAAGCGCGGGCTTGAGGGGTTGCCGCTGAAGGGCTTCTCCGTCGCCTCCTCCTCCGTGACGCGCTGCGGCCTCGTCGCGCGCAAGTTCACGGTGCGCCACCGCGAACCGCACTCGCACCGGGGCCTCTCGACGATCCTCAAGTGCATCGCGAAGGCGAAACTCCCCGAGAGCGCCCGACAGCGCGCCTGCGCCGCCTTCACCCTCCTCGCCGAAGCCGAATCGGCGATCCACGGCGTCGCGGTGGATCGGATCCACTTCCACGAGGTCGGCGCCGTCGACTCGATCTGCGACATCGTCGGCGCCGCCCTCGCCCTCGACGCGCTCGGCATCGACCGGATCTTCTGCCGGCCGCTCCCGCTCACGACCGGGGCGATCGTCACCGAACACGGCCGGCTGCCGGTGCCCGCGCCGGCGACGATGGAACTGCTCAAGGGGCGCGCGACATTCGATGCGGGCGTGACCGGCGAACTCGTGACGCCGACCGGTGCCGCGATGGTCGCCGCGTGGGCGGAAGAGGGCGCGCCGCCGCCCTTCGTGCCCGACGCGATCGGCTATGGAGCCGGCGAGCGGGATCCGGAGGGGTATCCGAACGTCTGCCGCATCACCGTCGGTGAGGCATCGGTGGGGGGCCCGGGGGCGCTCTTCGAACTGGTCTGCGACGTCGACGACGCGACGCCGCAGATCCTCGGGCACCTGCTCGTGCGCCTGCTCGAACGCGGCGCGCTCGATGCGAGCCTCCAGCCGCTCGTGATGAAGAAGGACCGCCCGGGCACGCGCGTGACCGCGCTCGTCGCCTCCGCGCTGGTCCCGGCCATCGAGGAGGTCCTCTTCACCGAGGGGACGACGCTGGGCGTCCGCCGCCGCGCCGTCGAGCGGACGGAGTTGCCGCGCCGGATCGTCCGCGTCAAGACGCGCCACGGCGTCGTGCCGGTCAAGATCGGCGAACTGGGCGGCCGCGTCGTGCATGTGGCGCCGGAGTACGAGGCTTGCCGGAGGCTGGCAGCCGAGGCGGGCGTCCCGCTGCCGAACATCCTGCGCGAGGCGGTGGCAAGATGGCTCGCGTGACCCGTGCGCTGCCGCTTCTCGCGCTCCTGTTCGCCGCGTGCGACGGGAAGACCCCGGCAGCCCCGGCGGCCCCCGAGCCCCCTCGCGAGAAGTGGGGGAGTGCGGTCGTCGGCGACTTCACGGTGCATCTTCCCCTCTCGTGGGGGGCCGATGCCCATGTGCTCGGCGGGGACGGCTGGCAGTTCTTCGGACCGAAGGAGGGGGTCTTCAAGCCGTCGCTGATGCTCTATTGGCGCCCGTGGAAGCACGATCCCGCGGAGTGGGCGAGCCACATGGAGGCGAAGTTCGGCCCGGGCAACCCGCTCGTGCGCGTGCGGGGCAGAGGCACCGCCACCATCGCCGGCCTTCCGGCGCGCTACCTCGTCTACCACCAGCGCGACAAGGACCCGACCAAGCCGGGGGACCCGATCGACTTCCTGACCATCGACTGGTACTTCGCGGCCCCGGGGCGCGGCGGGATCCTGCGCGGCGTCGCCACCGAGCAGACCTTTGTCTGGAAGTACCGGGCGCTCTTCGAGCGGATGGCCGGGGGGCTCCGCTACACGCCCAAGTAGGCGGCGAGCAGCGCGACCCCCTCGCGGAAGACCTTCCGGTCGGCGCCGAGGAAGAGGCGCACGTACTCCGGAGCGCCGAAGAAGGAGCCGCGCGCGACACCGAGACCGCGCTCCTGCATCGCCGCCGCGACCGCATCCCCGTCGCCGACCCGGACCAGCGCCGTCAACCCCGCCTCCGGCTCGATGAAACCGAGCCCGGAGCGGCGCAGCACGCCGAGGTTGGCCCGGAAGGGCGCCAGCGCGCGCTTGCGGTACTCTCCAAGGCGCGGCCAGACGCGCTTCAGCAGCAGCAGCGACGGCGTCGCGACCTGCACCGAGACGATGTTGTCCACCCGGCGGATCCGGTCGAGCAGGTCGCGCTTGCCGAGCACCCACCCGAGGCGGAGCGCGCCCAGGCCGTAGGACTTCGTCAGGCTCATCGTCGTCAGGAAGCGCGGGTGGCGGGCGGCGGCCACGGGAGGGGGTCGCCGCTGCAAGTCCCGGTAGACCTCGTCCACGAGGACGATGCCGCCCCGGTCGGCGAAGGTGGCGAGCGAGGCCCACTCCTTTCCGGTCAGCAGGCGCCCGGTGGGATTGTGCGGCGTCGTGACGATGGCGAGCGCGGCCTCGGAGGGGGGCGCGCGCATCGCCCCTTCGGCCGGCCGGCGCAGGTCGATGACCGGCGCCCCGAGCCCGCGCGGGATCTCGGCGAGCGGCGCGTAGCGGGGCGTCTCGACGGCGACCGGCTGGCCGGGCCCGCAGAAGGCGGCGATCGCAAGGAAGTTCGCGAGGCTCGTCCCCCCGGCGAGGTAGACCTCGTCCTCCGCGACGCCGTACCTCCGGGCGACCATCCGCTCGACGTCCTCTGCGCCGCTCCCGTGCTCCCGGAAGGCGGGACCCTTCGGGCGGGCGGCGCCGGAGAACCCCAGTTCGAGCCGGAGGGGGGTGCGGCTGTGGGCCTTGGCCCACTCCATATGGGGGAAATAAGCGTTTTGCATACAATATCCTTGAATCCGGGGGGGCGCGGGGGCAAGCTAGAGGGCGTGCCCGCCGGCGCGCGGGCGATGGAGTCGGAACATGAGCAGGATGCGCAATCTCTGGGCGGTCGTGCTGGCCGCCAGCTTCGTGCCGGGCGCGGTCGCCGCCGAGGGTGAATCCTACGCGGGCGAGGTGACCGCTTCGCAGTTGAACCTGCGCGCCGGGCCCGGCGACGCCTACCAGCCCGTCGTCCTCGTCGACCGCGGGACGCTGCTTGTCGTGCGCGGCGTGCACGCCAACGTGCGCGACTGGCTCATCGTCGAGGTGCCGCAGGGCTACGCGGCCTGGGTCTTCGGCGACCTGGTCACGCGCAACGGCGACGGGACCGGCACCGTCAAGGGCGACCGCGTCCTCGTGCGGCCGCGCGCGTCGACGAAGTGGCACGAACTCGCCGGCCGCCTCGACCGGGGTGAGAGCGTGAAGATCCTCGACGAGAAGAGGGGGGAGGATGGCCTCTGGCTGCAGATCGTCGTGCCCTCCCGCATCCCGCTCTTCGCGAGCGCGGCCTTCATCCGGAATGCCGGCCCCGCCTCCCTCGCGGTCGAGCGCGCGAAAGGGGCCGAGACGACGCCGGGCGCCGACGTGGCGCCCGCTCCCCCCGCGCCCCCCCCGGAGTCGCCCTCCGACAAGAGATTCATCCTCGTCGAGAAGGACATCCGCGACAAACTCGCCGGCGCGAAACAGGCAAGCGACATCGAGCCGCTGCGACGGGCCATCTCCGAGTTCGACCGCGGCGACCTGAGCAGGCCCAACCGCGAGCGGCGCGTGAGGCTGCTCTCGGAGATCAACGAGACCGAGCGCCGGATCCATATCGACGAGCTGAAGGCGAAGGAGTGGAAGGTGCGCTCCGACCTCGAGGCGAAGCTCGAGGAGATCCAGCGCAACTACCAGCGGAGGCTCCGCGAGATCGCCGACGAGCACGAGCGGCGCCAACGCCCCATCTACCTCGCGACCGGGATCGTGCAGTGGCGGCCCGACCTGCTCGGGCGCACGCCCGCCTACCGGATCGAGGAGGGCGGCAAGATGCGCTACTTCCTGATCTCGACCGAGTACGACCTCTCGCGGTTCGTCGGCTCGCGCGTCGGGATCACCGGCGTCAAGGACAGCGAGAGCGGGACCGGCTTCGAGACCGTCGTCGTCCGCCGTATCGAAATCCTCGGCGACGGTTAGACTCTCGGCGTGCTCGGCTCCCGCCTCGCACGGCGGATCGTGCCGCCGCTGCTGCTGCTCCATGCGGCGCTCTTCGGGCTGCTCGCGTGGGTCGCCGTCGGCGTCGCGGACGCGCGCGTCGCCGAGGAACTGGACGAGGCGGCCGACCGCGTCGCGCGGACGCTGGACGAGATCGGCCTTCCTCCCGAGCACCGCGCGGGGATCCTCGCCGCGCTCGCGCGGCTGGTCGATTGCGAGGTCGTCGTCGGCGGCCACGCGACCGACCCGCTCTGGCGCGAGCGCGACTACCGCGCGCTGGAGCGCCCCGCGGCGCGCGGCGGCGGGCGCTACACCATCCTCTTCCACGAGGCGAAGGTCGCGCGGAGGCGGAGCGATGCGCTCGCGCCGGTGCTCTGGACCGGCAGCGCCGGGCTGCTCGTCGCGTTCGTGCTCGGGATCGCCGTGGCGCGGCGCATCGCGCTTCCGGTGAAGCGCCTCTCGCACGAGGCTCATCTCTTCGCGTCGGGGGAGCGGGTCGAGGAGGGGGGGGCGCGGGGGCCCGGGGAGATCGGCGACCTGGAGGCGGCGCTGGCGGCGATGAGGAGGACGATCCGGGAGGGGGAGCAGCGGCTGCGCGAGAGCGAGCGCCTCGCGGCGCTCGGGCGTCTCGCGGGCGGCATCGCGCATGAACTGCGCAATCCGCTGACCGCGATCCGGATGGCGGTCGAGACCGCGACGGGGCCCGACGGCCCCGGGCGGGCGGAGGCGCGCCGCATCGCGCTCGGCGAGATCGACCGCCTCGACCGGACGCTGCGGGAACTCCTGGACTTCGTGCGGCCGCGCCAGCCGCGCAAGCGCGACTTCGCGCTGCGCGACCTGGTCGCGGACGTCGTCGCGCTGCTGAAACCGCAGTGCGACCATCTGCGCGTGGGGCTGACGGGTGCGGTCGAGGGCGATCCGCGCCTCTGCGCCGACTACGACCGCGTCAAGCAGGCGCTCTTGAACCTCGTGCTGAATGGCGCGCAGGCGCAGCCCGCCGGCGGCTTCGTGCGGCTCCGGGCCGAGGGGGGGAGGCTCTCGGTCGAGGATCAGGGGCCGGGCATCCCGGAGGAGGTGCGCGAGAGGCTCTGGGAGCCCTTCGTGACGACCCGCGCCGCCGGAATCGGCCTCGGCCTCGCCGTCGTCAAGCAGATCGCCGACGAGCACGGGGCGGCGATCGACTTCCGGACCGGGGCCAAGGGCACGACGTTCACGCTGAGATTCCCCGGCGCGTAGAGTGGAGGGGCAGTGGCGAAGGTCCTGATCATCGACGACGAGCCGGGGGTCTGCTGGGCGCTCCGGCGCGCCCTCGAAGAGGCGGGCCACGCCGTCACGACGGCGGGCACCGCCGAGCAGGGGCTGCCGCTGGCCTCCGCCGCCGATCTGGTCTTCCTCGACATCGGGCTGCCGGGCATCAGCGGCCTCGACGCGCTCGCGAAGATCCCGCACAAGCCGGTCGTCGTCATCACCGCCCACGGCACGATCGAGAACGCGGTCGAGGCGCTGAAGCGCGGCGCGTTCGACTACCTCGTGAAGCCGCTGCGGGGCGAGGAGCTTCCGGCGCTGGTGCAGCGCGCCGTGCAGCGCAGCGCGCTGGAGAAGGAGGTCGAGCGGCTGCGGGGCGAACTCGACTCCCGCAAGGGCAAGAGCCCGCTGCTCGGCGCGACGCGCGCGATGCAGGAGGTCTTCAAGACCGTCGCCACGCTGGCGATGTCGGAGGCGCCGGTGCTGCTGACCGGGGAGTCGGGCACCGGCAAGGAACTCGTCGCGCGGACGATCCACGAGGCGTCGCGCCGCGCCGCGGGCCCCTTCGAGCCGATCGACTGCGCCGCGCTGCCGGAGACGCTGCTCGAGAGCGAGCTCTACGGCCACGAGCGCGGCGCCTTCACCGGCGCGGTCGGCCGCAAGCGCGGACGTCTCGAGATGGCCGGCGGCGGCACGCTGCTGCTCGACGAGGTGGGGGAGCTTCCGCTGCCGGCGCAGGCGAAGCTGCTGCGCTTCCTCGCCGAGGGGGAGTTCGTACGCGTGGGCGGAACCGAGCGGCTCCGGGTGGACGTGCGCGTCATCGCCGCGACCCATCGCGAGCTCCGGGGGGCCGTCGCGGAGGGCGAGTTCCGTGAGGACCTCTTCTACCGGCTCGCCGTCGCGGAGCTGCGCCTGCCGCCGCTGCGCGAGCGCCGCGAGGACATCGCGCTGCTCGTCGCCCACTTCCTCGAGCGGGAGTTCCGCTACCCGGGCGAACTCGGAGCGGAGGCGATGGTGCTCTTGCAGCGCCACGCGTGGCCGGGCAACGTGCGCGAACTGCGAAACGCGGTCCACGCGGCTACCGTGACCGCACGGGGCAAGACGATCCTCCCCGAGCACCTGCCCGCCTCGGTCCAGGGGGCCGAGAGCATCGCCCCCGACGGCCTCGGCCGCCTCGTCGCCGCGATGGCCGACGCGGCCCCCCTCGGCGAGCGCTACGCGGCGGTCCACGACCGGGTCGAGCGCGCGGTCGTCGCCCACGTGCTCGCGCAGAACGGCAACAACCAGGTCCACGCGGCGCGGGAGCTCGGGATCCACCGGACGACGCTGCGGAAGCTGATCGAGAAGTACGGGTTGTAGATGTCACTTGTCGTTGCATGGTTGCTTCTGGCGGCGCCCGACGCGGACAGGCTCGCGACGGAGTTCTTCACGGCGGACGCGGCGCGGCGGGCGGCGATCCTGGGCGAGCTCGGGCCGGTGGACGTGATCGACGCCGCCGAGGCGGCGCGCTGGCGCACGCTCCTGTCGAAGCTCTCCGCGAAGGGGCGCAAGCTGAAGAAGAGCGGAACCAACTACTTCCTCGACGGGAAGGAGAAGCGGGGCAAGTACATCGTCGCCGGCGGAAACGGCCGCGGCGGCCTGCTGATCGGACTGCATGGGGGGGGCGAGGGGGCCGGCGACGCCGGCGAGGCGGCCGGCACCTTCGGGCCGATCGCCGGCAGATTCAAGTGCGTCGGCATCTTCCCCGAGGTGCTCGAGAAGACCGAGCGCGGCTGGACGACGAGCGGCACGGAGGAGTTCGTGCTCGACCTGATCGAGGCCGCGAAGCGCACGTGGAAGATCGACCCGGACCGCGTCTACATCGTCGGACACAGCATGGGTGGATTCGGGTCGTGGACGCTCGGCGCGCACCACGCCGACCTCTTCGCCGGGGCGGGCCCGTACGCGGGGGCGCCGATCCCCTACACGGTGGACGGCGGCCCCCGCAGCAAGGTGGTCGGGATCGTCGAGGGGATCATCCCGAGCTTCTTCCACCTGCCGCTGCACGTCTACCAGAGCCTCGACGACGTGCAGGTGCCGCCGGAGCCCAACGTCTTCGCGAACGCCGAGATCCTGCGCTGGAAGGCCGAGTACGGCGGCTACGAGCGCTACAAGTACGTCGAGGTGGACGGTCGCGGCCACGGCGCGCCGCCGGGCGGCCATGTCGAGGGGTTCACCTGGCTCTACCAGTTCGCGCGCGATCCGAGACCGAAGCGGATCCTCTGGCAGCCGGTGCTGCCGTGGAAGCGCATGTTCTACTGGCTCTGGTGGGACCAGCCGGTCGCCCGGGTGCTCGTCGATGCCCGGATCGCCGCTCCCAACGAGATCCGCCTCGACCTCGCCGGCGCGAGCCAGAGCGGGTTCCGCCTCCTGCTCGACGAGCGCCTCGTCGACCTCGACAAGCCGGTCCGCGTCGTCGATCCGATCGGCAAGGTGCTCTTCGAGGGCATCGTGCCGATGACGCGCAGCACGATGCTGATGACCGCCGGCGAGAGGTTCGACGCGGCGAACGTCTATCCGGCGCGCATCGATTTGCCGTAGAGCCCTGCTCGGGCCATCGCGATGGACCTGGGGCAGGGGCGCATCACAGAAGGGAGATCGTCGCTCCCAGGATGGCGCAGCAGGAGAGGGTCGCCAGCATGCCGACGCGGTAGCGGAGGATCGCGACGAGGGCAAGGACCGCAAGGGCGAGCGAGGGGACGTTGAGAGTGGAAAGGTCGGGGAGATGCGACGTTAGGCCGAGGGAGCGGACGACGGTGACGCGCGCGAAGAGCGTGTGCATCGCGAACCAGAGGGCGAGGTGGGCGATCACGCCGACGACGCAGGCGGTGACCGCCGCGAGCGCGCCGGCGAGCCGGCGGCTGCGGCGGACCGCCTCGAGATAGGGGGCGCCGACGAAGATCCAGAGGAAGCAGGGGCAGAAGGTGACCCAGACGACGAGCAGCGACGCGAGAAGGCCCGAGAGCGCCGGGGAGAGGCCGCCGGGCGCCCGGTGCCCGGCGATATGGCCGACGAACTGCACGACGAGAATCAGCGGCCCCGGCGTCGTCTCGGCGAGGCCGAGGCCGTCGAGCATCTCGCCCGCGGTGAGCCAGCCGTAGGCATGCACCGCCTCCTGCGCGACATAGGCGAGCACCGCATAGGCGCCGCCGAAGGTCACGACGGCGGCCTGGCTGAAGAAGAGCGCAAGCCGCGCATGGACCGACCCGCCGGCCAGCCCCTGCAGCGCGGCCACCGGCGCAAGCCAGACGAAGAGCCAGAGCAGCGCCGTCGCGAGCGTCCGCCGCGGGGTGGAGCGGACGTGCGGCAGGGCGCCCGCCGCGAGCGCGCGGTCGATCAGGCCGTCGGTCGCGCCGTCGGCGGACGCGACGTCACCGACGCGCGCGATCGCGCCGGCGATCCCGGCGGCGAGGATCAGCAGCGGAAAGGGCACGCCGAACGCGAAGATCGAAACGAAGGACAGGGTGGCGAGCCAGCGCTGGAGCGGCGTGCGGAGCGCGCGCCGGGCCATGCGGAGCAGCGCCTCGACGACGATCGCGATGACCGCGGGCTTGATGCCGAAGAAGACCCCCTCGACGAACGCGACGTCCTGCGTGCCGGCGTACATCATCGAAAGCGCGAGCACGGCGAGGAACCCCGGCAGCACGAAAAGCAGCCCCGCGACGAGGCCGCCCCACGTGCGCAGCAGCAGCCACCCCACGTAGGTCACGAGTTGCATCGCCTCCGGCCCCGGAAGCAGCATGCAATAGTTGAGCCCGTGCAGGAAGCGCGCCTCGGAGAGCCAGCGTTTCTCCTCGACGAGGATCCGGTGCATCACCGCGATCTGGCCCGCCGGGCCGCCGAAGCTCTGGAGGCCGATCCTGGCGAAGACCCGCAGCGCTTCCGGCCACGATGCGGCGCTCACCGGCCTTCGAGCTGCTGCTTCCAGAAGCGCAGGCTGAACAGCAGCTTGCTCGAGTGGCGGAGCAGCGCGCTGATCTCGTTGTGGTCCTCGATCGCCATCGCCTTGTCGTAGAGCGTGGCCGCCTTGTCGAGGAGGCGGATCGCCTCGTCGATGTCGGCAAGCTCCACGTCGCGCGGCTCCTGGATCGCGATCCTCCGGTAGAGCCTCTCGCCCTCGGAGCGGAGCGGCGAGGCCTCCGCCATCAGTTCGAGCGCGCGCTTGTCCTTGACGCCGCTCCTCTGCCCCGCCGGGCGCGCGGTCCCCTCCCCGATCCGGGTCGGCGTCCGGGCGGCGACGCTCTCCGTCGGCGGCGGCTTCGAGAGCTGGCAGGAGCTGTAGGCGCGGTAGAGCGCGCCGTGGTGCGCCTCGGGGGCCCGCCTCCGCACGCTCGAAAGGAAGTAGTGCTCGTCGTCGTCGATCGCCATCGCCCTTGCGAGCAGCGGCGCCGCGACGTCGGCGCGATCGATCGCGAACGCGCGTTGCAACAGTGCGAAGAGCCGAGCGCCGCTCAGGTTCGACAGCGCCGACTCCTCGCGAATCTGCCCCGCGATCCGCTCGAGCGCCTTGGCCCGCGGCAGTTCGCTCCGCGAATAGAGCGACGTCGACGGCAGCGACATCGACCGGCCGCCGGGGTCGGTCAGGCGCACGCTGCCGCCGCTCTCCTCGAAAAACCCCTCGAAGGGGCTCCCGCCCGAACTCTCGGCGACGAGATAGGGCAGGTCGGGCACGTTCTTCGGAAAGGCGCGCGCGAGCGCGGCACCCAGTTCGGCGAGGGCGCGCTGCTCTTCGTTGTGGCCGGCGTACTCCCGTGCGGCCTCGTGGAACCGCCCCGCGCGGAAGTGCTCGAGCGCACGCTCCTCCGGGTTGGAAGCGGGCGGCGTCGGCGGCGGCTCGGGGATCTCCGGAGGCTTCTCGACGATGTCGGTCGCCTCGGGCTTGGGGGTCGGGGGGGGCGCGGGGGGGGCCTCGCCCCTCCATGCGCGGACTTCGGCGGAGAAGCGCCCGAGGGCGGCGCCCGGGCCCTCGAAGCCGTGGCTCGCCCAGTAGACGCCGAGGGGGAGGGCGATCACGAGCACGAAGAAGAGCAGGAGCCGCTGCACGGGTGCTAAGAGTCTACGGGCGCCCGGAACCTGCCGTTGAGAATCGCCTCCCGGGCCCCCCGGACGAGGCCGACCAGATACCAGGTGTTGTGGAGCGAGCCGAGGATCGGGCCGAGCATCTCGTCGGACATGTAGAGATGGCGCAGATAGGCGCGGCTGAACTGCCGGCAGCAGGGACAGGCGCAGGCGGGATCGACCGGCGATTCGTCGCGGAGGAAGCGCTGGTTGCGCATGTGGAGCGGCCCCTGGGAAGTGAAGAGCGTCCCGTTGCGCCCGTTGCGCGTGCCGATCACGCAGTCGAACATGTCCACGCCGCGGGCGATCGCGTCGAGCAGGTCCTCCGGCTTGCCGAGCCCCATGAGGTAGCGCGGCCGGTCGCGGGGCAGCATCGCCGCCGTCGCCTCGAGCGTCGACAGCATCGCCGGCCGGTCCTCGCCGACCGAGAGGCCCCCGATCGCGTAGCCGGGGAAGTCGAGCGCAACGAGCGCGCGGGCGCACCGCTCCCGCTCGCGTGGATCCGTCCCCCCTTGGACGATGCCGAAGAGGTGCTGGTCGCCTCTGCCGGGCACTTCGCGGCAGCGCGCCGCCCAGCGGATCGTCCGGTCCACCGCGGCGCCGACCCGCGCCGCGTCGGCGGGGAGGCGGACGCACTCGTCGAACGCCATGATGATGTCGCTGCCGAGTTGCTGCTGGATCGCGATCGCATCCTCCGGCCTCAGGAAGTGGCTCGCGCCGTCGAGCGGCGACCGGAAGGCGACCCCCTCGTCGGAGACCTTGACGAGATCGCCGAGGGAGAAGACCTGGAAGCCGCCGCTGTCGGTCAGCCAGGGCCCCTGCCACCCGGCGAAGCGGTGGAGTCCGCCGAGGTCGCGAATGACCTCGGCGCCGGGCCTGAGGAAGAGGTGGTAGGCGTTGGCCAAGAGCACCTGCGCGCCCGCCTCCGCGAGTTGCGACGGCAGGATGCCGCGCACGCTCGCCCTCGTCCCCACCGGCATGAAGAGCGGCGTTTCGACGCTGCCGTGGGCGGTGTGGAGCCGCCCCGCCCGCGCGCCGCCGCAGGTGGCCACGACCTCGAACATCAGTAGCCCTTGGCCACCGAGGCGCCGGTGTAGTAGTGCGCAAGGATCCGGGTCGCCGTCGCGCCCTCCTTCGCGAATCCGATCGCCCCCATCTGGCAGAGGCCGACGCCGTGGCCCCATCCCGCCCCCTCGACGACATGGGCCGCCCCCTCGTGGCGCAGCGAGAGGATCCTTGTCGACCGCAGCAGTTGCGGGCCGGCGGCAAGGCGGAACTCGTTCGCCCTCATGTCGCGCGTCGCGCCGCCGGCGGAGACGCGCACGACGCGCGCCCGGCCCCCGGGCCCCCTCTCGATCACTTCGAAGCGTGTCAGCGCGCCGTCGAGACCTGCCGCCCTGACGATCGTCGCGTCGGGGATCGTCTCCTTCCACGCGTAGTGGCGGCTGGCCCGGCACCAGTCGCACGGCACGCCACCCATCGGCGCGAGCGGCTCGCGGTCGAGGCCGGTGCGCACGTCGGTGGTGTGGCCGCCGCAGGTCGAATGGAAGTAGGCCTTCAGCGGTTGGCCGTCGAATTCGAGATGGAGGCCGCGGGTGGCCTGCACCGCGTCGCGCAGCACCGCGTCGATCTTCGCGTAGCGGAGGCCTACGTAGCGCTGGAAGAGCGTCGTGTCGTCGAGGTCGTAGCGGGGGCTCCACCTTCGCCACGCGTCGAGCGCGTAGGAGCGCGCGGCGATCGCCTGCGCCTTCGCCGCCTCCGGCGGGACGTCGCCGAGGGCGATCTCGCCGCGCAGCACGCCGAGCACGTAGTTCTCGAGGCCGACCTTGTGGAGCAACATGCCGTCGCGCCACTCGAGGCCGCCGAGGTAGGCCGCCTCGCCGACCTTGAAGTAGGCGGGGTAGGGGACGATCTCCTCCGCCTGCGCGCGGTCGACGGGACGGGCCGCGCCCTCCGCGGGCGTGACGACGATCTCCCCCGGCGCCTCGTCGAGACTGCGCAGGCGCACGACGAGGATGGGCTCGACGCCGCCGAGGGGGCGGGTCGGCGGGGGGGAGGGCGGGGCCTCGGGCGCGGAGGGGGCCGGCGCGGGCGCGGGAGCCGAGCAGGCGGCGAGCAGGAGCAGCCCCCAGAGCCGAGGCATCAGAAGAAGAGCCCTTGCGGGCGCTTTTCGGGATTCTCGCGATAGGAGGGGGGGAGGCAGCGGCCCTGCGGCGTGCGGGAGAGCAGACCCATGCGGATCAGGAAGGGCTCGTAGACGTCCTCGATCGTCCGCTCCTCCTCGCCGACGGCGACCGCGATCGTCTTGAGACCGACGGGGCCGCCGCCATGGCGCTCCAGCGTGGCGAGGATGCGCCGGTCGAGCGCGCAGAGTCCTTGGTCGTCCACGCCGAGGAGTTTGAGCCCCTCCGCGGCGACCTGCTCGTCGATGACGTTGCCGTAGCGGTCCTGCGCGAGGTCGCGGACGCGGCGCAGGAAGCGGTTCGCGATGCGCGGCGTGCCGCGGGAGCGGTCGGCGATGAAGCGCGCGGAGGGGGCCCTCAGCGAGACGCCGAGGGCCGCCGCCGATCGCTCGACGATCTCGGCGAGTTCGCAGCCGGGGTAGAGGTCCATCTTCTCTTGCAGCCCGAAGCGGGCGCGGAAGGGGGCGCTCAGGTTGCCCTCGCGCGTCGTCGCGCCGATCAGCGTGAAGTGCGGGATCGTGATCCGCAGCGAGCGGGCGGCGGGGCCCTGGTCGAGCACGACGTCGACCACGTAGTCCTCCATCGCGGTGTAGAGCACCTCCTCGACCGGCCGGGGCAGCCGGTGGATCTCGTCGATGAAGAGGATGTCGTTGGCTTGCAGGTTCGAGAGGATGCCGACGAGGTCGGCGGGACGCACGATCGCCGGGCCGCTCGACGCATGGATCTGCGCCTCCATCGCGTGGGCGACGATCGCGGCCAGCGTCGTCTTGCCGAGGCCCGGCAGGCCGCTCAGCAGGATGTGGTCGAGCGGCTCCCCGCGCGCCTTGGCGGCGCGGATCGCGAGCAGCAGGTTCTCGACGACGCGCCGCTGGCCGACGAAGCGGTCGAAGGTGCGCGGGCGCAGCGTCGCGTCGAGCGTCTCCTCGCCGCCCGAGGCGGCGGGGTCGAAGGGGGGTGCGATCGCCATGGGCCTTCCGGAAGCGACCGGAGGGGGTCGCCGTTCCGCGCGGATTATACCGCCGGGAGCGGAGCAGATGCCGATGGCCCACCAAGGGATGGGTCGGATTCGACCCGGCGCGAGGGGCTGGTAGACTCACCGCCCGTGCGGAAGGACGCGGCGACCATCCAGGCGATGTTCGGCCAGATCGCCCCCCGCTACGACCTCCTGAACCACCTGCTCTCGTTCAACGTGGACCGTCGCTGGCGCCGGAAGGTCGTCGCGCTGGCCCGTCCGGCGGGGCCCGTGCTCGACGTCTGCACCGGCACCGGCGACCTCGCGGCGGCCTTCCGCAAGGCCTCCCCAGGCAAGGTCGTCGGCGTCGACTTCTGCGCCCCGATGCTCGTCCGCGGCAAACGGAAGCCCGCCTGCGCGGCGGTCCGTTTCGTCCGCGGGGACGCGCTGCGCCTGCCGCTGCCGAGCGGCCGCTTCGACGTGGTTTCGGCCGCCTTCGGCGTCCGAAACCTCAGTGATCTGGATGCGGGGTTGCGCGAACTGGTGCGGGTGGCGCGGCCGGGGGGGCGGATCGCGATCCTCGAGTTCAGCAGGCCGGCCAACCGCTTCTTCGGCGCGCTCTACGGCTTCTACTTCGGACGCGTGCTCCCCTTCCTCGGCAACCTGATCTCGCGCAGCCGCGCCTACACCTACCTGAACCGCTCCGTCCTCGCCTGGACCTCCGAGCAGGAGTTGGCCGCGCGCCTCTCGGCCGCCGGGTGCAGCAGGGTGGAGGTGCACCCGCTCACCTTCCGGATCGCGGCGGTGCATCTTGGCTTCAAGGCGCAGTAGCTACGCCGAGGCGAGCCGGCGGCTCAGCACGAGCTACGTCTTCGTCGCGCCGCTCTTCGCGCTCTACCAGTTCGGGCTGCTCTTCGACCCGGCGGCGCGCAACGGCACCGATCCCATCTTCCAGCGCCTCTTCGCCCGTTTCCGCGTCTTCGGCCCGCTCGTCGTCGACCTCGCACTGCTCGGCCTCCTCCTGCTTGCGATCTGGCGGACGCGCGCGCAGCGCCTCCGGACGCCGGGGCTCTACGGCCGGATGCTGGGCGAGTCCGCGGGCTGGGCGGCGCTGCTGCTCGCGTTCGCCGCGCTGACGACGCCGGCCCTGCTGAAGGTCTCGCCCCTGATGCACGACCTGATCGCCGGGATCGGCGCCGGGGTCTACGAGGAGGTGCTCTTCCGCTTCCTCGTGCTCGGCGGGCTCATTCTCCTGCTGGGGGGGGCGCTGGGGGGGCGCCCCGTGGGCGTCGTCCCGTTCGCGATCGTCGTCTCCGCGCTGCTCTTCAGCGCCGCGCACCACACGATCGGCGGCGAGGCGTGGCGCCTCCCGGTCTTCCTGTTCCGCGCGCTGATGGGGGTGCTGCTCGGCTGGATCTACTGGGCGCGGGGGCTCGGCATCGTCGTCTACACCCACGCCCTCTACAATGCCGCGGTCGCATGGCTGAGGTTGCAGTAGCGATCACCGGCGCCTCCGGCGCCCTCTACGGCCTCGCGCTGATCCGCGCGCTCGCGGAGCGGGGGCATCGCGTCCACGCGATCGTCACCCCCGGCGGCGCGCGGGTGCTGCGCCACGAGTGCGACCTCGCGGTCAACCCGAAGGCGCCCGATCCGGCGCTGCTCGCGCCGGGCCGGGAGGAGGCGGTCCTCTCCCACTCGGTCGAGAACTACGGCGCGTCGATCGCGAGCGGCTCCTACCCGCTGCAGGCGCTCGCCGTCGCCCCCTGCTCGATGGGGACGCTGGGCCGCATCGCCGCCGGCACCGCCGAGAACCTCGTCACCCGCGCCGCCGACGTCTGCCTGAAGGAGCGCCGCCGCCTCGTGCTGCTGCCCCGGGAGATGCCGCTCTCGGCGATCCACCTCGAGAACATGCTGCGCCTCTCGCGCGCCGGCGCGACGATCCTCCCCGCCTCGCCGGGCTTCTACCACGCGCCGCGCACCATCGACAACCTCGTCGCCTTCGTCGTCGCGCGGGTGCTCGACCAGATGGGCGTCGCGCAGGACCTCGTGCCCCCCTGGCAGGGATGAGCGGCGCGCTGCTGCGACAACTCCGCGAGAGCGCGGAGATGATCAAGATCTCCCACTCGGTCTTCGCGCTGCCCTTCGCCCTTGCCGCCGCCGCGCTGGCGATGCGCACCTCGGGGGGATGGTCGTGGGGGCTCGGGGGCCGGATCGTCTTCTGCGCGATCGCCGCGAGGACCGCGGCGATGGCGATGAACCGCCTCGCCGACGCGAAGATCGACGCCGCCAACCCGCGCACCGCCTCCCGCGCGCTGCCGGCGGGGCGGGTCGGCGCCCGCTTCGTGCTCGCGCTGGTGGTCGTCTCCTCCGGCGCCTTCGTCGCCGGCGCCGCGTCGCTGAACCGCCTCTGCCTGCTGCTCTCCCCGGTCGCGCTGCTCTGGCTGCTCGGCTATCCCTACGCGAAGCGCTTCACGCCGCTCTGCCACTTCTGGCTCGGGGGGGCGCTCGGCCTCGCGCCGGTGGGGGCGTGGCTTGCGGTGCAGGGCGCGTTCGAAGAAATGGCGACGCCGCTCTTGCTCGGCGGCGCGGTCCTCTGCTGGACCGCCGGCTTCGACCTGATCTACGCCTGCCAGGACTTCGACCACGACCGCCGTGCGGGCCTTCACAGCGTGCCCGCGCGCATCGGCATCGCGCGAACGCTCCATCTCTCGGCGGCGCTGCACCTCGGGAGCCTGCTGCTGCTCGCGGCGCTGCCGCTCGTCAATCCGCACCTCGGGTGGATCTACGGCGCGGGGCTCGCCGTCGCGGCGGCGCTGCTCGTCTACGAACACGCCATCGTCTCGGCCGACGACCTGAGCCGCGTCGATCTCGCCTTCTTCACGCTGAACGGCTGCGTCAGCCTCGCCTTCGGCGCGGCGACGGTGGCCGACGCACTCCTCTGACCGCCTCCCCCGAGCCCCCTCGCCATCGCCCCGTCGGGGTACAATGGAAGTGCGATGGCGTTTCCCCTGCTCGCTCTCCTCTCCGGCGGTTGGACCGGCGCCTTCGCGGCCGTGGCGATCCTGACGCTCCGCCATCTCGTGATCGAGTGGATGACGGCGTAGAATCGCCGCATGGACGCGGTGGTCCTGCTGCTGGGCGAGGAGCCCTTTCTCCGGCGCGAGGAGATCCGCAGCCTGCTCGACGCGAATCCGCACCTTGAAGTCTCGCGCTTTGTCGGCGACGAGGCCCCCTGCGGGAGGGTGCTTGACGAGTTGCGGACGCCGACGCTTTTCGGCGGCGCGCGGGCGGTGGTCGTCGACGACGCGGGAGCGCTGCTCGAGGGCGATGCGCTGCGCGCGGTGGCCGCCTACGCGGCGCGCCCGGCGCCGGGGGCGATGCTCCTCCTCTCGGCGCCGAAACTCGACGGCCGGCTGAAGGGGGCGAAGGAGTTGCGCGCGTCGGCGAGGGTCGTTGCGTGCGAGCCGTTGCGCGAGCGCGAAGTCGCCGGCTGGATCGTCCGGCGCGCGCAGCGTGCGCACGGATTGCGCGTGGATGCCGGTGCGGCGGAGTCGCTGCGGGAGCGCATCGGCGAGGATCTCGGCCTGCTCGACGCCGCGCTGCAGCGCCTCCGGGACCTCGTCGCACCGCGGACGAGGATCACGGAGGCCGATGTCTCCGAGTCGACCGAGGATCATCGGAGCCCGGTCCTCTTCGAGGCGGCGAACGCCCTCTCCGCCGGCGACCGCGGGCGGGCGCTCCGCGCCACCGCCGCCGCCTTCGAGGAGGGCGTGCGCGTCCGGCAGGCGACCGTCACGGACGAGGGCGGCATCGCGCTGATCCTGCTCGGGCAACTCCATCAGGCCTACACGAAGCTGCTTCGCTTCCACCTCTTCCGCGCCGGCGGCGCCGAGGAGCCCGAGGCCGCCAAGAGGGCGGGCGTCTCGCCGCAGGCGCTCCACTTCTTCCTGCGCGACGCCCGCGGGCACCGGCGGGAGGATCTCGTCGAACGCCACCGCCACTTCGTCGAGGCCGAGTGGGGGTTGAAGCAGGGCGGGCTCGAGCCGCGTCCTGCGGTGGAGCGGCTGCTGCTGGCGCTGTTACCGGAAAAGTAACCGGCCCGCGTCTATAGGGGTGATGCGTACCCGCTTTCGTCGTCCGGAGTTGCGACTCGAATTGGGGAGCCTCGGCGTCGTGGACCCCTTCACGCTCTCGGTCGAGGAGGATCCGGCCGAGGCGGGGTCCTTCTGCGTCGCCCCCCCGGGCGAGGGGGGGAGGCGCTATCCGCTCGAATTGGCCGGCATGAATCTCTTCGGGGCGGCGCAAGCGCTCCTGACCCTCTCCCTGCGCTGGGCCTCCCGCGCGCCGGAGCCGCCGGACGAGGAGGAGGTGCCCTCCGTCGGCGAGGTGCGGCTCCGCGTGCGGCGCCGGGAGGGGCGCCTGCTGGCGGCGCTGCTGCGGCGCCATCTGGCGCGGCTCACCGAGCCGCCGCCCTGGATGGGCGAACTGCTCGCCGCCCTCGAGGAGATCGACGACTTCCTGCGCTGGGAGGTGGCGGATTGAGGGGGACGCCGGGCCCCCCCGCGGCGCGACCGCAGGCAAACCCGCCCCCTGTCCCTGCCGCAGCCGAAACTGGACGGCCCGTGATCGAGAGGTCGAAGAGTCCCGTCGGCCGCGCCGCCGCCCCGCCCGCGGGAGGGGCGCGCATCCGCGTCCTCGATCCGCAGGTCGCGAACCAGATCGCGGCCGGAGAGGTGATCGAGCGGCCCGCCTCGGTCGTCAAGGAGCTTGTCGAGAACTCCCTCGATGCCCATGCGACGCGGATCGAGGTGCATGTCGAGCGCGGCGGCGAATCGCTGATCCGCGTCGTCGACGACGGCTGGGGCATCGGCCGCGAGGATCTCTTGGCCGCCTTCCTGCCGCATGCGACGAGCAAGCTGTCGGCGGTGGCCGACTTGCAGAGCATCGCGACGCTCGGCTTTCGCGGCGAGGCGCTCGCGTCAATCGGCGCCGTCTCTCATGCGTCGATCCTCTCGCGGGTGCGGGGCGACGACGCGGGGTGGCTCGTCGAGAACCGGGGCGGCGATCTGACAGGCCCCCGCGCGGCCGGGAGCGCGGAGGGGACGGAGGTGGCGATCCGGAACCTCTTCTTCAATACGCCGGCCCGGGCGAAGTTCCTGCGCACGGTGCGCACGGAGATGGGCCACATCGAGGACCTTATCCGCGAGTTCGCGCTCGCCTTCCCGGAGGTGGCCTTCCTGCTCCGGCACGATGGCGCGGAGGTCCTGCGCACCGCAGGCGGGGAGTCGCGACCCGACCGCCTCCGAAGCCTCTTCGGCCGCGAGATGGCCGACCGGCTCCTTCCGGTCGCCGGGGAGCTCCCCTCGGGCCGCTTCGAGGCGTACCTGTCGCCGCCGGACCTGTCGCGCCCCCACGCGCGCGAGATGCACTTCTTCCTGAACGGACGCGCGATCCGCGACAAGATCCTGCATCGGATCGCGCGCGACGCCTATCGCGACGCGCTGCACCACGGGCGCTATCCGGTGCTCTTCCTCTTCCTCGACGTGGACCCGTCGGAGGTCGACGTCAACGTCCATCCCACGAAGGCCGAGGTGCGCTGGCGCGAGCCGCGCCTGCTGCACTCCGGCGTTTCGCCGGCGCTGTCGCGGGCGCTGCGCTCGGCAGACCGGAGCCTGCCGCTCGAACCCGAGGCGCCGCCCGGTCCGGAGGAGCCGGGCGACCGGAGGGAGGCCGTGCGCACCGCGATCGGCGACTTCCTCGCGCGGCAGGAGAGGCTCTCGTCGGGAAGGCCGCCGCGCTTCGGTCTTTCGGTGGAGCGGAGCGCCTCCGGCGTCGGCGTGCCGGTGGAGAGGGCCTCCGTCGCCCCCGCGCGGGAGCCCGCGGTGAGCGCCCCTCCCTTCTCGGTCTTCCAGGTGCACGACTCCTACCTCGTCTGCGAGGTCGAAGAGGGCATCGCGATCATCGACCAGCACGCGCTGCACGAGCGGGTCTGGTACGACCGGATCCTGCGCCGGCTGACCGAGGGCGGCGTCGAGGCGCAGAGGCTTCTCGTCCCGGAGCAGGTCGAACTGGAGCGAGGCGAGATCGGCCTGCTCGACGAGCACAGGGACCTGCTGCGCAAGTGCGGCCTCGAGTGGAGTCCCTTCGGCCCAGGCTCCATCGCCCTCGAGACGATTCCCGCCGTGATCCCGCGCGCCCGCGCGGTCGAGCTGCTGCGCGACCTCGTCGACCTGCTCCGGGGCAGGGGGGGCGAGGCGCGGGCGCTGGAGCCCCGCCTGCTCTTCCACGACGTGGCGGACACGATGGCCTGCAAGGCGGCCATCCGCTTCGGCGACCGCCTCAGTCGCGAGGAGGCCCTGGCTCTCGTCCACGAGAGCGGCGCCCTCGACCGCGCCTACGTCTGTCCGCACGGCCGGCCCACCGTGCTGCGCCTCACCCTCGGCGAGTTGGGTCGCAGGTTCGGGCGCACTACCCGGGCTTGAGGTCGCGCTCGCCGAGGCCGCGGTTGATGTCGACGGCGAGCAGTTCGCCGCGCGCCTTGCTGGTCTCCGCCTTCGACTTCGCGTCGATCGGCTCCCCCTTGTGCGCCGAAAGGTACTGCGGCACGACGAGGCCGCCGTCGTTGCGCGTGAAGGGGCCGAAGTAGTAGTGCCACGCACGGCCGCCGGGCTCGTCCGGGTCGCCGACGACCGCCTTGCGCACGCTGCGGTCCGAGGTGCGGACGAAGAGGCGGACGGGCGCCTCCCCCTCGCGGATCACGCGCAGGACGTCGTACGCACGCCCCGCCCGCTCCTCCGCCTTGCCGAGGATCGAGGAGGCTTCGTACGGCAGGTCGCGCTCGAGCGTCACCGCGGCCTCCCCCTCGATCTCGAAGCGGGTCTTGCCGTCGTCGAGGCGCGAGAGCACGACCATGCCCAGGATGCCCTCGAACTGTTCGCGCTCCTTCGAGATGGTCCGGATGATCGCGCGGTGGTCGCGATTGAGGCGCGACAGCGTCGTCGTCCCCTCGGCCCCGGCGCGGTCCCAGAACTCGTCGGCCCCGAGGACGCCGCGCTCGGACTTGCGCCGGGAGTCCGCGGTGGACTGCGTCGCGATCCGGAAGGAGCGGTCCTTGGCCCGATACCAGTACTCGCGCAGGATCGTGTGCGTCCCCTCCTCGACGATCGCGCCGCGGAAGAGGAGGTGCACGTCGGCGATCTGGTCGAATCGCAGGTCTCCTTGTGCCGCCACCGCCTGGCGGAAGAGATCGAGTGCCTTCGGCTGCGAGGTGGGGGGCGCGGGGGGCTCCTCCCCCGGCCCGGCGACCCCGAACCGCCCCCCCAGCAGGAGGGTGGCGAGCAGCAGGCGGCGGATCGGCCTCATGGCGGCATTGTAGATGCCGCTGCGACGGGAGGCGGGCCCTCCCCCGGGCCCCCTCCCCGTATCCCGGCGCGGACCGGTCGCACCGGGGATGTGCCATAATCGAGCCCTTGCCTCCGGGATCGCCGCTCTTCCGTTCCTCCGACCTCGGCGGAGGGCTGGCCTTCCATCTGCACCGCACGCGCGCCTTCAAGACCGTCAGCGCGCGCCTCGTCTTCCACGCCGACCTCGATGCGGGCACGGCGGCTCGCGCCCTGCTGCCTCGCGTGCTTGCGCGCGGCAGCCGCAGGTATCCGAGCCTGCGGGAGATGCAGATCGAACTCGACCGGCTCTACGGCGCGAGCCTCTCCGGGGAGGCTCGCAAGATCGGCGAGCGGCAGACCGTGCAGTTCCGCTCCGACTGGGTCACCGACCGCCTCGCCGGAACGCAACTGTTGCGGCGCATGGCGGAGCACATCGCGGAGACCCTCCGCGAGCCGGCCCGCGACGCCCGGGGGGGGCTGCGCGCGGACGTGGTCGCGCAGGAGCGGAAGATCCTCGCCGACGAGTCGCGCGCCGTCTACGACGACAAGACGCGCTACGCGCGCCACCGGCTGCTCGACGTGATGTGCCGGGACGAGCCCTTCGCGCGTCCGTCGATCGGTCGCACCGGGGAGATCGAGGCGCTTACCGCGGCGGACGTCGAGGGGGCCCACGAGGCGCTGGTCGCGCGCGCGCCGGTCGACCTGTTCCTCGTCGGCGATCTCTCCTGGGGCGAGGGGACCCGCTTCGCCCGCGCCTTCGGGCTGCACCGCCGCGGCGCGCCGCGGAGGCTGCGACGCACGCGCACGCGCGCGGCCGGCGCCCCGCGCACGGTCCGGGAGAAGGACGCGGTCAGCCAGGCGAAGCTGGAGATGGGCTTTCGCACGCCCATCATCCTCGGCCACCGGCTCTATGCCGCATCGGTGCTGATGAACGCCCTCTTCGGCGGCACTCCCATCGGCAAGCTCTTCAAGGTGGTCCGCGAGGGCGCCTCGCTCTGCTACAGCATCGGCAGCGCGATGGAGCGGTCGAAGGGGCTCCTCTTCGTGCACGCGGGAATCGACGCGGCGAACTACGGCAAGGCGCGCCGGCTCATCCTGCGCCAGCTCGACGAGCTGAAGAGGGGCCGGATCGCGCCCGATGCCGAGGAGCAGGCGCGGCGGATGGTCTCCGGCGCGCTGCTCTCGCTGCGCGACTCGCCGGGCGGCCTCGTCGATTTCGCGCTCGAGCGCGCGATCCACGGGGAGCGGGCCGACCTGCAGGGGCTGCTGCGCGACCTCGGGGCCGCCCGGCGCTCCGACATCGCCCGGGCGGCGGCGAGCGTGAAACTCGACACGACCTTCCTGCTGCACGGATAGGAGGGGCCGGGGCGGGGGGGCGGCCCGCGGGAAATAGGTCGCCCGCCGCGGAGGCTTGCGGGAATAATGCAGGGCGCCGCCATGGCCGCCACCACGCTGGTCCGCGACCCGCTGCTCGACGAAGTCGTCCGGCGGCGCGTCTTTCCGTCGGGGCTCACCGTCTATGCGGTGCGCAAGCCGGAGTTCTCGCGCTCCTACGCGACGCTGGCGACCCGTTACGGGTCGATCGACACGGCGCTCCCGGGGCGCGGCGGCGCGCCGCTTCCCGACGGCATCGCGCACTTCCTCGAGCACAAGGCGTTCGAGACCCCGGAGGGGGATGCGTTCGACCTCTTCGCCTCCCGCGGCGCCAGCGCGAACGCCTTCACTTCGTTCGGGACGACGCGCTACCTCTTCGGCACCTCGTCCGACTACGCGGAGAACCTCTCGACGCTGCTGCGGACCGTCTTCGAGCTCCACGTGACCGACGCGAACGTCGAGAAGGAGAAGGGAATCATCGGCCAGGAGATCGGGATGTACGAGGACGATGCGGACTGGCGCATCTACTTCGGCGCGCTGCAGGCGCTCTACGCGAGAAACCCGGTCCGCATCGACATCGCCGGCACCGCGAAGACGATCGCCGGGATCACGCCGGAGCTGCTGCGGAAGGTCCATGCCGCCTACTACCACCCGCGCAACATGGTGCTGGCCGCCGTCTCCCCCGAACCCGAGTCGACGACCTTCCGCGTCGTCGAGCGGGAGGTCGAGGGACGCGCCTACGGAAAGGCGCCCGGCGAGCGGCGCCCGCCGCCGCGGGAACCGCCGAGGGCGCGTCGCAAGCGGGTGGAAGTGGCGCTTCCGGTCCGCCGCCCGCGCCTGCTGCTCGCCTTCAAGGACAGCGTCCCGGGAGAGGCGGGGAGGGAGCTGCTGCGCCGGGAGATCGCGAGCGCCGTCGCCCTCGACTGCCTCTTCGGCAGCTCGGGGTCGATCTTCCTCGACCTCTACGAGCAAGGGCTCGTCGACGAGAGCTTCACGTGCAGCTACAGCGCCGAGCCGAATTTCGCCTACGCGATGGTCGGCGGCGAGGTCGACGACGTCGAGAAGGTCCGCAAGGTGCTCGACGCGTCGATCGAGGCGGCCCGCCGACGCGGGATCGGCTCAGACGATCTCGAACGGGTCCGCAACAAGGAGATCGGGGACTTCGCCCGCGCGTTCAATTCGCCCGACCGCATCGCGCAGATGCTCGTCGGCCACCACTACCGGCGGACGACCGTGCCCCAGTATCGCGAGGAACTCTTCAAGCTGACGCTTGCCCGCGTGAACCGCCGGCTCCTCGACCTGCTCGACCCCCGCGTCCGCTGCTACTCGATCGTGCGTCCGCGGTAGAAGTCGAGGATCGCGTCGGCGTTCCGCTCGGCCCCGGCGTCGAACCACCGCACCGGGAAGCGGCGGAACCAGGTCGCCTGGCGGCGCGCGAGCCTCAGCGTGTTGCGCAGGACGAGGCGGCGCGCCTCGGCGAGGTCATGGGCCCCGTCGAGATGGGCGCGCACCTCCTTGTAGCCAACCGCCTGCCCCGCGGTGGGTCCGAGGTCGAGGGAGGCGACCTCCGCGACGAGGCCGCGCACAAACATCGCATCGACCCGCTCCTCCACCCTCGAGGCGAGGAGCGCCCGCGGCAGCGCGAGGCCGGCGATGCGCGCCGGATAGCGGTCGGGCCCGCCGAACTGCGTCTGCAGCGAGCCGAGCGGCAGCCCGGTCGCCTCGTAGACCTCGAGGGCGCGGGTGATCCGGCGGCGGTCGTTGGGGTGGAACCGCTCCGCGCTCTCGGGATCGACCTGCGAGAGCCTCGCGTGCAGCGCGGCGCTCGGCTCCCCCGCGAGGCGCGTGCGAAGCGCAGGGTCGCGCGCCACCCCCCCGAACACCCCCTTCAGCAGCCCCATCAGGTAGAGGCCCGTGCCGCCGACGACGAGCACCCGCCTCCCCCTCTTCGCGATCGCCGCGATCGTGCGGTCCGCGTACTCCAGATAGCGCCGCAGGTCGAACCGCTCCGAGGGGTCGAGCAGGTCGATGCCGTGGTGGGGGACCCCTCCGAAGTCCGTCGGCTTGTCGGTGCCGATGTCCATGCCCCGGTAGAGCAGCATCGAATCGAGGGAGAGCACCTCGGCGCCGAGCGCGCGGGCGAGGGGAAGGGCGAGACGGCTCTTCCCGCTCGCGGTAGCCCCGACGAGGACAAGGAGCGGCTGCTCCATCGCCCCCTGAGCTTACGATGGGGCGATGGAAGGCGGTCGCATCGGCCTCTTCGGCGGCTCCTTCGACCCGATCCACCGCGGGCATGTCGCCGCCGCCGAGGCGGTGAGGGACGCGAGGGACCTCGACTTGGTGTTGCTGGTGCCGGCGCTCTCGCCGCCGCACAAGCCCGCGGGCTGTGTCGCCTCCTACGAGGACCGGCTCCGGATGGTGGGGCTGGCGATCGAGGGGGTGGATCGCCTCGAAGCGTGCGATGGGGAGGGGCGCCGGGGAGGGCGCTCCTACACGATCGATACGGTGAGGGATCTGCTCCGGGCGGCGCGGGCCGCCTCCCTCGACCTGCTTGTGGGGGCCGACATGCTCGCCGACCTGCCCACCTGGAGGGAGGCGCAGGAGCTCGTGCGCCTGGCGCAGGTGGTGGCGTTCGACAGGCCGGGGTTCGACTTCGAGGGGGCGCGGGGGAGCTTCCGGGGGGCCTTTCCCGGGGCGCACCTCGAATTCGTCGCCGTTCCTCGGCTCGCCATCTCGTCGAGCGAGATCCGACGTCGCCTCGCCGGGGGGGAGGGGGTCGAGGAGTTCCTCCCTCCGCGGGTGCTCCGCTGGATTCGGGAACGGGGACTTTACAGGGGGGGTTGACCGCGGGGGGGGCGAGCGGGTAGAAACTGGCCCCGGCGGGCGGGTCCCGCGGGCAATTCGATCTCTTGGAGGGAGTCCCTCAATGCGAAAGTTCATCCTGAGCGCGGCGCTGGTCGGCCTGCTGGTGGTCGGCGGTTGCCGCAGCCTCTACGGCGCGGCGTGGAAGGCCCCGAAGTGGGTCAGCGGCAACGTGCTCAACATCTACACCGGGAACGGCCACTACGACGGCAAGCAGCGCTGGGACAACTTCACGCGCAACCTCCAGCAGATCCAGAACGTCGCGGACATCCACTTCCTGAACTACGACGTCCGCGACCCCTACGTCAACGCGCCCTTCTTCGGCGATCCGCGCTAGGAGCAGGGTCATCCAGAGTTCGAATGTGGGGCGCCCCCGCGCCCCCCGTTTTTCGTAGCCCGGCGGCATGCGCTATGGCGCAGTCTCCTACCTGAACAGCCGGCCGCTGGTCGAGGGGCTCGCGCCCCTCGTCCTCGACACACCGAGCGGCCTTGTCGAACGCTACCGGCGCGGGGAGGTCGATGTCGCGCTGCTCCCCGTCGCCGCCGCCGAGCCGCTCGGTCTTGAGCGCGTCGGACGGCTCGGCATCACGTCCGCCGGGCCGGTCGACAGCGTGCTGCTCTTCATGGCGCGACCGATCGGGCAGGTGCGGAGCGTCCGGCTCGACCCGGAGTCGCGCACGTCGCAGGTGCTTGCGCTCCTGCTGCTGCGCCAGGCGTTCGGGCTCGACCCGCGGATCGCCGAGCCGGCGGATGCCGAACTCGTGATCGGCGACAAGGCCCTGGTGCGGGCGCAGGGGGGGGAGGAGCGGATCGACCTCGCGCTGGAGTGGCGGCGGCACACGGGGCTGCCATTCGTCTTCGCCGCTTGGTACGGCGCGGCGGAGAGCGAGCCGGCGCTGGAGCGTGCGCTGGAGCGCGGGCGGGAGCGGATCGCGCACTACGCGGCGACCTCGGGGCTGCCGCTGCCCGCGCCGCTGCTGGAGCGCTACCTGCGGGAGCGGATCGGCTATCGCATAGGCGTCGCGGAGGAGGCGGGGCTCGCGCGCTTCCTCGAAACGGGCCGACGGCTCGGCCTTCTGTAGAATCGGCCCGCATGCTCGACCGGAAGTTCGTGCGCGAGAACGCCGAGGCCGTGCGCCGCGCGGTGGAGCGGCGAGGCGTCAAGCTCGACCTCGACCGGCTGCTCGCCATGGACGCGGCCATCCTCGCCGCGATGCGGGAGCGCGAGGAGGGAAAGGCGGAGCAGAATCGGCTCAGCAAGTCGGTGCCGACGCTGCAAGGGCAGGAGAAGGCCGCGGCGATCGCGCGCAGCAAGGAGCTCGGCGCGGCGATCAAGCCGCTCGACGAGAGGCTGGCCGCGATGGAAGCGGAGATCGCCCCGCTGCTGCTCGAACTTCCGAACGTGCCCGACGACGACGTCCCCGACGGCCTGACCGCCGAGCAGAACGTCGAGGTGCGTCGCTGGGGCGAGCCTCCGGCCTTCGACTTCGCGCCGCGCGACCACCTCGAACTGGCCGAGGCGCTCGATCTCGTCGATGTCCGCCGGGCGGTCAAGCTCGCGGGCAGCCGCACCTACTTCCTGAAGGGGGACCTGCTGCTGCTCGAGTTGGCCGTGCTGCGCTACTCCCTCGACCTCGTCCGCGACCGCGGCTACACCCCCCACAGCCCCCCGCTCATCGTCCACCGCGGCGCGATGGAGGGGACCGGCTACCTCCCCCTCGGCGCCGAACAGGCCTACGAGTGCAGCCGCGACGACGGCTGGCTGATCGGCACGAGCGAGGTGCCGGTCACGTCGATGCACGGGGACGAGATCCTCGAGGAGGGCGACCTCCCGCTCCGCTACGCGGGCTACTCCGCCTGCTTCCGGCGCGAGGCCGGCACCTACGGCAAGGACACGAAGGGGCTCTATCGCGTCCACCAGTTCATGAAGGTCGAGCAGGTGGTCGTCTGCCGCAACGACGGGGCCGAAAGCGTGCGGCTGCACGCCGAGATCCTCCGCAACGCCGAGGACGTCTTGCAGGGGCTCGGGTTGCCCTACCGCGTGCTCGCGCTCTGCGCCGGGGACATGGGCCGCTCCTCCTGCTTCACCTACGACATCGAGACCTGGATGCCGGGCCGCGGCAGCTACGGCGAGACGCACTCCGCGAGCCGCTACCGCGACTACCAGGCGCGCCGCCTGAACCTCCGCTACCGCGACGCCTCGAAGAGGGTCCACATCTGCCACACGCTCAACAACACCGTCATCGCGAGCCCGCGGATCCTCGTCGCGATCCTCGAGAACGGCCAGCAGCGCGACGGCTCGATCGTCGTGCCCGAGGTGCTGCGGCCGCTCGTGGGCAAGGAGCGCCTCTCGAGGGCGTAGCACCGGCCCGCACGTTCGCGAAGGAGACGGGCTAGCCTCGATTTCCACGGACGCCGGTTGCGCTAACGGAGGGTAGGCCCGGGCGCCCTCCCCCCGCGTGTCCGAATCGGAGCGCCGGCTACGCTCCCGAGC
>Ga0187893_10001399_pt1 | contig 58199 bp, 53 predicted proteins | sample MA1701074metaG_FD_139574 | JGI IMG/M metagenome (GOLD analysis project Ga0187893, IMG submission 139574) | White microbial mat communities from a basaltic lava cave in the Kipuka Kanohina Cave System on the Island of Hawaii, USA - MA170107-4 metaG ...
GACTTGCCGCATGACCGCTTCGGACCCCGCAATCCGAAGGCGCTGGCCGATCGGATCCCGTCCTGGCCAGAAACGCTCGGCCATGGTTTGGTTGATGATCACGACGGCGGGCGCGGCGAAGCCTGGATTCTTTGCCAGCGTTCGAAAAGTGTATAGAATGTCTTGCCTCAGTGTGTGCATGTGTTTCCCTCCAGGCGGAAATGATCAGGTCCGGTAGCGCTTCAAACAGAACTCGGAGCGCGCCTTCGCGCCGCAAACGATCGCGAAACAACCGCGCCATTTCACCCCCGTACTCGTCCTGGAATTCTGCCGGGGAGAGCTTTAGCAGCGATCGGTAGATTCGATCTGAAAACCTCATCCTTCGCACCGCAACGCAATCATCGGATCCACTCGAGTGGCCCTTCGCACCGGAGTGTAGCTCGCCAACAGATCCGGCACGGCTTCAAACGAGACTCGCACCCGGCCTTCTCTCCGGCCAACGGTCTCGAAACAATCGGAACATGTCATCGCCGTACTCCTCCCGAAACTCAGGCGGACAAAGCAACAGGAGGAGCCGATACGACCGATCCAACGCACTGCATCCTCAAACGGGCCTCGACCCGGGCAACAAGCTCGCGACAGCTTGACTCACAAGCCGCGACAGGCGCTCCGTTTCGGCGCCGGCCACGCGCCGTCCGAACCTAGTGATCCGGTAATATCGGCGGCGCTCGTCATCCAGGTCCGGGTCCGGTCTTTCATCCGATTCCTCGATCAATCCTTGCTCCAGCATCCGCTTGATCGAGCCATAAAGCGTTCCGGGGCCGAGCCGCATCTTGCCATCGGTCCGGGTCTCTATGTCTTGCATGATTGCGTAGCCGTGGCGCTCCCCGGCCGCCAAGGCCACCAGGATTTGGAAGACCGCCGCGGGGAGCGGCAGGAGTTCTTCCGCGTCAGTGCCGGCTGCTTTCTTCACGCGCCTCTCTTTCACAGCACAGTATATCGGATCTAAGAGTAGAGTGCCAACCTGAGCCATTTAATATATGCTTTGATTATGACCTGAAGCGATATAGACGCAGCAAAGGCTCAAAGGTTAGCAGTGCCGTCTCAGCTCCCGGCTAACTCGCATCATGCTAGGATTCATTTCAAATAGGGAACAAACGTGCGACCTGAAGAAGAATTCCTGGACGTACTCCAGAACATCGAATGGGCCATTGTGGAGGAGTTCCATAAGGACAGATCGATCCTTGACATAGACGTGCGCGACGCGGTCACCGCGATTGTTCGATTGTATGAGGCCGAACTGGAATCTCGCGGGGCCCCCAACGCACCCTTATCGGATCGCGCCAAACGGATTCTCGATCCGGTTCGAGCGATGTGTGAGTGGCGACTCGGACGTGCGTCCGAATCGCTCCAAGCGCGGTTTACAACCGAAGCCCCGGAGGTGCCGGTGAGCGTTGAAGACCTCATCCTTTGCCTGAAGCGCATCCGAAAGTCGATTGACCGGTGGAACAAGGAAGGCGGCCGTCAAGGCTACTTGAGTTTTGTAGAACAGTACGTTGTCTGACGGCCGGGTGTTTCGATCATCGGGATTCCCGTCCCAGCGTCACCACGAAGTAATGGGCTTGAGTGGTGCCCACGTTGCGCCAGCCGTGTTCCTCACCCGAAGCCACATACGCCGCGGACCCCGGTCCGAGCGTCGTAGTTTTGTCCCGAACGGTCACCTCCATGGTTCCCTCGCGAACCAGGAGCAGTTCTTCGTGGACATGGTGATGCGGCGGGTGAGGCGCCATGCCGGGTGCAAGCTCTGTCTGATGCATTTCGATGGCATAGCCGTTGCGGGTGGCGCCACTGAGAACCGCGCGAGAGCGGTTCCGCCCATTCACCCGGACTGGTAGATCCTCAAACCGGAAGGTTCTGGAGGGCATCGGGGAATTCTGTCCCGCCGCAGCCATTGCCGCCAGCGACGGCAGCAGGAGGCTGAGGTCTCTGCGCGAATGTTTCATATCTCTCCTTGATCCGCTTGCTTCCTAAGAGTCTAGCGCTCGCGCTGGCCGGATTGAAACGGTTCGTCCCGCGCCATACACTATTCGTTGATGCTCATCGAACACGGCCGGCATGGAATCCGTTTCGACACCGACGTGGAAGGCTGGATGGCGGATCTACAATTCACGGAGGTCTTCAACTTTTCGACCGAGCCGGTTGGCCAAGACGAACAGGAAATCACCAGAGTCCTCGACGGGATCCTTTATGAAGTGATTTTTGGCGAGCGAATGGACGAGGTGATCACACGCCTTCAGGGTCAGGGGTTCAAACTGATCCGCGGGAAAGCGAAAAAGGGCGAGCAACAGTTCAACACCGCGATGGGGAACGCCGTTGATCACGTCTTTCGGGCCTGCGTCCAACGGGAAAAGACCAATGGGAAATTGCAATCCTACGGGGCACGGTTATCGATCACGCCAGCCGGAGCCATGGGGCCGGACACCTATATGCAAGGCTCACCAATGACCGCCTGGGATGTGACTACGCGCGCCGCCGCCGCCGATCACGTGGTCCGCGACAATTTCCGCCGCGGGTGGAGCCGCTATTACCTCCTGATTTGGGATGAACCGGGGACTGGATTCAATGTTGGCGGGGAGATTCGGCGGCTGTCGAGGTTGCTTTAATCCTACGTCCCCTTGCCAATCTTCTTTCGAACCTCTGGCGCCCGCTTGTGCTCCGGGGCCACTTCAAGGAACTTCGCGAAGACTTCCTTCGCGCGCTCCCGTTCCTTCATCTTCTCGAGGGCCTCGGCCCACCTCAAATACGCCTCGCCGTAGCCGGGATTCCACTTCGTCGCTTCCTCGAAGCGAAGTGCCGCCGCTTTCCAACTCCCTCTTTTCCAGTAGAAGTTTCCGGTCTGGAATTCCTTGCTGGCCTGGAGCGGATTGAAGGTGTATTCTTTCTCCCGGAAGGATTCATCTTCCTCCGCCGGCTCGACAGGCTTGGGCGCCGGCTGCTGCGCGAAGCACGCCGCCGCTAGAAGAAGAAATTGGACCGCGCGTGTCACAATTGAAGTATAGCGCTCGTGCTCGACCATGCCTTTGCGGGAAAAAGTCTTCCAACTGCCGTTGGCTCCCGGTGTGTACCTTTACAAGGACGCTCACGGAACAGTCCTTTACGTCGGGAAGGCCAAGAGTTTGCGGCACCGCGTTCGTAGCTATTTCCTGGAGGACAAGCTCACCAACGCCCGCACTGGCACTCTGCTTTCCGAAGCAGTTGATGTCGACTACATTCTGGTTGACAACGAGAAAGAGGCGCTCGCGCTCGAAAACAATCTCATCAAACAATACAAGCCCCGCTTCAACGTTCTCCTGCGCGACGACAAGACCTATCCTTACATCAAACTGACCAACGAACAGTTTCCCCGCGTCTACGTCACGCGCCGTCTGCACAAAGGCCACACCTATTACGGCCCATACTTTCCCGCCAACCTGGCCCATCGATTAGTGAACTTTATCCATCGCAACTTCAAGGTCCCTTCCTGCTACATCGACCTGAACCGCCGCCACGCCCAGCCGTGCCTCGAGTATCACATCCACCGCTGCCAGGGGCCCTGCGTCGAGGGACTTACCACCCAGGAGAGCTATGACGTCGCCGTGCGCGATGTCAAGCTCTTTCTCGAGGGAAAGAACAAGGATCTCGCGCGCGATCTGCGCCAGCGGATCGCGCTTGCGTCAAAGGACCTCCGCTTCGAGGAAGCCGCCGCTCTGCGCGACCTCCTCAGCACCGTCGAAGAGCTCGATGAGCGCCAAAAAATGGCCGCCGTCGCCGGGGACAACACGGACATCATGGCGCTCTACGCCGAGCCGCCATTGGTGGCGGTAAATCTGTTTCATCTGCGGAACGGCAAGATCGTCGACCGGCGCGAGTTTTTCTGGGAAGATCAGATCGAGTTTGTCGAAGCCGAGTTTACCTCGGCGCTGCTCAAGCAGCTCTATCTCGAAAACCGGCAGCTTCCCGACCACATTCACATCCCCTCCGACATTGAAGACCACGAGCTCCTCGAGGAGATATTCTCGGAACAGAAAGGCCGCAAGGTGTCGCTCCATACTCCCCGGCGCGGCGAGAAGAAACATCTCCTGACGCTGGTGGAAACCAACGCCCGGCACAGTTTCGAACAACGGTTCCGCGTGATGGCGCCGAATGCGGAAGCTATCCGCGCCGCTGTGCAGGAGACGCTTGCCTTGCCCGAGCCCCCCGATCGTATCGAATGTTTCGACATCTCGCACATCCAGGGCACCGATCAAGTCGCAAGCATGGTCGTGTGGGAGAAGGGACGGATGAAGAAAGCCGATTACCGTAAGTTCCTCATTCGGAGCGTCGAAGGCAACGATGACTTCGCCTCAATGCGCGAAGTAGTGACCCGGCGCTATTCCCGGCTCCAGCGCGAGCAGACAAAGATGCCGTCGCTGGTTCTCATCGACGGTGGAATCGGCCAGCTCCACGCCGCGGCCGGCGCGTTGGCCGAACTCGGATTGACGAGCCAGCCCTTGGCCTCCATCGCCAAGCGGGAAGAAATCATCTACGTGTACGGGCAGGAGGACGAACCGATCGCTCTCGATCGTTACTCGCCCGTTTTGCACTTGATCCAGACCATTCGCGATGAAGCCCACCGCTTCGCCGTCACGTTCCACCGGCAACGCCGGTCGTCGGCGCGCTTGACGAGCGAGCTGACACAGATCCCCGGTGTAGGGCCGCGGACCGTCAAGAAGCTGTTGCGGCAGTTCGGAAGCCTCGAGGACATCCGCAATGCCCAATTCGAGGCCCTGGCCGAGGCTGCCGGTCCGGCTGTCGCTCGAAAGATCCGCGCGCACTGCCACCAGACGTCAACGCCCGGCGGCGAGCCTGTGAGCCAGGATGTTCGGTAGCCTCGCCGCGATAATCTTGTGTTGCGCCGAACGCACATCGTAGGTGGTTCGCCGGTAGATCACCAGACGCGCCTCGGGGATGTAGATCGCCCAAGCCGCGCGGGGGTCCCGGTCTCGCGGCTGTCCAATCGAACCTGGATTGATCAGGTAGAACAGGTCGGGATCAAGCTCGTACTCGAGCCGATCCTTCCCAGCGCCCACCGGCTGAATTCGACGCGGGACTCCGCGCTGGTAGAGAAATCCTCCCTGAATATGCGTGTGACCGAAGAAAGAGACGCGCGTGTCCAGATAGGGTCCGGCAACAGCGGCCTCGGCCAACTGGATGACATATTCGTCTTCGTCCGCCGGAGAGCCATGGAGAATCTGAAAATCGGTGACGGGAATTGGGCCCCGCGGCAGCGCTTGTAGCCACGCCTGATTCTCGGCGCTGAGCGCCTCCGATGTCCACTGCGCCGAGGCCTGCGCGGCCGGGTTAAACCACTCGAGATCCTCGAGGCCTACGGCAACCTTATCGTGGTTGCCGCGCACCGTGATCTTCGCGTTGCGTCGGACCCAGTCTACGCAAGGGTTGGGATCGGCGCCGTACCCGACGATATCGCCGCAGCACAGGATCTCGTCGTACCCATCGGAGGAGGCGGCCTCCGCCACCGCCTGGAGCGCTTCCCAATTGGCGTGTATGTCGCTGAGGATCAGGTAGCGCACAGGCGAATGAGCGAAACCTCGGGCGGACAGCCCGCTCGGACGGGCATCCCAACGGTGCCCAATCCTCGACTTACGTAAACCTGCCGCCCGTCCGTCACATACTTTCCGTAGATGTAGGGCGTGTAGAACTGCGCCGGGTTGAGAGCATCCGGGAGGATCTCGAAGGTGATCTGGCCGCCATGGGTGTGACCCGAGATGGTGAGGTCGTATCCTTGCGCCGCCGCCACCGGAAACACATCCGGATTGTGCGAAAGCAGGATGTTGATCTTGCCCGGCTCCGGGCGGCACTTTTCTTTCTGCAGATAGGGGTTGCGCTTGCGTTGGTAATCGACGCCAACCATGCGCAAGGCCGTGTTGCCGAATTTCAGTTCGACGGCCTCGTCACGCAAGAACCGCATGCCCAGGCGTGCCCCCTGGACGGTGGTGTAGTGTTCGCATTTGGCGAAAACTTCGTGGTTCCCGAGGCAGCCGAAAGTGCCAGCATCCGATCGCAGACGCGTCAGCAGGCTCATGCATTGGTCCAGGGGATCCTTGCGCAGATTGATCAGATCGCCGGTCACCAGCGCAATGTGCGCCTTTGTTTCATTCGCCATCTCGATGGCGCGCAGCAAGTCCTCTGCCGGGAAGAACGACCCAAAGTGGATATCGGACAATTGAACCAGCTTCAATCCGTTTAGATCCTCGGGAAGTCCGGGGATCTCAGCGTCCACTTCCACCAGCCGGATCTGCTTGCGCTCGAAAATCGCGCCTCGCGCCACTGCCAAGATGGGAACCGCGATCGCGGTCGATTTCACGGCCTTCAGCAGCGTACGCCGGCCCGGATCCATGGCAGGCGCCGCTCGATGCAGCAACCGCCAGGCAAACTCGATGCCCGCCGCGCAAAGCGAGACCAAAGACACCATGAGGGCGAGCCCGCGGAGCCAATCCAGGAATGGCGAATAGGGAATCCACTCTGCGATCCGGGGAAGACCGGAAACAAAGCTGACCGCGACCCACACCGTCGCGATCCACAACAGCAGGTTCACACGATTCTTCCAAGGAAGGGGAAGCGCGGCGACGATCCATCGGCGCAACTGCCACTGCACGGCGATCGCGAGCGGACCGGCGAAATAGTCAGGCGCCTGGCGGATGAAGAATTCCAAACAGCGGCTCCTCTCTGATTTTATCGTGCGTTCGGCGGGGGATTGTTAGGAGAACGAGTAAAACGAGTAAAATCAAGAAATGTCATTGGTTGTCGTCGGATCGCTGGCGTATGATGCGGTTGAGACTCCGCATGGCAAAGTCGATCGCATGCTGGGAGGAGCGTGCACTTATATCTCCTTGTCCGCCAGTTATTTCACTCCTGTTTCGATCGTCGGCGTGGTGGGCGAAGACTTCGCCGCGGAAGACGTCAAGTTGCTGGCCAGCCGCAACATTGACCTGGAAGGCATGGAGCGGGTTCCCGGGAGGACCTTCTTTTGGGCCGGGGTCTACTCCTCAGACATGAATGACCGAACGACCCTTCGGACCGACCTCAACGTGTTCGCCACGTTTGAGCCCAAGCTTCCATTATCGTACCGGGAAAGGCCGTACTTGTTCCTGGGCAACATCCAGCCCGGTTTACAGCGTAGCGTTCGCGCACAGATGAACGGCGTCAAGCTCATCGGTGGAGACACCATGAACTACTGGATCTCCGATTACCGGCAGCCGCTTCTAGACACCATTCGCGAATGGGATTTCCTGCTCGTAAACGACTCAGAAGCAAGGCAGCTCAGTGGCGTCTCCAACCTCAAGAAGGCGGCCGAGCGAATCATGGAAATGGGTCCGAGCACGGTGATCGTCAAGCGCGGCGAGTATGGCGCACTGCTATTCTTCCGCGATCGCCATGGCCAGGTCCGCTGGTTCACCGCGCCCGGTTATCTGCTGGACGTGGTCTTCGATCCCACCGGAGCCGGCGACTGTTTCGCCGGCGGGTTCATGGGCTATCTCTGCAGTCGCAACATCGATCTCTCTGACCCTGGCGCCGACCATCGCGAGTTGCACAGGGCCGTCATCTACGGTTCCGTGATGGGCAGCTTCTGCTGCGAACAGTTCGGCGTGGACCGCTTCCGCTCATTAACTCGTGCCGAAATCGACGCTCGTTTCCAAGAGTTCCAGGACGCGACTGCTTTTTGAGCTGCTCGCCGCTACGGCCCTAGCGGCCGGAGTGTGTCTCGCGGCCCTGTGGCACGTCTCGATGCGGGGACTGCTCCTTCACTCCAACGATGCAGCCGCACATGCGAACATCGCGCGACGGCTGTGGGACTCGCGCACGCCGGACTATGAACAGATCGGGACGGTATGGCTGCCTCTGCCCCACTGGATCATGGAGCCTTTCACTCGCTACGACGACTGGTGGCGCTCGGGATTGGCGGGAGGACTTCCGGCTGCAATTGCCTGCGCTTTGGCCGCGGTGCTGGTATTCCTCGCTGTGCGGCGGATGTTCTCAAGTTCTGGGGCGGCTTGGGCTGCGCTGCTGCTGTTTCTCATGAATCCAAACCTGCTGTATACGGGCGCCACACCGATGACTGAGCCGTTCCAGATGGCGGCACTGGCCGGAGTGCTCTACTTCACACTGCTGGCGCGGGATTCCCAATCCGTGGCCGCCTCGGCCGCGGCGGGCTTATTCGCATGCGCCGGGACGTTGGTTCGCTATGAAAGCTGGTTTCTGATCCCGTTCGTGAGCCTATATCTATTGTTCGCCTGCGGCAAGAGACGGTGGACCTGCGCGATCGCCTTCGGCGCGGTGGCTTCGGCGGGACCAGTCTACTGGATCCTGCATAACTGGTACGTCTACGGCGATCCATGGGAGTTCTATCGAGGTCCGTACTCGCCCAAAGGGATTTATCAGCGCGCACTGGATGCCGGCATGGCGCGCTATCCAGGAGATCATGATCTGGCTAAGGCTTGGCAATACTTCGCGGAGGCAAGCCGCATGAACGCTGGAACGACCTTGTTGCTGCTCGCGGGTTTGGGGACCGCGGCGTGTCTTATGCGGCGTGTATTCTGGCCGCTGGCGCTGTTGAGCCTTCCGTGCCTGTTTTATGTGCTGAGTCGATACTCTTCCGGCACGCCGATCTTCTTACCGCATCTGTGGCCTTACAGCTACTACAATGCACGTTATGGACTAGCCGCCCTTCCACTGCTTGCGATAGCCGCGTCGGGGTTGGCCGCGGTTGGTCCCGCGCGATGGCGCGCGGCGGCGGCGTTGCTGGTTCCCCTGGCCGCCGCGAGCCCCTGGATCCTCAATCCGTCTCCGGAGCGATGGGTATGCTGGAAGGAAGCTCAGATCAATTCCGAAGCCAGACGCTCCTGGACGAGCCAGGCGGCGGACTATCTGCGCCAGAATTACAAAGGCGGCGGCATTTTAACGTCGTTCGGCGACCTCATGGGTATCTATCAACAAGCTGGGATACCACTGCGGGAAACCATTCATGAAGGTAACAACGTCGAGTGGAGCGCGCCCGTGGCACGGCCGGCATTGTTCCTGCGACAGGAATGGGTCGTCGCGATGGCTGGAGACCGGGTGGCGCGCGCGGTGGTCAATGCACAACGCAAAGGTCCATTCTACGATCGCGTAAAGATGGTTGTGGTCAAGGGAGCTCCAGTAATCGAAATCTACCGGCGTGGGTCGCAGATCAGACCACCGGACGAGCCGGCGGAGGAGGAACCAGGACAAAAACCATGAATGTTCCGTTAAAGGTTCCGTTTGTCAAGGCGCACGGCGCAGGAAACGATTTTCTGTACACCTGGGCTGGTGACCTGGAAGCCGAGCTCGACGAGCCGCGGTGTTCGCAACTGGCGCGGGCCATTTGTGATCGCCATACCGGAGTCGGCTCTGATGGCTGGTACCTGATCGATCTGGTGGAAGGAGCCCATGCGCGTCTATCGCTGTGGAACTCGGATGGGTCCAAAGCTGAGCTCTCCGGGAACGGCACCCGTTGCGCCGCCGCGCTGTTGCTGGCACAGGATCGGGCAGGGAGCCCGGTGCGGATCATGACAGGGTCTGGCTTACGGGAGCTGACGCTGAAGGAGAGACGCAATGAAAGCTCGCTTCTGGAGATGGACCTGGGCGCGCCCGTCGTGAAGCCGGGGGACCTACCGAGAAGGCTGGCGGGCGTGGACGCGGTGATTTTGGAGGTCGGGAATCCACAGTGCGCCGTGAAAATGGACACGTTGGAAATGGATTGGAAGGCTCTCGGCGCCGAACTCGAAGGGCATCCCTACTTCCCCAAGCGGACCAATGTATCGTTCTTCCGGAAGCTGGACGAGCATACCATCGAGGCGCGGTTCTACGAAAGAGGTGCTGGAGCGACGAAAAGCTCTGGAACCGGAGCGACAGGAGCGGCCGTGGCGGCGATCTTGCTGGGCGAGGTCCGCGGCCCGGTGACGGTGCGGACAGAGGGTGAGCCACTGGTGGTTCGCTGGCCCTGGGCGGAAGGATCGAGTTTCCACGGCGAGCAGCCGATAGAAGGATGGGGATCCGTGTATCTAACTGGACCCGCCCAAATCACCGCGCAAGGCATTTACTTTTGGCTATGGTGAAGGAGAAAGGTCAATTCATGGAAGCAATCCGGACATCAATCGCGGACGAATTAGCCGAGAAGATTCGAACCAGGCAGGCCCGCTGTGGCGTGATCGGGATGGGATACGTTGGACTGCCGTTAGCGGTGGAGTTCTCGAAAATCGGATTTCATGTCATGGGCTTCGATGTCCTCAACTCAAAGGTGGAGCAGTTGAACGCGGGGACGTCGTATATACAGGATGTGCCGACTTCGGAGGTGGCGCCGCTGGTTCAATCGGGTCGGCTGCAAGCGACATCGGATTTTCGTCAGGTAGCGGAGATGGACACGATCAATATCTGCGTACCGACGCCTTTGCGGAAGACCAAAGATCCGGACATGAGTTACATTGTGTCGGCGTGCGAGGAGATCGGCAAGTATCTGAAACCCGGGACGCTGGTGATTCTTGAATCGACCACATATCCAGGGACCACGGATGAGCTCGTACGCCCGATGCTGGAAAGGCCCGACCGGCGCATCGGTGAAGAGATTTTTCTGTGTTTCTCCCCCGAGCGTGTGGACCCTGGCAATCCGCACTTTCAGACGAAAAACATTCCGAAGGTCGTGGGCGGCACGACGGCCAGGTGTACGGAGATGGGCATGTTGCTGTATGCGCAGGCATTGGATCGTGTCGTGCCGGTCACTTCGACTCAGGTCGCGGAAATGGTCAAGTTGCTGGAAAACACGTTCCGGATGATTAACATCGGCTTGGTCAATGAGTTGGCGATGATGTGCGGGCGGATGGGGATCGATGTATGGGAGGTTATCGACGCTGCGGCTACCAAACCGTTCGGGTTCATGCCGTTCTATCCGGGTCCCGGACTGGGGGGGCACTGCATTCCCATCGATCCCTTTTATCTGTCGTGGAAGTCGAAGCAGGCGGGGATCGAGGCACGGTTCATCGAGCTGGCCGGGTACGTCAACGGGCAGATGCCTCACTTCGCGGTGGACAAGATCCAGAACGCACTAAACGAGCATGCCAAGGCGCTTAAGGGGTCCCGGGTGCACATCCTCGGGGTGGCGTATAAGAGGGATATCGACGACATGCGCGAATCGCCGGCGATCGATGTCGCGCATCTGCTGAAGGAGCGTGGTGCGAAGGTGTCCTATAGCGACCCCTTCGTGCCGGTATTCCGCGTGGACAAGGACACCGAGTATTTTTCGCAGGATCCGATCCAGGCTTCCGCGCAGGCCGATTGCGTGGTGATCATTACCAACCACACCGAGATGCCATATGCAAGCATCGTCGAAAAGGCAACACTGATTGTGGATACGCGGAACGCCCTTAAAGGATACCGATCGGACAAGATCGTGCGGCTCTAAGCGAGAGAATAGAAGCCTGCCCCAAATGACTCCACGCCTTCTCCTGCCGAGCAGAGAGTGCAGCTTCATGACATCAGTTGGGAGACTTACGAACAGTTACTCTCCGAAAACATCAACCGAGTGGGCACGCGGTTCACTTACGACGAGGGCGAGCTGGAAATCATGACTGTCGGAGTGAAACACGAGAATCCCAACCGGACTCTAGCTCTACTGGAAGAGGCTATGAAGAGATCGCGACAAGCTTCGCATTGGCGCCGCTCACCTCGTCTCAAGCAACCATCTTCGTGAAGGAAAGCTTTCACGAAGTCAGTCTGGTTTGGCTGCGCCGCGTCCGGGAATGGATTCGGGCTAACATGCGCCGTCCATAAAGTAATAGCCGATCATGTGGCACACGATCATATGTGCGCCCTATGTTCGGCGCCTAAACTACTCTACGCTTCAACCGCGAAGGCGTGCGCGTGGCGGCCTGGAAGCCGCCGCTCTCCCACGTGACTTCACCGGCTTCAGACGCTTCTTAGGCCGCCTCGCAAATCCCCGGAACTCGTAGAGTGTGTCGGGAGCGACGTCGGCGCCATTCGGCCACGCCACGGTACCGCCGTCGATGAAGAAGTTTTGGAAATATCTTGGGTCCTTCAACGGCTCGAATACAGGTCCGTCCAGCCATTGACGAAAATCGATCGTTTTTGCCGTATTGTCGTTGAACGTCACGCGGATGCGATAGCCGCCCCGGTGCTCAGCGCGTATTACTGATGGCAAGGTACTCACTTCGATACCTCATTGTAGGGGTTCTATCCTGTCGAGAGGATGGCCCCCTTTCATCTTTGTCCAATTCGCTTCCAACTCCCGCCGATGAAGAGCGGCCCATTCCAGGATGAGCCGGCGCGCTGTCCTCGACTGAATATTGCCTGCGATCATCTCACCGCCAAAATCAAATTTGCCTTGCTGGTTCTGGTACTCGGCATGAAAGTGAGGAGGGTCATGCTCGCGGTAGAACATCCGGACCACGATTCCAAAGAAAAGGGAGATTACCGGCAAACTTTCAGTTTACCTTTGCCGACTCTAACCTACTCCAATGTATCCATAAAGTAATAGCCGATCATGTGGCACACGATCATGTGTGCGTCCTCGATACGGCCCATGTGTGGCACTGGCACCTGGATATTGAGTTGGGCGAGGGGGCCAAGCAAGCCCCCGTCGCGGCCTGTGAGCGCGATAGTCTTGCACCCAATGGAATTGGCGTACTCGATGGCCCGGAGAACGTTGGCAGAATTGCCGGATCCACTCAGCGCCATCACCAGATCGTCGCGGCCGGCGAAGTTCTTGAGCTGTTCCGCGAAAATGCATTCGTAGGCAACATCGTTCGAGTAAGCGGTGAGCGTGGGCATTGAGTCGGTGAGGGCGAGAATACGAAACCGTTTTTCCCGCTGGTAGCTGGCGCCCTTCACGATGTCACAAACGAAGTGAGACGCAGTAGAAGCGGAGCCGCCATTGCCGCAGACGAAAATGTGGCGGCCGGTGTCGCGAGCTTCACGGAACCATTCGATCGCCTGATTGACTTTCGCGATATCGATCTTGCCGATGGTGTCCAACAGTTGCTGCTTATACAGTTCGGGGAAGGTCATATGGTCTTTGCTAACTCCAATGCTCCATAGAGAACGCTATCATCACCGAGCCCGGCGGGTTGGATGTCGATGCGGGCGTGCGACCAGGACGTCATCTGCCGTCCGAGCTCGGCACGAAGGGGAACGAACAACGCATCGCCCGCCTTGCTCATGCCGCCGCCGACGACGATGCGAGCAGGGTTGAGCAGCATAAGGACGGTCTTAAGACCCGCGGCGAGGCGGACGACATAGTGACTGGTGAATTCAGGGTCTTGCAGCAGTTCTTTGGCGGGCTTGCCGTAATCGCGTTCGAGCCAAAGGCCACAACACATGCGCTCGTAGCAGCCCCGGGCGCCGCATAGGCATTCGGGACCATTGGGGTCGATCGTGGTGTGGCCGATCTCGCCAGCATAGGAGTCGGCTCCGCGATAGACAGAGCCTCTCGTAACGAGACCTCCGCCGATACCGGTGGACAGGGTCATGTAGAAGAGAGGATCGGCGCTGCCGCCGGCGCCGTGACTGGCTTCGCCCAGCGCGCCTGCGTTCGCGTCGTTGTCCATGATCGCAGGCAGATCGAGCGCACGGGCGATGTGCTCAGTGAGGGGAAAGTCGCTCCAGCCGCCGACGTGGGTGGAGAGAGCGACCCTTTGCCGATCGAACAGGACGGGGCCGCCGAATCCGATGCCGCAGCGGTCGAGCGGCAGTTCGGATTTCCATTGGCGGCCGATGGATTCGATCCGCTCGAGCATCCACTCGCGGCCTCTCGCGCGATCGGTCTCGTAGGACTCGCCGCGGATCATGCGCTTATCCTCGAACACGGCCATGCCGAACTTAGTACCGCCAATGTCGATGGCGAGAGTGTTCATATGGCCGCGCCGAGAACCTCTTCCTGGGAAGCGGTGCCCGTTCCCTTTTTCATGATGGTGATTGATGCGACGTGGTTGCCCATGCGAACTGCGTCATCGATGGAACCAGTGGCGGCCAACGCGAGCGCGGCTCCAGCGGAGAAGCTGTCCCCGGCGCCGCAGATATCGACGGGGTTCGCGACTGGAGTAGTGGGAATGAATCGGGAACCGGAGCAGTCCCAGACTTCGGCTCCAGAGCTGCCATGGGTGACGACGAGAGGATGTGGCCCGATCGCCGAACGGAGAGCAGCGAAATCGATGCGACCGAGAAGGCGCTGGGAGGCTTCCGCGGCCTCCCGCTCATTGGGCTTCACGATGACGTGGCGGAATTTCTCGGCGCGGAGGCGAGAGTCGACCCAAAACACCTTCGCGGGAAAAGATTGAGCCAGCGACGCAAGGCGATCCCGGACGGCGGCGGTGATCACACCGCCCTGTTCGGTTTCGGCCTGATCGGAAACGAGGATGACATCGGCATTGCCAATAGCATCGGTTAGATGCGTGAGGACTGCCTGGTCTGCCCGGGGCGGCATGGGTCGCGAGTTGATAAAGTCGACGCGGGGCAGATCTTCTTCCCCAGTGCGGGCGTTGAGGAGCTTGGTGTAAGTAAATGTGAGACTTCCTGGGACCTCGACCAGCAAGGAGGATTCAACGCCGGCGTGGCGAAGGGCCTGTTTGAGCTCGTAGGCGAAGCCGTCCTCGCCGATAGCGCCGAGCACAGAGACGGAGCCGCAACCGAGCGCAGCGAGATTACTAGCGACAGTGCCGCCCGCTCCCGCGGTGACGTGAGTGGATGTGACGGCGATGCGAGGGATACCAGTTTCGCGTGAAGGTTCGGCTGCCGCGGGATCGTAGGTGCACCAGCGGTCGAGGCAGATATCGCCGAGGACGAGTGCGCGCAGCGATCTGAAGCGCTGCAGGATTTCGGCGGTGGTCATCGCAGTGCCAACAGCGAACGGTACAGCGCGGGCAGCGTCGCGCGATGGTCGCCTCGGAAGTAAAAGCTTTGTCCGCCGTCAGCCACGGTACGGACCAGCATTGTCTTGTGGGGGCGGAAGTAGTAGCCGGGATCGGATTTGGGCAGCTCCCGATGTATGTCGCCATAGATGGGAACGATGTCGAAGACGGCCGTCGCGAACTGGCGGATCTCGCGGTCGTGTTGATGCGCGACATTCCGCGCCATGGCGAGAGCCTTCAGATACACTTCCGGCGCCATGACGGCGGAGCCGAAGCTCAGAATGACACCGCCTTCAAGGTTTTCGACAGAGCGGGCGAACACCAGGAAGTCACGATAACTCGACTTGCCCACAGCGGCGCCATCGCAGTTGGGGTGCTGGTGAAGGATGTCATAGCCGATGCCGGCGTGCACGGTGGCGGGAACGGAGCAGCGCCACGCGGCGGCAAAAACGCTGAGATCGCGGTGCGGGAAATCGCTTTCAGTAATGCGGCGGCCGAGGTTTTCGCCGAGGCCGAGGTCGAGCGCGGCGGCTTCGGAGACGATTTCGTTGAGCTCCGCGGTTTCGCGCCAGAGTCCGAATTCACCGGAGCGGATGTAGCGCGCAACGGACTCTGTGGTGGCTCCGATACGAGCCAACTCGTAGTCGTGGATGGCGCCGGCTCCATTGAAGGCGATATGAGTGAGCCAGCCGCGCTCAAGCAGGTCGATGAGATGGCGGTTTACGCCGGCGCGGAGTAGGTGGGCGCCCAGGATCAAAACGCGCGCGGCGCCACGATGGCGCGCATCACGGAGAATTGAGGCGACGGTGCCGAGCCCGTCGTGCTCGAAAGAGGGCGTTGGAGCGTCAAGAGAAAGCCAGTGGTCGAGGTGGAGGTCATGCGCCCGCTCGGCAAGCGGCTGAACGCGGAGCCGGTCGCGGTCGAAGATTTCGTATTTACTTTTCACCATTGAAAAGGCAGGCCATCAGCTCGCGATGGCAGAGATAGTTGGGAACGATGTAGGCGGCGCCGACGCCTGCGAGGCGGTGGCGCTTCCACTCATCGACCCTCTGGCAATCGGGCTCGTCGGTAGCAACACCGACCGCGACGCCGCCCGCCTTGTCGACAAGCTCGATTTCGACATAGCCGTCACCAAAGCCGAGGAGCTCGTCCCCTTTTGCTTCCGCCGATCCGATGATGCGCTCGATGAGGATGGCTTTCGAGAACGCTTTGTAGTCGTCCAGGGCCCCATAAACGCCGCCATCGAAATACGGAGTCACGCCGAGGAGACGCGCTTCCTCCTTCATGTAGATCTCATCGGTGCCGCTCGCGAGGTACATTTTGAGACCACGCTCCTTGAGGGATTCGAGGAGGGTGATGCTGCCGGGGACGAGGTATTTTTCAGGAGAGCAATGGCCGGCGCGGAGTTCTTGGACACGGTCCTTGATGCGTTCCCAGAGGAGGTCGAGGTACTGATGTTTGTATTCGAGAGGATCTCTTGGAATGCCGCCGCGTTTCTGAACGTTCTCGACGAGCTCGATCATTTGGTAGATGGTCTGTTTGCCGGTGAGGCGGCCGACGAACTCGCGGACAATTTCGGTAAGGTCGCTTTCCGACTCGCCGGTTTTGCAGTCCAGGAGGACTTCGACCATCATGGGGACCATGACCTCCATCCAGCCGGAGCGGATAGTGGAGAGTGTTCCATCGAAGTCAAACAGCGCGACCTGGGCGCGACGGGCGGAAGTGCCCGGCCGTATGTGTTCGATCATCAATCGACTATTGTAGCGGGTGACACGCGAACAGGCCGTTAGAGATCTCCCGAGCCGGTCCGGAAATAAGCACTGTGGAACGTTCTACTTGTAATGGCCCTTTCCTTTGCCCTTACCCCTCCCCTTGCCAGGGACATCGTCATCGACCACTACAACGCCTCGTCCGCCCGCGTATTGCATGTGGATGGCGACAAAGTCTGCACCGCTGCCGCGCAAACGAATAACTTCTTCGGCCGGGCGGTGGTGGTAGTCGGAAAGGAACCGAAGGTTGACGAGGTTGACAATGTCATCGTCATCGAGCACGATCGAGCGCCACTGGTCGCGTTTCTTCTTTTTGTAGTGACCGTATGCTTTCCCGTACGGAGGTCCAGGCTGAATCGCGACCGGAACATAGAACACTTCCGGCGACAGCCCAAAGTGCACAACAATGCCCATCCACTTCTTGCCGCTGAGGCGCATATCGACGATGGTCGCGGGAGCCACGCGCGCTCGCTCGGCGAGGAACAACACCACCGGAATTTCATGATCGGGCACGCGTCGTTCACGAATGACGATGACCTCGCGTTCTGGCAACCGATAATACTTGCCCACGGCAAAAGAGAAGTTGCCGATCTGGCCGGCCACCTGAACCTGGGCCCGACCTAGGATCGGCAATGCCGCAATCGTCAAAGCGATGGCGCTTATCATGGTTCTCATGCCCCAATTTTCGCACGGGGTGTAGGGGTGTTCCATCGGCGATCTACCCTAACTTGCCGCAGCCCTGCGTTGAATAAGCGGTGCTGCCGCTGAAAGCGAAGTATGTTGAACAGCCCCGAAAAACCTACTGGAGGTATTGCCCTCCCGCCGGGAGAACAGGGCCGCCGTTTCGGCGGGATCGAGCTGGACCCGCAATATTGCAAAGCCGCCCAAGCAGGCTTGACAACCCAGCGGGGCCTCCTACGATGCCTTCACCATTAACCCTAAAAAACTTCCATGTCTCAACTCATCAAAGAATACTTTGACAGCAAACTCGAAGCCCAGACCAAGGAGCTAAAAGCTCTCACCCGCGGGCAGACCGAAGAACGGGCGCGCATGGTGGCGGATGGCTTTGAGGATTTACAGAAGTGGCTCGATCTCGTGGACCGCCTCCACAGGCTCGAAGCCGACATGCGCCAAATCAAGGAAACGTTGTAGGAAATCTAAGCTTCAGGGCAACCGAAGATGTCGTTCGATCTTTGTTTAAACAATTCGGAACCGTCGAACGCGTGAACATAATCACCGACCGAGACACCAGCCAATCCAGAGGTTTTGGATTCGTCGAGATAGCGGAAGCAACGATGAAGCACAACGTGCCATCACCGCTCTGGACGGAAGAGAACTTGATGGAAGAGCACTGAGAGTCAAAGAGGCTCGTCCGCAAGAGGCGGCAGTGGTAAGCGCCGCAGCAGCCGCTGGTAATCTATCTCAGTCGGCAGGGAAAGGCGGTGAAAGTAGCGCCGCTTTTTGTTGGGGTAGCACCTTCGTATGAAGGGAGATGTCGCTGCGCCTTCATCAGAGTCCTCCGATCCAGAGTCGTCATCCTGTAGATTTCATCCGCTCTCGCCTTCGCTGCCTTGCCGCCTGCAGCGGGCCAAGGTCGGTTCGGGGCGGAAAGAATCTGGCTCTCGGCAAGAACAGCAACTTATGCGACCTGGCCGGGGTGCGTTGCTCCCGGTCAGCAGCCATGGGATGCTGATACGGCTCGATGCACAGGTTCTTGAATTCGCGCGCTTCTTTAGTTTTTTGTGTCTCTTCTCCTATGCTGTAATCGCCACGCAGGTCGGCCACGCGGACTGCCGCATCAGGGATTGCTTCGACGAGCTGCGCAACGCGCTGGAAGGGTCGTGTTTCATTCCTTTCCGTAGCAAGTTTCGTTTTGCGCCGCACGCCCTGCGTGAATGGGGCGTGAAATAGGGGTACCAGATACTGGCGGCGATACTGTGCGGCGCGGTAGAATGCGGCCATCCATGGCAACGTATGCAGGGAGGTCAAACATGTGTGGTTTCGTTTCTCGCTGTTCGATTGTTTTGACGTCATTGTTCTTCAGTCTCAGTCAACCAGCACACTCCCAGGTCTTGTACGGCTCGCTCGTGGGCACGGTGACCGACGCGGCAGGCGCATTGGTTCCGAATGCTTCGGTGGAAGTGATTCATGCCGGCACCGGCCGGGTGAAGCGGGCGACGACGGATGAGCGAGGCGCGTTCCTGCTCAGCGATCTCCAGACCGGAACCTACGACGTCAAGGTTTCGGCGTCTGGGTTCGCGAGCTTTACAAAGACTGGCGTCGCGGTCTCTATCAACACCGTGGTGCGGCAGGATGTCCAGCTTCAGATCGGCGCCGTGACGGAGAACATCACCGTGACGGCGGGAATATCGGTTCTGCAGACGGATCGGGCTGACCTGAACACGCAGATCGGCAGCCGGCAAGTGCGTGATCTGCCGCTCCCTGGCATGCGGAACTTTCAGAGCCTGCTGCGGCTCGTTCCGGGCATCACGCCCCCCCGGTCGTCTAATTCGGACTTTGCCAACCCCCAGGCGTCGCTTGTGGTCAATACCAACGGCACCTCCTTCAGCACGAACAATACGCGGTTGGATGGGGCGGGCAACACGTATGTTTGGCTGCCGCATCATGCCGGTTACATTCCGCCGGCCGAAGCGGTCGATGCGGTGAACGTCGTAACCAACAGCTTTGACGCGGAGCAAGGGTTGGCCGGCGGTGCGGTGGTGAACGTCACCATCAAGTCCGGAACGAACGATTTTCACGGCACCATCTTCGAGTACCATACCAATAGCCGGCTGCGCGCGAGGAACTTTTTCTTTGTCGGAGATCGGCTCCCGAAGAATATCCTCAACCAATACGGATTCACGCTGGGCGGCCCGATCCTGAAGAACAGACTATTCTTCTTCGGTGACATGGAGAACACGCGGCGCCGGCAGAATGTCTCTCGGTTTGCCACCCTGCCGACACCGGAGATGCGGGTGGGAGACTTCAGCGCTACAGGAACGAACCTCTACGATCCGGCGACCGGGAGCCCCGACGGAGCAGGAAGGGCCGTCTTTCCGGGGAACCGGATTCCGGCCAACCGGCTCGATCCGGCCGCCCTCAAGCTCGTGGGGCTGGTGCCTCCGCAGAACCTTCCGGGCGACAACAACAACTTCTTCGCCTCGGCGCCGCTGACCTTCAACCGTGACAACGGCGACGTGAAAGTCAACTACAATCCGACCACAAAATACTCCCTTTTCGGGCGTTATAGCATCCTCGACTTTTACATCTTCGATCCGCCCTCGTTGGGAGAAGCCGGCAGCACCCCAGTGGGCGGCGGACAGCCCGGCATAGGCTCGGGGCGGATTCAAAGCATAACGTTGGGAGGGACCATCGTGTTCTCACCCCGCTTTCTCATGGACGGACACGCCGGTTACACACGGCGGGCCGATGTAACGACGGCGCCGGACTACGGGAAAAACCATGGACTAGAGACCTTGGGGATTCCCGGTACAAACGGGCCTGATGTGCGCGAGAGCGGTTATCCCCGGTTTAACATCAGCGGCTACGCAGGCTACGGCAACCTCAGCACGTCGAGCCCCGCGTTTCATACCGATAATCAGTTTGTATACGCCGCGAACTTCAGCCTGACCAAGGGAGCGCACACACTCCGGTGGGGTGCGGATCTCGACCGCCAGCACATGAATCACTGGCAGCCGGAAGTGGGCGGGTTCGGCCCCCGCGGCGGGTTCGACTTCACCGGCGGCGTGACTGCGCTGCGGGGCGGCACACCGCCGAACCGCTTCAATGCCTACAGCGATTTCCTCCTCGGCCTCCCGCAAAACATGGGCAAAAGCCGCCAGGAGATCAGCCCAATGAGTACTCGAAACTGGGCGCAGGCGCTGTATTTCCGGGACCAGTGGCAAGCGACCCGCAACCTGACGCTCAATTTCGGATTGCGATGGGAATACTATCCGTTCGCAACGCGCGACCACCGCGGTCTCGAGCGATATGATCTCGCAAGCAACCGCGTGTTGATTGGCGGTGTGGGACAGGTCCCGCAAAACACGGGAGTAGATGTCAGCGAAACGCTGTTCGGCCCGCGAGTGGGGATCGCCTATCGGGTGCAGCAGAAATGGGTCTTCCGCGCCGGGTACGGGATCAGCATCGATCCGTATCCCTTCGCCCGCCCACTGCGCGACAGTTACCCGACCGTCACCAACAGCCAGTACCAGGGCCGCTCGACATTTGAGGCCGCGGGGAGCCTGCGAACCGGTATCCCGGTTGTTCCACCAGTAGACCTGGGCAACGGAATGATTCCAATTCCCGGCGCGGTCACGACGAACACGCTGGATCAGACATTTCGCCGCGGCTACGTCGAGTCGTTTAACGCAACGATTCAGCGCGAGCTGCCGGGCGCGTTCACGGGACAGATCAGCTACGTTGGGACGCGAGGCATACGGCAGATGGTGTTCGTCAATGCCAATGCCGCTGCTCCGGGGACCGGAGCGGCGGGCCGGGCGCTGAACTTGCTCCACGGGCGTACGGCCGACACCCGAGTCCTGACCCCCTTCCGGACCGCCAATTACAATGCTTTGCAGGTCCAAACGGAAAGGCGATTCTCACAGGGTTTCCTGATGAACGCAGCCTACACGTTCTCAAATGCCATCTCGTACAACGACAACAGCGACGCCACTCTTGGCGTGAACTGGCCCGGGGCGTTCGAGCGAAACCGGGCCCTGACAGGTTATGATCGCCCGCACAACTTCAACGCCGGCGTGTTGTACGAGCTTCCGTTTGGAAAGGGAAAGCGCTGGACGCAGCAGGGATGGGGCTCGCACCTGCTCGGTGGCTGGCAGATAAACGGCATTCTTTCGAGCTACAGCGGCACGCCGTTTACGGTGACCTCTTCGGCCGCCTCCCTGAACGCCCCGGGTAACGATCAGACCGCCGACCAGGTGCTGCCCGAGGTCAAGAAGCTCGGTGGCATCGGACGTGATGCGAGCTACTTCGACCCGAACGCATTCGCTCCCGTCTCGGCTGTGCGGTTCGGCACTAGCGGCCGGAACATCCTGCGAGGGCCGGGACTGGTGAACCTGGACTTCGGCTTGTTCCGGACGTTCGCCGTCAGCGAGCGGTGGAAGATAGAGTTCCGGGCAGAATCATTCAATTTCACGAACACGCCCCACTTCAATAACCCCGGCGCGAACGTTTCGGCGTCCACGCGAGCGCCGGACGGATCGATCCGCTCGCTGGGCGGGTATACGGAGGTCACTTCAGCGCAAGCGGACGAACGCCAGTTCCGGTTCGCACTCAGAATCAGTTTTTGAATGAGTTAGGACAGGTTCGTGATGCTTCGAAGAGACTTCCTATTACAGGCGGGCGCCACCGGCCTGGCAGCCGCCGCGACCGACCGGACGGTCCGCATCGGTGTCGTCGGCGTCGGGAGCCGCGGCACAGCGCTGCTGCGAACCCTGTTGGAACTCCCGGGTGTGGAAGTTCCGGCCATCTGCGACGTCCACGAAGAAACGCTGGCGCGAGCCCTGAACCTCGTCGAAAAGACGGGACGGAAACGCCCAGTGGGATACTTTGGCGGGCCGAAAGACTTTCGCCGGCTGGTCGCCCGCAACGATCTTGAGGCGGTGCGCAACGCTACACCTTGGGAATGGCACACGCCGATTGCCGTCGCCACCATGAGGGCGGGCAAGTATGCGGCGGTGGAGGTTCCGGCAGCGGTGACCGTGGAGGAATGCTGGGAGCTGGTTGAAACATCCGAAAAGACCGGCAAGCCGTGTATGATGCTGGAGAACGCCTGCTACTTCCGCAACGTGCTGGCAGTGCTCAATATGGTCCGGCAAGGCGTCTTCGGAGAGCTGCTGCATTGTGAGTGTGGATATCAACACGATGTATTGCGATATCGCCAGATCGGGAGCGACGGTAAACTCACTTGGCGAGCGCAACATGCTCTGGTGCGAAACGGCAATCTGTATCCTACCCACCCGATGGGGCCCGTGGCCTGGTGGATGAACATTCATCGCGGCGACCGGTTCACCTACCTGACGTCGATGAGCACCAGATCCCGCGGTCTGAATCTGGCTGCCGCGCGCCAGTTTGGGGCCGATCACGAAAATGCGAAGCGCCAGTTCGCGCTGGGCGACATCAATACCACGTTGATCCAGACAGCCAAGGGCTTGACGGTGACGCTGTACTTTGACTGGCAGTCGCCTCGACCCTATGACCTGATCTTCCGAGTGCAAGGCACGCGGGGTATCTACTCGGGAACGCTGGAGAAAATCTACATCGAAGATCCAGCGCATCCGGGGAACCATGCGTGGGAGGATCCGGCCAGGTATTACGAGAAATACCAACACTCCCTGTGGAAGAGCCTGGGCGCGACAGCGATGAAATATGGCCACAATGGGGGAGACTACATGACGCTCCAGCAGTTCGTCAAGGCGGTGCGTAACAAGACTCAGACCCCGATCGATGTGTACGATTCGGCTGCCTGGAGCGTGATTGGTCCCCTAACCGAACGGTCCGTGGGCGCGAAGAGCGCTCCAGTGGATTTCCCGGACTTCACCCGGGGGCAGTGGGAGAAACTCAGGCCAGTAGAGATCACCGAGGGAGGTTGAAGGCTCTCTACGGCGTGGGGGATCCCGGCTGAGTCCCAGCCCCAATATCCGACTCCTTCGATTCGTCCGGGGCGGCACCGGCGCGGCTCGCCACCATTCGCCGCCAGTGAATGCAATGCAGCCCTTGAGCTCCTCGGAATCGGTCTCGCTTAGCGACACCTGCCGCGACTCCCTCCACCACTCGGTCCAACTCATTTGGTCCCCATCGATTTGCCGAGTGGCAGGTCGTCGCAAGCATCGCAAACTGGACCGAGCAGTACAATTCTCAATACCAGTGCCTCAAGTCGAGAAGTCCTTCGTATCCGATTCAGTCCGTTAGCCGTCAGCCGGGAGCGAGCAGACGACGTCCTGCTCAATTGGAGGTGAACCAAGACCCTAAAAGGATAGACTGGTGGACTTTGGCATAGGGCGCCTCCTGGGCCGAGGTTGCCGGAGGTTGACTGTGGACACCAAGGAACAGCTAGCGTTCAGATCAGCGCGGCGTGGGTGAAGGGGGCGGCGGCGCAAATTCCAATTCGCTAGTCCGCAACCCGATGGCCGGCGTCGCGCTGGAAGAAGGGGACTTCGCGTAGCTGACACAGGGGGCGAAAGCCGCTAGCGGATAGCAAGGCCTCCTCATTCCCGGCTATACTCGAACCAGTTGCACTGGATGCGGGTGCTTTTTCCGGCTTGACAGAAGAAGGAGGCAATCATGCAGTCATCTGTTCGTCTTCTTGCCGCCTGGATGGTTTTTGCGGCGTTCCCATTGTGGGCCGATCGAGGTCATGAAGTCTGGGCCATTGATCAGTCCAATTCTCCGGGACAAACTTTTGGCGGCAGGATCTTCATCTATGAAGGGAATCGGATCCAGAGTCACCCTGAGCGTGCGGCTCCAGAAATAGTTGATCTGAGCGGGGCGGTGGCATCGCTGTGCCTTGCCCAAACCGGAGTCAATCCGGTCCGGCCGCATATGCTTGCGTTCAATGCATCGCAGACGCACGCGATCGTTTCGTTCGTCGCATCGGGCCACGTCGCGATCCTGAACGCAGTCACACGGGCGCCCATTACCTGCATCCGGTCATCGGTGGGCGACAATGGTAATCGGCAAGTCCACTTCGCGTTCCCGTCTCCAGATGAAACCTATATCGGCGTGGCCAACCAGAACGGGAAGCTGTACGAGCGCATTGACACAAACTACGCCGCCAGCACGTTTGTGTTAAACCCGGCGGCGACCGTGAACCTCAAGACGTGCGTCACTCCTAACGGTGTGGCTTGCGAGTTGGCTGGAATCCGCAACGATAACGCTCCTATTTGTCCAATCATCGATTCTTCCAGCCGCTTCAACTTCGTAACTCTTCGCGGAGGCGGTTTGTTTGTGATCGACGGCAAGTCAACCCCGATGCGGATCGTGGCTGAATACGACCGAAGCACCGTCCATCCCAATGGGTGCCTGGGCGCCGAATCGATGGGCAAGATGTATGTCGATTCCGGAGGCGGCACTGCCTCGAATCTTTTTGAGGCCGATCTCTATGCGTTTCCATTGAGCGGATTCTCGACCGCGCCGAACCCGGTGAACACACCGTTGCCGAGAGTAGTATTCAGCGAAGATGTGGACGGAGCCGACTCCCACGGAGCGACTCTGGTGCACCACAAGCGGTTTCTTTGGGTCGCCGATCGCGGTCGCAACTTCCTTTGGGTGGTGGAAACGGAGACGGACAGAATCGTAACCCGAATTCCCCTTGCCGGTTCGATCAGTCAGGATCCCACGCCTGACCTGCTGTCTGCATCACCGGAAAACACCCGTGTTTATATGTCGCTGCGCGGGCCGAATCCGCTCACTGCGGATCCACACGTGAGCACCGGGTCGACGCCAGGTGTCGGGGTGATCAAAGTGAAGCAGGGCGGACGGGATGGCGACTTCGAAGGAATCGCCCGAATCAGCAATATCGACGCGGCCGGCGTGGAACGCGCGGATGTTCACGCTCTGGCGGTCCGGATCAAGTGACCTGGTTGTGGTTTCCGGACGGCCTACTCGTCGCGCAAGGCATGCATGGGCTCGAGCCGCGCTGCACGGCGGGCAGGTCCATAGCTTGCCACTAAAGCGACAACCGTCAACAACGCGATGGCCCCAGCAATTGTGACGGGGTCGTGCGCCTTTAGGCCGAACAGCATGGCGGTGGCTGCCTTTCCAGCCCAGAGCGCAAGCCCCGTGCCCACGACCAGGCCGATTGCCAGCAACAACGCGGCCTCGCGCAGCACCAGCCGGACGACCTTCCCGCGATCGGCGCCCAGTGCAATGCGCACTCCAATCTCATTGCGCCGCCGCGCCACCATATACGCAATCACGCCGTAGAGGCCCAGTGTGGCCAACGAACCTGCCAGAAAACCGAATGCTCCGGCCAGCGTCGCCATCAGCCGGTCCCGGATCAGCGATTCTTTCAACTGGGTTGTCAGCACCCGGAACTCGATCCAGATCTCGGGGTGGACCTCGGCGACCGCAACCTTGACGCCGCGGAAAATGTCGCCAACCGGAGCAGAGGTCCGGAGCACAAAGGTAGCGCCGGCACGAGGATCATCGTCCTGCGCTATGGGAAGAAAACTGATGGGTACGAAATCTTCCCGCAACTGGTAGTACTTGGTGTTACGAACGATGCCAATGACCTGATACAGGGGGTCGGGCTCTCCCGGCCGAGCTTCCACACGGAATGCGCGTCCCACAGCTTGGGAGCTGCCGAAGACGCGTTGGGCGAATGCTTCGTTGATGATTGCAACCTTTTGAGAACCGACCCTGTCGCGGTCGTCAAAGTCGCGACCGGCGATCAGCGGGGTGCCCATCGTTCGAAAATAGCCCGGGCCCGCTCGATTAAAGTTGACCGACTTGGTCGCTTCGGTTGAGCCCTCGGGTCTGACCGTATCGTCCCAACCAGCACCGCTCACCGGAGTAAAGAACACCTGCGCCGCCGACATCACACCCGGCTGAGCCTTCAAACGGTCCAGCAGATTGCGGTAGATCACCGGACGCCGTTCCTTGGCGTACTGCGGCCTCCGGAGGTCGAGACTGACCTGGACAATGCCGTCGGCCCGGAATCCGGTCTCCACGGTGAGGAGTTTCTGCAGGCTGCGCACGAATAAGAGCGCTCCCACGAGGAGGACCAGCGAGAGCGCCACCTGTGTGATGACGAGCCCGCGCCGGAGACTAAACCGTTCGCGACCGCTACTGAGCCCGCGTCCGCTCGACCGCATGACCGATGCGGGCGCCACACGCGTCGCGCGGAGGGCAGGCAGCAGACCGAACAGGACGCACGTGGCAACGCCAACCGAAGCCGTGAAGCCGAGCACGCGGCCATCAATGCCGAGACCTACAAAGAGCGGGCTGCTTTGCGTGGTTAGGAAAGCAACCAGCGCACGGCTCAGGACTTGTGCCAATACCACGCCAAGCATTGCCCCAACCATGGCGAACAACAGGCTCTCCGCCAGCAGTTGTGCAATCAGCCTTCCTCGCGAGGCGCCGATCGCCTGCCGGACGGCAATCTCGCGCTCCCGTACGCTGGCGCGGGCCAGAAGCAGATTCGCCAGGTTCGCGCACGCGATCAGCAAGACCAATCCTGTGATGGCAAGCAGCAGCCATAACGACGTCTCGTACTGGCGGCGTAATCCGGATACACCGGTCCCACCGGTCGTTGCCGTCAGCTTGTTTGCCAGGAAACGTTTGACCTGGTCCGGGCGGTACGTGGGCGGCAGTGTCGCTTCCATGATTCCCGGCGAAAGGGCTTCGAGATGCGCCTTTGCGCGTTCGGGAGACCAGCCTGGCTTTAGGCGCCCCATGGCCGACAACCACCACGCCCGTCGCACCGGCATGCGGGCCTTACCATCCTCGGCCAGTAGACGATCCGCGCACAACGGCACAGCCACGTCGTATCGGTTGCCGACCTCGACACCGAAAAAGCTGGCGGGCGTGACTCCGACGATCGGGAAGGGTCTTCCATCGAGAGTCAACGAGCGGCCCAGGGCGTTGGGATCGCCGCCGAATTCGCGCTGCCAGAAGGCGTAGCTAATGATCGCGCCCGGAGAGGCACAAACGGCTTGGTCCTCGTCGGCGGTGAAGTCGCGTCCCAGGACCGGCTGGATGCTCAGCACACGGAAGAAGTCTCCACTGACATATAATCCTTCCGCGTTGCGGGCCTCGCCACCTGGTGCGAGATTGAACCGCGTCGCGCTCCAGGCCAAAGTGCCTGAAAAGGCTTGCTGCCGGGTCCGAACTTGCTCCCAAAGCGCGTAAGTAAGCCGGGCGCTGCGGGTGGAGTACCAGCCGGAACGCATGGAACCCGTCGCAAAATCGATCGAGGCGAGTTCCTGGGGATTCGTGACGGGCAAGGTGCGCAGGCGAACAGCATCGACCAACTGAAAGATGGCGACGTTGGCGCCAATACCCAGCGCCAGCGACAGCACCGCGACGGTTGTGAAACCCGGGTTCAAACGAAGCTGCCGAGCTCCATATTGAAGGTCCTGCCGGACGGTATCCAATGAGCTGATGAGATTCAAGCGGGATCGTCCTCTCTCCTCTCAATACGACGGGGAGGCGTCGCGGTTAGCAGGAACCGCAAAACTTAATCAATTCCGTGAATCCGGAGCTGCTGGATCTGACTCGCCGTAAGATGCTTGTAACCCGCGCTCTGGAGCTTCTTTAAGTACGATCCATTGACGCCGTGGATGCGCAATTGCGTTAGCTCTTTTGTATCGAACTTGTAGCCGAGCGATCTGGTTTCGCGAATGAAGTCCGTGGACACACCGTGAATGCGCAGCTCGACGAGTTCTCTGGAGCTTGGCTTGAAGCCAAACGAATTGAGCTCCTTGATATACGCTGGACTCACCCCGTGGATCCGCATCTCCACGACTTCCTTTGGGGTGACACGGTAACCGGCGGCCTTGAGCTCCTCGATGAGTTCCTGATTCACACCATGGATCCGGAGTTCGATCGCGTCACGGGCCGAAACGGTATAGCCAGCATTCTTAAGATAGCGAAGGAAGTCCGGCTTCACGCCGTGTATCCGCATTTCGATGTAGTCGCGGGCAGTTAGTTGGGTGTAACCCAGCGACCGTACCTCGCGGATGTAATCGAGCGTCAATCCATGGATTCGCATTTCGACCAGTTGTTTGGTGGTCGCTTGCGCGCCTGCGTCGTGCGCTCCTCGCGCGAATTCAAGACTGACGTCCATGATCGCCATGGTGAACTGTTGCTCGGAGTCCGGGGCCTGGTAGCCGAGCCTGACAAGCTCGGAGGAAAACTGCCGGCTCGGTTCGAACTGGAACGTGCCGATCCCGCGACCGCCGTAAAACTGGCCGTCGCAATGGAGAGTGCCAGCATCCCGCACCAATCGGAACTTCACGCCGGTTTGTTGCCGGTCCAACTGATCCGCGGTGATACCCCGGAAGGCACTCCAGGGAACGTCGTTGCTCGACTGCCAGTTATTTCGAGGCTCACGGCGCGAGATCGAGAAATGAACTTTCGCCGCGTCGGGGGAACTACGCATCGCCCATTCGTAATCTGCGGCGATCGAGGAAAGGCACCAAGCGGCGCCCATCAGTGCGAGTCCAAATATCCTTACTTGCATATCAGATGACTCCTGCAATCTTGAACCGGATGCATGATGAACTATTAAGAATTTAGTTTAAACCGGCCCGCACTGTCAACTAGAAAATTAAGAGATAAGGGGTTTTGGAGCGTCCACTAAAGAAGCGACGTTCTGAAACCGATGAAGAAGAGAGGCATTGTGATGCACGTGTGGCCGGAGCAAGTTGAGGGATGAGAAAGAATTTCGCACCATTGCTGGCAATCGCTTTCGTGGTAGCGATCCTGTGCACGGCTGTGTTCTACAGCCTGGTTTCAAGCAAATTCGCGGCTGATGTAAAGGCTAAAGCCCCCGGCAAGGTAGTGGTGGCGGCACACGAGATCCCTCGGGGAAAAACCTTAGCCAAGGAGGACCTAAAGGCCGTCCCGTGGGCAGGCTCGGAGGTGCCCACGGGCACGTTTGCAAACGAAGGGCAGGCAATCGGTTTGGTCGCCGTTCAGACCATTGGGCGCGAGGAACCGGTGACGAACCTCCGCGCGATGTCGCCCACGACCGGTGGGGGGCTTGGCATTCCGACGGGAATGCGGGCCATCTCGGTGAGCGTGAACGAATCCGGGGGAGTGCTTGCGATGCTCAAAACCGGCCATCGCGTGGATGTCCAGGCAATTTATGTCCGATCCTCCGCCGCGGATAGCGACCTGCGAACCGTGCTGCAGAATGTCGAAGTGCTCAAGATCGGCGGCAGTCCGGAATCCGGCGGAAACCGGAATATGCACTCGATCGTGACTCTTCTGGTGACGCCGGCGGAAGCCGATGTCATCGGACTAGCCGACGCAGTCGCCAAGATCCGGCTCGTGCTGCGAAATCCACTCGATTCTGAACGAGCGCATCGCTCCGTTGTAGCGATGGGACCGATCCTGCGAAGTGCGACCCATTCGCCCACCGCTGCTCGTGCCACTGCTTCGAAGCCGCCACAGCCTAAAACCGTTGCCCTTGTCATGCCAGGCGCCGCCTGCACCCAACCTGCCGCCACGATACCGGAGAAGTAACGTATGCTGGCGCTGGTAGCGGCCGCCGTTTTCCTGGTGATTTTTCTCATCGTGGCCGCCGCCGTGATTGTGGCGCGACACTGGATGGCGGCCCCGCAAGACCCAAACACACCGCCAGCCCTTCTGGAACCGGATTGGCTCGACGCGTTGGATTCTCCCGGTCTGCTCAAGCAGGAGTCTCTGAGTACGATCACGATTTGGGATCGAATCCTGGCTCATTTCGATGGTGTCAAGATCATGCGCAAGGCTCTTGACGAAGCCGGGATGAACTGGTCGGTCGGCCGCCTCACCGCGATGATGCTGCTGGCTGCCGCCGCAACGTTTGCGATGTGCTGGCAGATGAGTTTCATTCCCGTATGGGTGACCTTCCTCGGATCGCTGGGCGCTGGACTGGCTCCGTACGGCGTTATCCTGCGCCGCCGCGTCAGACGGCTTCTTCGTCTGGAGGAGCAGTTCCCGGAGGCTCTCGATTCGATGGCGCGATCTCTCCGCGGGGGCAACGGGCTCGCGGCTGCGCTCGAGATCCTGGCTCGCGATGTACCGCAGCCTCTCGCCGCCGAGCTTCGCAAGACCGTCGACGAGCGCAATCTCGGAATGAACTGGGATCAGGCGCTCGCCAACCTCGCTGGTCGCGTTCCGATCGTCGAAGTGAGTGTGTTTGCCGGCGCCGTGCAGTTGCAGAGCCGAACCGGCGGACGTCTTCATGAAGTTCTTGGCAAGCTGGCGGAAACCATGCGCGAATCGGCGTCGCTCGAGGCCGAAATCCGCTCCATCTCTGCCCACGGCAAACTGACTGGCCTCATTCTCACGGTTCTGCCCGTGCTGATTGCCGGAATGATGCTCTGGGTGAATCCGAGGCAGATCCAGATTCTGTGGACCGACCCTCTGGGAAGCCAGTTGCTCTGGGGCGCCGCCGCGTGTCTGGTGGCCGCGCATTTCATCATCCGAAAGCTGGTGGACATACGCATATGACTTTGCTGCTGGTGGCCGCATTTTTCGTCTTCGTAATGGCTCTCATCAGCAGCGTTGGCTACCTCTTCCTCCGTCATGCAGCGGTATCGGAACCCGCGGCGGAGATCTCCGGCACAGATGCGCCGGGTGGGGCGCAACAACGCCTCGTCGAAATGCTCGCATCCGCGGGAGCGCTGCTGCCCAAAGGAGATCCCGATACACAGGCGCTGCGAAGGCGGCTATTGCGGGCGGGTTACCGTTCCGCCTCGGCGGTCGCCATCTTCCACGGCTTGCAGTTGACTGTGGCCCTGGGGTTAGGAGGGATTGCCGGATGGGCGACCGGATTCTTGCGGAATTCCCATGGAGGCGCGTTTCTCGTCCCGGTGCTCTGCGCCGCCTGCTTTGGATACATGCTGCCCGGCCGCGTCCTGGCGTTTCAAGGCAAGGCTCGCAAGCGGAAGATCAAACGCGCCATTCCACCGGCGCTCGACCTGATGGTCCTTGCCATGGAAGCCGGACAGTCCCTCGATCAAGCCTTGCAAGATACTGCCGCCACGTTGCGCGGTATCTACCCCGATCTCAGCAGTGAACTCGCCTTCTGTTATCTGGAAATGCGCGCCGGAACTTCCCGTCAGGAAGCGCTTCATCGGCTCGGCGAGCATAGCGGTGAGGAGGAAATGAAACGTCTGGCCGGCGTCCTGATCGACGGCGAACGGTTCGGCGCCAGCCTGGGACCGGCCTTGCGCGCCCATTCCCGCTACCTGCGCACACGCCTTCGCCAACAGGCGCAGGAGGCAGCGCGCAAGCTTCCCGTAAAGCTGGTGATCCCGGTGTTCTTCCTGATTTTCCCCGCCGTGATGCTGGTGACTCTCGGTCCGGCATACCTTCAGTTACGCCAGTTCTTCAAGGATTTCCTCGGCGCGTGACTGGCAGTGCATGGCGCTGCCCCACTAGCCCTTTTTCAGTGGCCACTCGGGGGACTCGGTGCGTGCTCCGGCGAGAATCTTCTCCATCTTGCTGACCACATCCGGATGATCCGAGGCCACGTTCCGCGTCTCTCCAATATCGTGGCGAAGATCATACAACTCGAGAGGCTGGCCGAGGCCGAACCTCACGGCTTTCCAATCCCCGGCTCGAACCGCCTGGTGAAACCCGCGCTCGTGAAACTCCCAATAAAGAAAATCGTGGCGTCTCTGACCGGAACGGCCCAGCAGGGTGGGTGCAAAGGAGATTCCATCATTCCCCTTCGGAGCCGCGACTCCAGCCAATTCGCACGCGGTTGGAAGGAAGTCCCAAAACGCCAGCACATGATCGGCTACGGCGCCGGCTTTCACCTTGGCGGGCCACCGCGCCAGAAACGGGACACGGATGCCGCCTTCATACAGATCGCGCTTAGTGCCTCGAAGCGGCCCGTTATCATCAAAGAAATCCGGATTGTGGCCACCCTCTTTGTGCGGTCCGTTGTCGCTTGAAAACAGGATCAAGGTGTTTCCGTCCTGACCCGTCTCTTTCAGCTTGTCGACAATCCGCCCGATGTCGCGATCCATCCGCGTCACCATGGCGGCAAATCCTTTGTCGGGCGCGGGCCAGTCTTTACCCGCGTACGAGTCTGTGGAGGGCGCCTCCATGCCATTGCCTGTGTCACGGCCAAGCTCGTTATTGGCATGAGGAATGGTATAGGCAAGCTTCAGGAAGTACGGTTGCAAGTCCTTCTTTTCGATGAACTGGATCGCCCGCTGCGTGAACAGATCGTGCGCGTACTCTTTTCGCTGGGTACCCATGTTCCCCCGTACCAGATATGCCGATTCGTTTTCGAGCAGATGCTCCGGATAAAAATTGTGCGCGTGCGTCTGGCTGAAGAACCCGAACCACTCGTCGAATCCTTTCCGGGTCGGATAGCCGGTGGAGCCCAATTGGCCCAGAGACCACTTGCCGATCAGTCCGGTGCGGTAGCCGGCCTTCTTGAGCAGTTCTGTCACCGTGACGTCCTGCGGCCGCAAGGGCAAGTCGGGATACTTATTGCCGCGGGTCCGCGCATGGCCAGTGTGATAACCGGTCATCAGAGAGCATCGCGACGGCGCGCAGACCGTCGAGCCCGCATAGGCCTGCGTGAACCGCATACCTTCCGCCGCGAGCCGGTCGAGATGCGGAGTTTGAATCTGCTTCTGTCCGTAGCAGCCGAGGTTACCGTAGCCGAGGTCATCGGCGAGGATGAAAATGATATTGGGGCGTGATTGAGGCTGCGCCGGCAGCATGGCTGTTCCGGCCGCGCCGAGAAACCCGCGACGGGTGATCATCCAGTTCAGTCTACAAGGGATCAGGAAGCCTTGGTTTCCGTCTTCGACGGGGATGAGGAAGCGGATTCCGTCTTGGATTCGGTTTTGGATTCGCGCTTGGTTTCACCCTTGGATTCCTTGCCATCGGCCTTTGCATCTCCGGTCTTTACTTCACTGGTCTTTACTTCACCGGTCTGGGCTTCGCCGGTCTTGCCGCCATTTTGTTTGGCGTAATCGGTGATGTACCATCCGCTGCCTTTGAACTGCAGCGCCGGCGCCGACACCAATCGTTCTACCGGCCCGCCACAAGCTTCGTGAATTTTGAGGGGCTCATCAGAGAACTTCTGAATCACTTCAAAAACGCCGCCGCAATCGCGGCACCGGTATTCGTACAGTGGCATCTATCGTTCCGGCCTCTTTGGTGCTCCAAGGGGAGTCAAGATGGTTTCAGACGGGGGCTTGGGCCCGTCTGACGACGGCTTCAGCGCCATCTCCTTCGCCGCCTTCTTGGCCGCCTCGATCCCCAGGGTCACTACTTCGATCGCCCGCTTCAACTGCAAATCCTCTTCCTGCTTGACGGGGGCATTGGGCTGCGGAGGAGTTTCGTCATCGAGATCGCCAGGCGGATCCGGATCGACGACCAGAAGCGACGGCACAACTGCATGATCAGGAATCGCTTTGCCAGCCGGCGTATGGTATTTCGCAACAGCCAGCACCACCGCGCTGCCGTCTTCGAGCGTTAACGCCTTGCGCAACGCCGCTTCTCCGTAGCTCCTCTCACCGACCACTTCACCCCGTTTGTTGTCCAGAATCGCAGCGGCCATCAACTCGCCACCGCCCGCCGTTCCGCGGTTCGTGATCACGACCACCGGATCCTTATAGATCTGTTTGGCTGGATCGGCCTCAAAGTTTTGTCTGGCTACTTTCTGGCCGACCAGGGACGTGATCTGACCCTTGCCGACAAACAGATTCGCCGCCTCGATCCCTTCTTCGACCGGACCCAAGGCTGAGTTCCGCACGTCCAACACAAGACGCTTGGCGCCCTGGCGTTGTAACTCCGCAACCTTGGCCGCAATTTCCTTCGATTTCCCCTTGTCAAAACCAGGGATCCTGAGATAGCCCACTTCTCCCGGCATCATCTTAGACGTCACAGCGGGAGTCGGGAAATTCTGGCGGGTGAGCTGGACCTTCACCGCTTCGGCGCTTTTTCGTACGCGAATCAGGTTGATCTCGAGCGTTGTACCGGGATCGCCCAACAGCAGCATCTCGGCATACGCCAGCGGCATATCACGCGAGCTGACTCCGTTGATCGCCTCGAGGATGTCGCCCGTCTGAATGTTGAGCGTGTCCGCGGGTGAGCCCGGAATCGAATCCACTACGCTCACATAGCCGAACCGGCGGGAAAGAATCAGACCCACTCCAGCCTTCTTATTTTCCTGCGCCTTGAGGTATTGCTTGTACTGATCCGCACTCAGGAAGCTGGCGTACGGATCGAGTGATTCGAGCAGGCCGTTCAGCGCCCCGAGCGCAACGCTCTTCATGTCGGGCTCTTCGACGTACTCACCTTTGATCTTGGCCATCACCTCGGCGAATACAGAGAAGTGACGGTAGGCATTTTCATCGGCCGCGCTGGTACGCCCGAGCACAGTCCCGAGCAGCAGGATCAGCAGCAGGCAGGTGGACACCGTTACGACAATGTATTGAAGGCGCTTGCTCATAATGACCCAACTTCAGTTTATCACAGCATCCTTTCGCCGCCGGCGTCCCAATGCCCACGTTACAATAAGAGCAGAGATGGTTCCGGCTTGCTCCAGACCAGCGCTGTTCAGTGGTGACTGATCCGTCATTCCTCTCCCTTTTCCTCTTCAGTCAAAAGGAGATTCCAGATGAATAGCGTCCTCCCTCCCGCCCGGCTGCCGGAGCTTCTGACTACCCTTCCCGGTCCTAAAGCCAAGGCCATTATCGATCGCGATCGAGCGGTCCTCTCGCCGTCCTACACGCGACCGTATCCGCTCGTCGCTGACCGCGGAGAAGGCGCGATCGTGATCGACGTGGATGGCAACCGGTTTCTCGACTGCAATGCCGGTATCGCCGTTGTCGCGACGGGACATTGCCATCCCAAGGTCGTGGAAGCGATCCGCCAACAGGCGGAGAGACTCATTCACATGTCCGGCACGGACTTCTATTACGAGAACATGGTCGAGTTGGCCGAGAAGCTGGCGGCTTTGGCGCCTGGCGGAACTCCGCAAAGAGTCTATTTCGGAAACTCAGGTGCCGAAGCCATCGAAGCCGCTCTGAAACTCGCCCGATACCACACAGGCCGCGACAAGTTCATTGCCTTCCTGGGCGGTTTCCACGGCCGCACGATGGGTTCCCTATCCCTCACGGGCAGTAAGTATGTACAGCGCGCCCGATTCGGACCGCTGGTTCCCGGCGTCACCCACATCCCGTATGCCTACTGCTACCGCTGCGCCTACGGCAAGCAGCCGGAAACTTGCGGTGTAGAATGCGTGAAAGTGATCGAGGATCAATTGTTCCGGACGATCCTCCCCGCAAATGAAGTCGCGGCGATTGTTCTTGAGCCCGTGCAAGGGGAAGGCGGCTATGTCGTCCCGCCACAAAAGTTCTTCGATGAGCTCCAGGCCGTCGCCAAGCGCCATGATATCTTGCTGATTGCCGACGAGGTCCAATCGGGCATGGGGCGCACTGGTAAGATGTGGGCCTCACAACGCTTTGGGTTCACACCTGACATCCTGGCGGTCGCTAAGGGCATCGCCAGCGGCATGCCTCTGTCCGCCACGGTGGCTCACGCCGAAATCATGCAGTGGAAGCCTGGTGCGCACGCCTCGACATTCGGGGGCAACCCAGTCTCCGTTGCCGCTTCCCTGGCGACGATTGAACTGCTCGAGAAGGAGCTGGTGGATCACGCCGCGCAGTTGGGAGAATACATGCGGCAGCGCATGCGCGATTGGCCCGAGCGATTTCCCTCCGTTGGCCAAGTCCGCGGACTCGGTCTGATGATCGGGATCGAATTCGTGAAGGATCAGGCGACTCGGGAAAAGAATCCCGAGGTCCGCGACCGCATCATCGGCGAAGCCTTTCAACGGGGCCTGTTGGTTCTGGGCGCCGGCGAGAATTCCATCCGTCTATCGCCGCCTCTGGTACTGACGAAAGATCAAGCTGGTTTTTTGGTGGACACTCTGGAACAAGCGATCGCCGCCGCGGCATAGAAGGCCACCTCCTGCGCCAAGGCGACCGGAGGCAGAGAACAACGCCACGCGCTTTGAGCTGATACGGAGCGTTGCTAGCGGGAGCGTCTTAGCAAGAACAACGCCGCAAATCCCGTTCCCAAAAGAAGCAGAGATCCTGCTTCGGGATTTTCGAGCAGGCCTCCACCATCAGGGGGAGGCAAGTCACGCCCGTATCCTCCTGCAAACGGCGGCGAGGCTAGTAACGTCGTCGACTGCGTTATGACTTCGTGACTCGAACCCGGATCGAGAAAATCTTTGACCGACAGAATACCGCCGGCAACGAACTCCGGTTCATCCTCCAGCAGAAGCTTTGGTGCAACCACGGTCCAATTACTTGAATCGATCGTTGTAGCTTGGAGTGTTGCGCCCAGTAGAATTAGGAATATCGCCAGTCTCATGTACACTCCTCCTATGGAGCATGGTGCTGACCTAAAGGGATTATACTACAGCCAGTTCTAAGGTGCTAGCAAATTCGTCCTAAGGGAATTCCGACTGGTTGACCCCGAATGAGTGGGCCGCTAACAGGTTTCCGGCGCGCTCCGGTTCAGTAGCTCTAAACTACTGATTACTCAGCGCCTATCTGACTCCCACCGAGAGCTTGGCGGGTACGGTATAGGTGAACCAACCAATCATCATTTCTTCCCATGTCTGATCGCCCCACTTCACTTCCTTGGCCGGGTCAGGATTGTTCTTGTTGTTAATGGAGTTGTCAAAGTGAGCCACGCAATCAATTCTAGTTCCTTGTGGAACGACGAGTGGTTGGCTGAACTCGTAGGCCAACTGCCAATTGAAATCGTACCTGGGGACACTGAGCAGAACTTCCTGGCGTCCGTCCGGAAACATCGCGATATACTTGAAGTCCTTTCCTCTCAAATGCATATGAGGCATCAGCCCGGTGATCTCGACATCCGATCGGGCGGTCCAGCTTGCCTTGACTTCGTGACTCGGGTCGCCTGGCGGGATTTTGAAGCCCAAATTGATCGCTCGACCCGTAATCGCTTGGCGAGCCGGCGATTTGCGTGAGTATCGCAGTCCGAAATAGGAACGGTCCTTGGTAGCTGTTCCATTCGGTGTGTAGTGCATCTGGATATTGAAAATGGTGCCGGCTTTCACCAGCTTGGCTGTGCCTGGCTCAAACTGCAGCGCCGGATCGCCGGGGGCCCAGCCAACCAATAGGTTGCCGCCGTCGCCGGGTCCGATGCGTTGACCGCTCGGATCGATCATGAAAACGATCACGTGATGGACCACGCCACGCTGGTCGGGGCGGATTTCGGCGGCTTCCACCCACAGATCTTCCTTGAAATTGCTCGGCACCCGGAAATACTTGTATGGGACGGTTCCAGCGGTCGGCACATCGAAGTCGACTCCGATGTCGAAGACCTGGTCGGGCTTGCCGATGGTCCAGCCTTCGGTGAATTGAGGGGAAGGCGGGAGATCCTTGGCATTGCCTTCCGGGGCTCCGTCCTTGACCCATTGAACGATGGCGGCCTTCTCGTGATCCGCCAGCCGCCGGTCGTTTTTGAACGATCCATGGGAAGGATCCGCGAGCCAAGGCGGCATTTTCTGTTCCAACACTGCCTGGCGCATCGCCGCCGCCCACGGCCTGGCTTCCTTGTAAGAGGTCAGAGCCATCGGCGCCGCCTCGCCTTTGCGATGGCATTCCACACATCGCTTATTCAGAATGGGCGCTACGTCCTTGGTATAGGTGACTTTCGCGGGCGCGATCACAGCCAATGCAGCCGCCAGGATCACGATTCGATGCATGCGACACCTCGCTAGTTCAAGTATAGAAACGCGACTGTCTAGTTAAGATGAATAGGTGCGGATCCTTGACGTCGGTTGCGGCGTGAACAAATTCCCCGGCTCGATCGGCATCGACAGGAATCCAGCATCGCGCGCGGACGTCCTGGTAGACCTGGACCATTTCCCGTATCCCTTCGCAGTGTCTTGTTTCGACCGGATTCGCGTGATTCACGTCATCGAGCATCTTACTGATCTCATCGGCGCCGTCGAGGAGTTTCATCGGCTGGGACGCAATGGCGCCCGGATTCACATCGTCACTCCGCACTACACCGACTTCTCCTCCTTCTGCGATCCCACCCACAAACACCATTTGACTTCCTACTCGCTCCGCTACTTCGGCAGTGACAATGCCGGGTTTGGCTACTACTCTCCCGCGAAACTGCAGGAGATTTCCGTGCGTCTCCGCCTACTAGCCCTATGGAGGTATTTGGGCTTGGAGCTTCTGGTGAACCATATTCCCCGCTTCCGGCGGTTTTGGGAACACTATCTCTGCTTTGTGGTTCGAGGGAAGGTGATCGAGTGGGAGTTCGAAGTCCAGAAGTAACGCCATGCTACGCTGGCTGTACCGGCTATCGGACCGCATACGGCACCGGGCTAGGTCTCAAGCAGGGTTGTGCCGCGTCCATCCCGATCAGGCATTGGGCCGCAACGGCGAGGATCTCGCTCATCGCTACCTACAGTCGCTCGGCTACACGATTGTGGCGCGAAACTTCCGCACGGCGACGGGCTCGGCCGAACTCGACCTCATCGCCCGCGATGGTGAGACCGTCGTTTTCGTCGAGGTGAAGTCGCGGGCTTCCGACGAGTTCGGCGCGCCTGACCGCGCCATCGGAGAGGAGAAACTCCGCCACATGGCGCGAGCCGCCCGGGATTACTGCTCGCGGTCGCGGCAGGATCCCTCGCGAAGCCGGTTCGATGTCGTGGCCGTCGTAGTTGGTAATCCAAACCCCGTCACTCATTACAGGAATGCGTATCTCATCTCTTTGAATTCCTCCACCGGTTCCAATCAGGCAAGGGTATAATGTCCCTTTTGCCTTGGGCCGATGAGGGAAACTGAGAATGCCTGAACTGCGGAAAGATCCGGTCACGGGACGTTGGGTGATTATTGCCACGGACCGAGCCCGCCGGCCCTCGGACTTCCGCCGCGAGCCGGTCCGGATCCACGGCCTGCCTGTGTGCCCTTTCTGTCCGGGGCAGGAACAAAAGACGCCTCCGGAGATTCTGGCCTACCGCAATGGCTCCCCGGCCAATTCACCCGGCTGGTCGCTGCGCGTGGTCCCCAACAAGTTTCCAGCCCTGCGGGTCGAAGAGAACCTGGATCGCACCGGGGAAGGTCTTTACGACAAGATGAACGGCGTGGGGGCGCACGAGGTGATCATTGAATCACCGGACCATCAGTCCACGCTGGCAGCTTTGCCGGAAAAGCAGATCGAAGAACTGTTCTGGGCTTTCCGGGACCGCATCCTCGACCTCAGGAACGACCGCCGCTTCCGCTACATCCTGGTCTTCAAGAATCACGGTGAGGCAGCCGGAGCCTCGCTCGAACACACCCACTCGCAGCTCATCGCGATGCCGGTAGTGCCCAAGTTCGTCCAGGAGGAGATCGATGGCGCCCGCCGCTATTATGAATTCAAGGAACGCTGTATCTTCTGCGACATACTGCGTCAGGAGGCAGCGGTCGGCGAACGAATCATCCTCGAAACTGATTCCTTCGCCGTCATCGCGCCATACGCCCCGCGCTTTCCATTTGAAACCTGGATCCTCCCGCGCCGCCATGGATCGCACTTCGAGTCCGCCGAGCCACCCGAGGTCCAGGATCTAGCTCGGGTCGTACGCCTGCTGTTGCGAAAGATAGACAAGGTGCTGGAGTCGCCCGCCTATAACTTCGTGCTGCACTCGGCCCCGGTGCAGGAGGGCTCGATGACGTACTACCACTGGCACATGGAAGTGATCCCGAAGCTTTCCAAGGTCGCGGGATTCGAGTGGGGCACCGGCTTCTACATCAATCCCACGTCGCCGGAAGAATCGGCGCGCTATCTGCGAGAGGCCAGGCTGGTTTAGTCGGGATTATATACTGGTTTGACGATGCCTCTGTGGATCGCCAGTATAGCCCTGACCGTGACTGCCTTCGCCTCCGACTGGCCGCGTTTTCGGGGGCCAAATGGAAATGGAGTAGGGAAATCGAAGGTCCTGCCTGTCGAGTTCGGTCCGGAAAAAAACGTCACCTGGAAGACGCCCCTCGCGCCAGGACATTCCTCGCCAGTCGTTTGGGGCGATCGGATCTACCTTACGGGAGCCGAAGGCGGCGCGCGTGCCGACGCGGGACGCGAAAAGGTTCGCGACGAAGGCGGAAGGCTGTTCACCTATTGCATCGACCGGCGCAAAGGCGAGCTTCTTTGGAGAAAGGAAGCGCCACGGCCGAGGCTGGAACGCTATCAACCCACCAATTCCCCCGCCTCGCCCAGCGCCGTCACTGACGGCAGCAACGTTTATGTATTCTTCGGCGACTACGGTCTCATCGGGTACACAGCGGAAGGCCGGGAGAAATGGCGTGTGCCGCTCGGGCCGTTCAACAACGTCAACGGCCACGGAACCTCTCCGATCCTGGTGGAAGACAAAGTGATCCTCGCGTGCGATCAGGACACGGAATCCTACCTCCTCGCCCTGGACAAGGAAACGGGGAAGGTGCGCTGGAAGACCAAGCGGCCGGAATCGACCCGATCCTACACCACACCTGGTCTTTATGACCGGCCCGGCGGCAAACCCGAAATCATTCTCCCCGGTCCCTACTTCCTGACGTCGTATGACGCTGGCACGGGCCAAAAGCTTTGGTGGGTCGGTGGGCTTTCCTGGCAGCCCAAGTCGACGCCGATCTTCGAGGGAGACACGATTTACGCCCACTGGTGGGAAGGCGGCGGCGAAGCCGAAACAGCTACCGACACGCCTACTTTTGAGGAAACACTGAAGCAGTACGATTCCAACGGGGACAGGAGGATTTCGGTTAACGAGTTCTCCAAGGGCGATCCCAAGCTGCGACGGTCCTTTGAGAACAACGATCTGGGAGGTGATTGGATTCTGGATGAGGACGAGTGGAACAATTACCGGGCGCGCCGCTCGTCACGCAACCGCCTGATAGCCGTCCGTCCCACGGGTCGTGGCGATCGCACCGATACCGATGTCCTCTGGGGCATCCAGAAGTTTCTCCCCAACTGCCCGACGCCGCTGATCTACCAAGGCGTGCTGTACCTGATCAAGGACGGCGGCATTCTCACCACGCTCGACCCGAAGAGCGGCCAGATTCTCAAACAAGGCCGGTTGACAGGGGCGCTCGATACCTACTATTCATCGCCGGTCGGAGGCGCCGGGAAAGTATATATCATCAGCCAGGAAGGGAAGGCAGTGGTCCTCAAAGCCGGCGCGCAATGGGAGATTCTGGCGGTGAACGATCTCGACGATGAAGTGTTTGCCACGCCGGCGGTGCTGGAGGACGGCCTCCTCGTCCGGACGCGGAGCAAGTTGTACAAGTTCGCCGTACGGTGATTTGGAGGGATGGTAACGATTCGCTGGAAAATGGGCCACAACGTTATCTCTAGTCTGGATTCGTAAATGCTACGGCGTCAGATCGGCATAGGGGCGGCAGTCACCCGCCGACCCCTGCCACACCACCGTGCGTACGGGTCCGTACACGGCGGTTCGAGTCGATTACCCGATCAGTCGCCCAGCGTTTACCGATTCCGGTCGGATCATGGGCCGTACGGACACGACCACCACTTCGCGGCGGCGGAAGCGATTCAGGAATACATCGCGGCAGCAGAGCTGGAGAGCGGGCGGCTCTTCCGGCCGCGATCAAGTTCAAGGGGTGAGCAGCTGGCTGGCCGGCGCATGACGGAGCGATCCATGAACCGGCTGCTCACAGCGTACCTGAAGGGGCTCCCTGGCGCTGTGCAAGAAGTCGAACTGCCGACAGGCACTAAGGTGAAACAGTGCGTCTATTCCCCGCACAGCCTCCGGGCGACGACTGCCACTTTGCTGCTCGATGCCGGCGAACCGATTGAATCTGTCCAGGATCTCCTCGATCACAAGCACATCACGACCACGCAGATTTATGATAAACGTCGGCGCAGCGTGAGGGATTCGGCGTCACACAAGGTCCCCCTTTAAATTCTTTTGAAAGCCGATGGAACCTGAGATCATACATCGCGTGATGCGCTTCGCGAACGCGCTGCCTCTCTTCCGGGCATTGACGCTGCCGGGATTACGCAGACGCCGATGATGCGAACTCTCGGCAAAGGCGCGGAATCGGAAGTCGAGATTGAAGGCCGCAGCGCAAGGTACCCTGGTCCCGGTATGAAAGGTGCGATTTCCGACGGGTGCCTCCGTGTGTTCGGCCTGCGTCTTGTCAGTGGGCGCGATTTCACGGCTGTAGAGTCTACGGGGGAAGCGCCCCTGGTGCTGATCAATGAACCAATGGCGCGCAGTCTTTGGCCCAGTTCGAGCGCGATCGGACAGCGGCTGCGGCTCTGGTCGAAAGGCAAGCCGGCGCCCTGGAACGAGATCATTGGTGTCGTGGCGGAGCGGACGGCGGTTCGCGAGGGAGCCGAGAGCCACTCCATCCTATCGCCCATTGGACCGGCCGGCGCTGCCTGGCTTCAAGTCCGCACGAGAGGCGATCGCGGCCTCGCAATGCGTTCTCTGAGTAGCCTGATCCGCGAGTTGGACCCGCGGATCTCGTCCAATGTGAGTTCGCTCGAAACAGTGGTCGATCTGAACCGGATGGGTCCCCGATTGGTTGCGGCCGCATCGCTGCTCGTTGTGGCTTCCTCGCTGCTGATGGCGGCGATCGGTCTTTACGGCGTCACGGCTTACATTGCTTCTCGCAGGACCAAGGAGATTGGCATTCGGATGGCGCTGGGGGCACAATCCACAGACGTTCTGCGGCTCATGGTCCGGCAGGGGGTGATTCTTGTCGGGGCCGGGCTGGTGGCCGGTTCTCTCCTGGCTATGGGCGCGGAGCGAATCTTGGCCGCCAGTTTACAGCTCCTGCCCGCCCGCCCAGCTCAGACCTATCTTGCGACCGCGGCATTTCTTGCCGCCGTGGCTCTCACGGCGATGCTTGTTCCTTCCTTGCGCGCGACAAGAATCGACCCGCTCGCCGCCCTGCGGCACGACTGATCGGCGTCTACCTACTGGGTAGACGAACAGTAGTGGCCCCCACGATCTTGTGTGCGCTTTCGGTACCTACTTTCCCGAGAATGAACACGCGATCTGCTCCGTCAACTTCTACACAGGACTCGAACCAGCTACGGAAGCATTTGTCTCGAAGCACTTATCGAGCTTTCCGCGGCGCGTGGCAGACTGGTAACCGATCTGCTCGCAAGATCGGGATATCTCCGCCTAAAGTGAGGATCACTGCCGATGATGTATTCACGTCTTTCCGCAATCGTTGCCCTAACGTTCGTGGCGTTCGCTCAGGCGCCCTCGCCTGTCGGTTGGCCACAATGGGGTGGGCCGCACCGCAACTTCATGGTCGAAGCCAAAGGGTTGGCCAAAACGTGGCCTGCCAGCGGCCCGCCGAGGCTGTGGAGCCGCCCGTTGGGTCAAGGACATTCTTCCATCATTGTGGACTCGGGGCGGCTCTATACAATGTACAGCCGGGGAGATCAGGAGTTCGTGGTTGCGCTCGACGCAGCGACCGGCAAGACAATCTGGGAGAAGAGCTATGCCGCGCGGACGGCCGGCTTGAGACTGGAAAACGGCAACGGTCCGCATTCAACGCCACTGGTCGTGGGCAATCTTCTCTTCACGGCCGGTGTGATCGGCAAGCTGCACGCGTTTGAGAAACAGACAGGTAACATCGTCTGGTCCCACGATCTATGGCAGGAGTACGGCGGCACAAGGCGGGATCGCGGCTATTCGTGCAGCCCGTTGGCATACAAGAACACGGTGATCGTCACAGTCGGCGGCAAGGGACAGGCGTTGATGGCTTTCGATCAAAAGACAGGCGCTGTGGTCTGGAAGAAGCAGGATTTCGATCTTTCGCCCTCGACACCGACCCTCATCAAAGTGGATGGCCAAGACCAACTCGTTACCGCCCTGGCCGATCACATTGTTGGATTGAGTCCCGACAACGGAGGACTGCTTTGGAAACATCCGCACCAGTGCGATTGGGGCTTGAATATTACGCCGCCGCTGTGGGGCGCCGGCAACATCCTCTTTATCTCCTCGGCATACAGCGGCGGCAGCCGCGGGCTGAAATTGCAACAGTCGGGCGGCCAAACCACCGTCCAGGAGTTGTGGGCCAGCCGCCGCATGCGCGTGCATCACAGCACGATGATTCGGCTGGGCGATCTGGTTTTTGGATCGAGCGGCGATTTCGGCCCCGCCCCAATGACTGCGGTAAATGCGAACACCGGCGACGTCGTCTGGCAGGATCGCAGCTTTCCCAAAGCCAACTTTGTTTATGCCGACGGCAATTTGGTCCTGCTGGACGAGGACGGGCAGTTGGCGCTGGCCAACGTATCACCACAAGGGATGAAGGTCCTTGCCAAGGCGGCTGTGCTGGAACACACTGCGTGGACGCCGCCAACACTTGCGGGGACAAATCTTTACGTGCGCGACCGCAAGACAATGGTGGCGCTCAATTTGAAGTGAAGCCCTGAAGAGAAATCTTGAAGTAAAGGTCCGATCCTGAAAGCCGGTGTGCCATCAGAGGGCACCCAGGCCGGTCCAAACGCCAACGCTTGTTGAACGTACTCTGGAAAGAGGAGGTTCTGATGAGCCGCGAGTCGCTGCACCAACTTCTGGATCGAATCCCGGACGCGGAGCTTGCAGCAGCGGGCCGGTTTCTTGAATATTTGGCAACCGCACCTGCTTATCGTGCGGCTCTCTGCGCGGCACCAGATGATGAGCCCGTGACCGAGGGTGATGCCGCGGCGATCCAGCGAGCGCGGGACGACGTAGCGAGTGGGCGAGTGGTTGCACACGAAGAGGTGCTGCGCGAGTTCGGGTTGCGATGACATTTGTGTGGCCCGAGTCAGAACGTGCTGAGCTGCGGGCAATCGATCGTGAAATGGCCATTCGCATCCTCCACGAGCTCATCCGTTATGCAGATTCCGGTCTGGGCGACGTCAAGGCGCTCGTCGGCGACTGGCAGGGTTATCTCCGCCTCCGAGTCGGCGAGTCTCGCGTCATCCTGTCAGTGTAGAGATCACGGTGAGTCGCGTTAGGCATCGATCGGATATCTAACCGGTAGGCAGCAGTCCCTTTTCCTGCTCTCTTGCCAAACGGCCCCTAATAACATAGACTATCTATGCCATGTTCTGGCGTCGGTTTTCTGCCGTGCTTCGTTCCCGCCGGTTCAACCGTGATCTCGAAGAGGAAATGCGTCTTCACGTCGCGATGAGAGCCGCGAAGCTCCGCGACAAGGGAATGAGCGCGGAGGAGGCCGCCACGGCGGCGCGCCGGAGGTTCGGCAACACCTTGCTGATGAAGGAGGTCAGTCGCGACATGTGGGGTTGGACAATGATCGACCAGTTTTTGCAGGACGTGAAATACGGGGCCCGTATGATGCGCCGGAGCGCGGGCTTCTCGATCACGGCGGTCCTCGTCCTCGCGTTAGGAATCGGCGCAACCACGGCGATCTTCAGCGTCGTGAACAGAGCGCTGCTGCAACCGCTTCCCTATCGGGAGGCAGACCGTTTGGTCGTTGTTTATGAGGCGCTCGGCTCCTTTTCAGGTCCGATTGGTGTTTCTCCCCCTGACTATGCCTACTTTGAGAAGCACAGCCCGTTCGCGAGTCTTGCCGCCTATGTCAACACCCAGCACGAGCTTTCCGGTGCCGGCGAGCCGGAGCGAGTCACGGGGGCTCGTGTCTCCGCTGGATTGTTTCCACTTCTCGGGGTAACACCCGCGTTGGGCCGCGGGTTCACGAGCGACGAGGATAGACCAGGCTCTTCAGTAGTCGTAATCAGTCATGGGCTTTGGCGGCGGAAGTTCGGCGGAGATCCAGCCGTCGTTGGCCGCACCATCACTCTTGAGCGGAGGCCTTACACCATCGTAGGCGTAATGGGACCGGATTTCGAATTCCCGCATCGTGGACCTCGAATGAACAATACGCCTGCCGACCTTTGGGTCCCCTTGGCATTTACCGACGAGGAACTGGGGGGATGGGTGCAACGCTATAACCACGCCGTTGTCGCGCGGCTCAGGCCAGGCGCCACCATCGCGCAAGCGCAACAACAGTGCGATGCGCTCGCGGCACAGCTCTTGGAAGTTCACTACCCACCGGAGCTCCGGCAAAACAAGACCTTCAGTGTCAAGACTCATGTCTGGCCTCTGCGGGATGAAATCACCCGCCGATCTCAGTTGCTCTTGCCCGTCCTGATGGGCGCAGTCGGAATGGTACTTCTGATCGCGTGCGCAGACGTGGCGAACCTGTCGCTCACCCGCGCGGTTGTCCGGCGGCGGGAGATGGCTGTCCGATCGGCCCTGGGTGCCGGTCAGAGACGGCTCATCACCCAACTCCTGACCGAGAGCTTGCTCCTTGCCTTGATCGGCGGGGCGCTTGGGTTGCTGTTTGCCTGGGCAGGAACCGGCGCGTTGGCGTCGGCCGTGCCGAACTATATTCCAAGAGCCGATGGTATCAGGATCGATGGTTGGGTACTCGCATTCACCGCCGCTGTGAGCATTGGCGCCGCTCTGTCGTTTGGACTCGTGCCGGCTCTGGATGTCGCGCGCCGGCCCGCAGCCGCGACACTCCAGGAGGGGGTCAAGGGCTCGGCGGGACCCCAGCGGCACCGGATCTTGCACTTTCTGATGGTGGCGCAGGTATCCCTCTCCTTAGTCTTGCTGATCGGCGCGGGCCTACTGGCACGAAGCTTTTTCCAGCTTCTCGCGACTGATCCTGGATTCAGGCCCGAGAACTCGTTGAGCTTCAAAACGAGCCTTCCTGCCACGAGTTATCGGCAGGCGAGTGATATTCGCGGCTTTTACCAGACGCTGATCGAGAACATCAAAGTCCTACCAGGTGTCACCGCGGTTGGGGCATCCACCGACCTCCCATTAGCGGTGCGAGAGCGGCGCTCATTTAATCCGGAAAACGCCGCTGTACCGGTCGCTCAGATCAACGTCTCCGCGCATTCGTGGATCTTGGGAGATGCATTTGAAGCCATGGGAGCGATTGCGAAGCGTGGCCGGTTTCTCGACAGCCGCGATGGATCTCAGTCGGAGCGAGTCACTGTCGTCAACGAGACCCTCGCCCGCAGATACTGGCCCGGTCAGGATCCGATCGGAAAGCGGGTCAGATGGGGGAGACGCACAGCACCTTGGTGGAGCATCGTCGGCGTGGTGGCGGACATCAAGCACGGCCCTCTCGAGGCGGACGTGGTTCCCCAGAGCTTTCAGCCTTACGATCAGGTCGGCGACGACGTGGTCCTGCTGCGAGAGATGAATATCATCGTGCGGACCAGTGGCAACCCAGCACTGCTGGCGAACGCTCTGCGTTCGGAGGTCCGGCGGTTGGATGCTGCGCTCCCAGTGGTCGATCTCCAGACACTGGATCGGTACGTCTCCCGATCCGTTGCCTCGCAGCGCTTCAATTCCTATCTCCTCGGTGCTTTCGCTTTGTTCTCCGTGTTACTGGCGGCCATGGGTCTCTACGGCGTCCTCTCTTACGCCGTCACGCAGCGAACACAGGAAATCGGAATCCGCGTGGCCCTTGGAGCCCGGCCGGCAGATATCTTGTGGACGGTCCTGTCGCGGGGCCTGGTCCTTGCCGGGATAGGAGTGGTCATTGGACTGGGAGGCGCCGCGGCGCTCAGCCGATGGCTGAGCACGTTGCTTTACGGTGTGACACCGCATGATCCCGCGACTTTCACCCTCGTTCCCGTCGGGTTTCTATTTATTGCTTTGCTGGCCTGCTATGTTCCAGCCCGGCGCGCCACGCGCCTCGAGCCGTCAAGCACACTGAGGTAGGAATTCCTATTGTATTACCATAGGAGTTGTGGCACTCTGATATTGTCAAGCCATAGAACTCCATGGACAACAAAGCTGACGTTTGGCAAGGCACCCTCGCCTTGATGATTCTGAAGACGCTCGAGACCCTGGGACCGCAGCATGGTTACGGCATCGCTCGCCGGATCGAGCAGACCAGCGGCGACCAGCTTTCCGTAAATTACGGAACGCTCTACCCCGCTCTCCTGAAACTGGAACAGGAAGGCTGTATCTCGTCGGAGTGGGGGCTCTCGGACAATAACCGCAAGGCGAAGTATTACAGCCTGACACGCGCCGGCCGCAAACAGCTTCAGGAAGAGGCGCGCCAGTGGGAGCAAACGACCGGTATCATGGCGCGATTCTTGTCCCCCGAGCAGTCATGAACCCGGAGCGATCATGAAAAAGATGCGTGCTTTCCTGCGCCGGCTCGGCGCCTTCCTCCGCAAGAAATCGTGGGAGCGCGACCTGGATGCCGAGATGGAAAGCAACCTCCAGTTCCACATTGAAGACAACCTGCGCTCCGGCATGAATCCCATAGAAGCACGCCGGCAAGCACTTCTGAAGTTTGGCGGAATCGAGTCAGCTAAGGAAAGCTACCGCGACCGAAGGACCCTGCCCGTGCTCGAACATCTGTTGCAAGATCTCCGTTACGCCGTTCGAGCCCTGCGCAAGAACCCCGCGTTTACCGCCGTCGCCGTACTGTCCCTGGCGCTCGGTATCGGCGCCAATACGGCGATCTTTAGCCTGATTGACGCCGTGCTTCTTCGTGAGCTTCCCATTAGAGATCCGCACCGTCTGTTCTCCTTGTCGCTGGCCGGTCCCAAGGGGCCAAAGGAGATGAGCAGTATTCGCTATGGCCTGTTCAAGCAGCTTCAGAACGACCGCCAGATTCTCTCGGGTATCTTCACGTTTCACGGGTCCCCGCGGGCAAATATAGTGGTTGGCCAGCAAGGAGAAGTCACCGACGCGCTGGTGGCATCCGCCGACTACTTCAGGGTCCTCGGCGTCGAGCCGCTGATCGGTCGCACGTTTGAACCCTCGGATGAGAATGTCGCCGTCATTAGCCACCGATATTGGAAGCGCCGGTTCGTCGGAGACCCCTCCGTGGTTGGCCAGCCGATCGCCATCAACCGCGTCCCGTACACAGTCATCGGCGTGACTCCTCCCGAATTCTTTGGTCCGATTGTCGGAACCTGGATCGACATAACGATTCCCGGTCCCCGCGGCACGGGCGGGATGTTAAAGGACAACGACACACTCGCATGGGTCATGGGCCGACTCGCGGATGGTGTTAGTGAACAGCAAGCCCGCTCGGCGCTCACAGCGCAGGCCCAGGCGTGGAGCGCATCGCGCGGCTTGCGGCAGCGGCCGGTGATCGCACTCGATCCGGCGAGCCGTGGACTATCGTTCTTGCGCGCACAGTTCTCTAAGCCACTTCGCGTGCTGATGGCAATGGTTGCGTTGGTGCTTCTCATTGCCTGTGCAAATGTAGCCGGCCTGCTTGTGGCTCGGGCCTCGGCGCGGCAGCAGGAGATGGCTGTTCGCATTGGAATCGGCGCCAGCCGGGGCCGGTTGATCCGGCAGCTCCTCACCGAAAGCATCCTGCTGTCTCTCGTGGGCGGCGTGCTTGGACTCCTATTGGCGAATTGGGCGAGCCCTACGTTCACCAGTTTCGTGTCGACCGTGAAGGACCCGGTTGTGCTCGACGTGGCGCTGGATTTGCGCGTTTTTGCATTCGCATTCTTTCTGTCAACGATCACCGGCATCCTTTTCGGCCTTGTACCCGCTCTTCAAGGCACTCGAGTTGATTTGGTGTCCGCACTCAAGGACTCTGCTCGCTCCTCCGGCGGCGCGTCCCGTTCCATGCTTCGCCACGCGCTTGTCGCCGGCCAGATCGCACTCGCTCTGCTTCTGGTTGCAGGCGCCACTCTATTCGCGCGCAGTCTGGCCAATTTGAAAAACCTGGACACTGGGTTTCGCAGGGACTCCGTCTTGTTGATATCACTCGAGCCGGCAGGGATAGGCTATCGCGATGAGCAGATCGCGCGATTGTATGAACAGATTCTCGATCGCGTGGAACAGGTTCCAGGCGTTCGCAGCGCTACGCTCCTTCGCAACAACCTGCTCCAGAACGCCGCAACGTTCACGACGATCGTTGTGCCGGGCCGGCGGCCCCGGCCCGAAGATGAATTGGAATTCGCTCCAGGACTCCGGATGCAGAGCGCCGTCCACAGCTTCGCGGTTGGGCCACGGTTCCTCGAGACCATGGGCATGACCCTTGCTGAGGGCCGCGACTTTACTCGCGTGGATCGCCGTGGCGCGCCTCTGGTTGCCGTAGTGAACGAAACCTTCGCCCGGCACTTTTTTCCTGGTGATTCCGCGCTTGGTAAGCGGTTTGGGTACCGGACTGAGGAACCGTACGCGGTTGAGATCGTCGGGGTAATGAAGGATGTGAGGCACGCGCGACTGCGTGAACCCGCCCTTCGCACGATGTATGTCGCCTGCCTGCAGAATCCTGAATGCTGGCGCGATACGACACTCCAGGTCCGCACGTCGATCACCACTGCGATGGTCCCGATGCTGCGGCGTGCGATCGGTGAGATCGAGCCCAACCTGCCGATCTACAGCACGACCACGCTCGAGCGTATGTTTAACGATTCCGTGGTCACGGAGCGGACTCTGGCTCTTCTGTCGGGATTTTTCGGTAGCCTGGCGCTGATCCTTTCGTGTGTCGGGCTATACGGCCTTCTGGCCTATTCCGTGGAGAGGCGCCGCACCGAGATCGGAATCCGCATGGCGGTCGGAGCGCAGCGGGCGGACGTGATGGCAATCGTGCTCAAGGAGATGGCAGTCTTGATCCTCGCGGGGATCGTCTTCGGCGTGGCTGCAACACTGGCAGCCGGGCGCTGGGTGGAGAGCTTTCTCTACGGTTTGACCCCATCCGATCCTCTTATGCTAGCCCTGACCGTGGCTGCGCTGGCCGCTACCGCCGCTCTCAGCACCTGGCCTCCTGCCCGCCGCGCCGCCCGGACTGATCCGACGATCTCGCTCCGGCACCAATAGCAGTCGCAACCCAGTTGCAGTTTTCTATTGATTTCAGATGGGCGACAAGTTAGAATCTGATCTTAGATGCAACACAGTGTCAAATTACTGCCCTTCCTCGTTGTTCCAGTATTGGCGGATTCCATTGCAGGACGGATAACGGACCAGTCAGCGGCGGTGATCGCGGGCGCACGCGTCGTCGCCGCTCACCAGTCCACCGGCGCTACCGCCGAAGAATGGGCTGACACACAAGGCCGGTATAAGCTGGACGGCTTAGGCGCAGGCATCTGGACCGTGACGGTCACCAAAGATGGCTTTGATCCGGCGATGCGGCGCGTCGCGCTGCCGGCGCGTGAGCAAGCTGACTTTCAGTTGCAGATAGAAACGATTTCTCATGAGGTTGTCGTACGCAACCGGATTACAGGGCTGGCTGAGCAGGCCATCGAGACACCGGGATCGGTTGATATCATCGATGCTCCAACACTCACGCAGGCCAGAGTGTTCAATTTCGATGAAGCTCTGCGGAAGGTCCCGGGTGTTTATATCAGGGGTGAGGAAGGCTTCGGTTTGCGGCCCAATATTGGCATCCGCGGCTTGAACCCTACACGCTCGGGCAAGGTGCTCTTACTCGAAGACGGGCTGCCGCTGACATTTGCGCCCTATGGAGCCAACGAATCCTACTATCACCCTCCCATCGAGCGATTTGAGTCCTTGGAAGTAGTCAAGGGAGCTGGACAGATTCTGTACGGGCCGCAGACGGTCGGCGGGGTGATCAATTACCTAACGCCCCAGCCGCCCCAGGAAAGGTCAGGTGCGCTGACGCTGACCGGCGGAAATCGGGACTACGGGAACGCGCACCTCAGATATGGGGGAACGATCAAACGAACCGGTCTTCTGTTCGACGGGATGCGCAAGCAGGGACAAGGCGCCCGGGAGAACCTCCGCCATGGGCTGAGCGACTTCAACCTGAAGGTATTCCAGCCGGTGTCCGGGCGCCATACGCTCTCCGGAAAAGTCAACTACTGGATCGAAGACTCCAACGTAACCTACTCGGGGCTGCGCCTGAGTGAGTGGTTGGCCAATCCGCGCGGCAATCCATTCCGAAACGACTTCTTCAATGTCGACCGTTTCGGGGTGAGCTTGACCCACCTGTTCGCGATGTCGCCTTCGGCGATCGTGCGCACCGCGTTCTACGGCTATACGGTCGAGCGCAACTGGTGGCGGCAGTCCAGCAATTCCGGCCAGCGGCCAAATGACGCAGCGGACCCGCAGTGCGCGGGCATGGCCAATCTAAACAGCACATGCGGCAACGAGGGCCGTCTCCGTAATTACGCGGTCTGGGGCATCGAGCCGCGCGTGAAGACGCAACAGTCCTGGTTCAGAATCCGGAATGAGATGGATTTTGGTTTTCGGGCGCACTACGAGGTACAAGACAGGCTCCAGCAAAACGGCGAACGCTCGTGGTCCCGGACAGGGGTCGTGGTGGAGAACAACGAGCGTCAAAACCAGGCCTATTCAGGTTTTCTCCAGAACCGCTTCGTGCTCAGGAAATTTTCCCTCACTCCGGGCGTTCGAATCGAGCACGTGCGCTACCAGCGGTTGAACCGGCTCTTAGGCGTGCGCGGGAGCGCCGGGATCTCGCAATGGGTTCCCGGGATCGGGCTGACCTACTCTCCCTCGGAGAGGATCCTGTTGTTCACCGGAGTGCACCGCGGCTTTGCTCCGCCTCGAACGGAGGACATTATCAACAACGCCACCGGCGGAACGGTGGATCTGGATCCCGAGCTGAGCTGGAATTACGAAGCCGGCGCCCGCGCACGAATTCGCGCCGGAACCAGCTTTGAGGCGACGTACTTTCGCATGGATTTCCAAAACCAGATCATCCCGGCAAACCTTGCGGGCGGAATCGGGTCCGCGCTGACAAGCGCAGGTGAAACCCGTCACCAGGGCTTTGAGTTGTCCGGCCGCACGCAATGGCGCGGCATTTCCGGAACGCGGCACACTCTGTGGCTTCGCGGCGCCTACACCTATATACCGCAAGCGGAGTTCGCCAGCCGCAGGTTCAGCAATGTCGGAGGCTTCGGCTCCGTTTTGGTGACGGGCAATCGTCTGCCATACTCTCCCAGGCGCCTACTCAACGCCAACTTGGGTTACGCCCATGCATCGGGTATGAATGCTCTGGTCGAGACCGTGTACACAGGCCGGCAATTTGGCGACGATCTGAATACGATCAACTCGACCGAAGACGGTCAACGGGGAGCGCTACCGCCAGTTCCGGTTTGGAACGTAACGATAAACTATCCGATCGAGCAGTGGCACACTACCGTATTCGTCACCACCAAAAACCTCTTCGACCGGCTGTACATCGCCGACCGCGTGCGGGGCATCCTCCCCGGCCTTCCCAGACTGGTACAGGCCGGTCTCCACTTCAACTTTTGAGCCGATCTATTGCGAGGGCTTGTCGAAACCCGCCTGCTGGAAGAGTCTCTGACCCTCGGGCGAAACCAGGAGCTTTAGGAATCGGCCCGCCGCTTCCTGCTGCTTCGACCGAGCCACCACTCCCCCGGCTTGGATGATGGGTGGATGCTTGTCGTTGGGCAGGAGTATTCCGCCCCGATCCTTCACCAACGACCATGCGACGAGGGCAGCTTCCGCATTTCCGCTCTCAGCAAATTGAAGCGCTTGACGGACATTCTCCCCGTAGACAGCCTTTTTCTCCAAGCCGGTCCAGAGTCCTGATCGCTCAAGCATGCTCTTGGCCGCTTGGCCGTACGGAGCATGCGCCGGATTGGCCAGAGCCACGTGGCGTACGGTAGTTGCAGATAAGTCATTTAGTTGCTTGATCTTGCCGGTCTTGGACCAGAGTGCCAAGCGCCCGGCCGCATAGATTGTGACAGATTCCGGACGGAGGTCACCGGACTTGGCAATCGAATCGACAAGATCTTTGTTAGCAGATAGATAGACATCATAGGGAGCGCCGTTCTGAATCTGATTGGCGAGTTGCCCCGAAGAACTGAAAACGAATCGTATCGAAATGCCGCTGCTTTTGCCAAGCTGAATGAGCGGCTGTTCCAGCGGGGCGAGATCAGATGCCGCGCCGACTAAGACTGGGTTTGGCTGGGAAAATGCTGCTGGAGAGAAGAGGAAACTTGACAATATGACACTCAAGCTTGATACTGTAGTTGAGCTAAGTCGGCGGAAAATCTTTCCAGCCGACAAACAGCCTTGATTCGGGAGGTGTTTTAATATGAGCAAGATCATCGGAATCGATCTGGGCACAACCAACAGTGTTGTCGCCGTGATGGAGGGCGGTCAGCCTGTGGTGATTCCGAACCAGGAAGGCGGCCGAACGACCCCTTCGGTAGTCGGCTTCACCAAGGGTGGCGAGCGTCTGGTCGGCCAAGTGGCGAAGCGGCAGGCCGTCACTAATCCCGAGAATACCATCTATTCGATCAAGCGATTCATGGGACGCAGGCACAATGAAGTCAGCGAAGAAACCAAACTAGTGCCGTACAGGATCGTGCCTGGTGAAAACGGGGACGCCCGTGTGGACATCCAAGGCAAGAAGATGGCTCCGCCAGAGATCTCCGCAATGGTGCTCGGTAAGCTCAAGGAATCGGCCGAGGCGTATCTGGGCGAGAAAGTGATGAAGGCGGTCATCACCGTCCCGGCGTATTTTAATGACTCGCAGAGGCAGGCGACCAAGGATGCGGGGCAAATTGCAGGTCTGGAGGTAATGCGCATCATCAACGAGCCGACCGCCGCGGCGCTCGCCTATGGAATGGACAAGAAGAAAGATCAGACGATCGCTGTCTATGACTTTGGTGGCGGTACGTTCGACATTTCGATCCTCGAAGTGGGCGATGGTGTCGTGGAAGTGAAGTCGACCAATGGTGACACGCACCTAGGCGGCGATAACATCGATCAGCGACTGATCGAATGGATCATCGGCGAGTTCAAGAGGGAGCAGGGGATCGATCTTTCGAAGGACCAGATGGCATTGCAGCGGCTGAAGGAAGCCGCCGAGAAAGCCAAAATTGAGCTATCCACGCTGCTCGAGACCGAGATCAACCTTCCGTTCATCACCGCGGATGCGACCGGTCCCAAGCACCTGGTGTTGAAGATCACCCGGGCGCGCTTCGAACAGATGATCGAGGACATTCTGCAGCGGACGCTCGGTCCGTGTAAGCAGGCGATCACGGACGCTTCCGTGACGCCGGTGCAGATCGACGAAGTCGTGATGGTCGGTGGCTCGACGCGCATTCCGCGGGTGAATCAACTGGTCCGCGAGATGTTTGGAAAAGAGCCCAACAAGAGTGTCAATCCGGATGAGGTGGTTGCCGTGGGCGCAGCCGTTCAAGGCGGGGTTCTCGGGGGAGAAGTCAAGGACGTTCTGCTACTCGACGTGACTCCGCTCTCGCTCGGGATTGAGACATTGGGCGGCGTGTTCACCAAATTGATCGATCGCAACACTACCATTCCGACCCGCAAGAGCGAAGTGTTCTCGACGGCCGCGGACAATCAGACATCCGTGCAGATCAAGGTCTTTCAGGGTGAGCGTGCTATGGCGCGGGACAACCGGCTGCTCGGCGTGTTCGAGTTAGTCGGCATTCCCCCATCGCAGCGCGGGGTTCCGCAGATTGAAGTCACCTTCGATATCGACGCCAATGGAATCTTGAACGTGTCCGCCAAGGACCGGGCGACGAACAACGAGCAGAAGATCACGATCACTTCCTCTTCGGGCCTGAGCAAGGACGAAGTGGAGAAGATCGCGCGCGATGCCGAATCGCATGCGGCTGAAGACCGGACCCGCAAGGAAGAAATCGAGATCCGAAACCAAGCCGACAACATGATTTACAGCGTCGAGAAGATGCTTCGAGAGCATCGCGAAAAGATCGGCGAGGCGGACGCGAAAAAGGTAGAGGAGGCGGTTGCCGAAACCCGGAAGGCGATGGAAGCCGGCGGCAAGGAAAAGATCCAGGCCGCGATGGATCAGTTGACGCAGGCATCGCACAAGCTCGCCGAGGCAATGTACAAGGCTTCCAGCCCGCCCCCGGGCGCTGGTCCAAGTCCCGGTCAGCCCAGTCCAGACGGTGCTCCGGGAGCAGAAGGAGCAAAGCCCAAGGACAATGTCGTGGACGCGGAGTTTGTCGACGTGGACGACAAGAAATGAGGCGACGGGAAGCCTTGGTCTAGGTCGTGGCGCTCTAGGCGGACCGGGCGCCAGGCCGTAAGGGAGCGGTCAGTGTATGCCGTCAAAACAGGATTATTATCAAACGCTCGGCGTGAATCGTGGAGCGACTGAGGAGGAAATCCGAAAGGCGTACCGGCGCCTGGCACGGAAATTCCACCCTGATTTGAATCCTGGCGACAAAGCATCGGAGGACCGCTTCAAGGGCCTCCAGGAAGCCTATGACATTCTTAGTGACGCCAAGAAGCGTCAGATGTATGATCAATTCGGCTTCTACTCGGAGCAGGGATTCCCGAGTGGGGCGCCCGGAGCCGGGCAACAGGGTCCGCATATGGACTTTGGCGGCTTCGACTTTTCCGACGTTCTTAGCGGACAACGGGAGGCTCCTCCGGAAGGCGGATTCGGCGGGAGGTTCAGTGACATTTTCAGCCAGTTCTTCCGGCGGGAAGGTCAGGGATCTGTTCAGAGGCAGCCGGAGGCGGGAGCCGATCTTGAATATGCCTTGAACGTCGACTTCTGGCGCGCCGTGAAGGGCACGCAAGCACGATTGAACGTCCAGCGGATGGACACCTGTGGGACCTGCCGGGGAACTGGGAACGCGAGCGGCAATCGCACGGTCTGCCCCAATTGCAATGGCACAGGGACGGTGAACCAGCAGGCCGGAGCAATGCGTTTCAACCTGAGTTGTCCGCGGTGCGAAGGTACCGGACATTTGCGCAATACCTGCCCCACCTGCCGGGGCGATGGCCGGGTTTCGACGTCGGAGGCGGTGGAGGCCAGGCTGCCCGCGGGCGTTCAAACGGGCGACCGGCTGCGGGTGCCGGGAAAGGGCAACGCCGGAATCCTGGGCGGTCCAGCCGGAGACCTATACGTGACTGTTCGTGTGGAACCTCACGATTTTTTCCGGCGGGACGGCGACGACATAAACGTTACCGTTCCGGTCACTGTGTGGGAAGCGGCGCTCGGGACCAAGATTGAAGTGCCGACGATCGATGGACGCGCTCTGCTGAAGATCCCCCAGGGGACGCAGAACGGCCAGAAATTCCGGCTCCGGCAAAAGGGGATTTACAACTCCCGGAAGGACAAGCGCGGCGATCAGATCGTCGAGGTGGCGGTGCAAGCTCCGAAGGCCCAGGACGAGCGGAGCCGCGAGATCCTGCGCGAACTCTCTCAGCTTCATCCCGAAGATCCGCGCGCCAGCCTGTGGGAGAAGGTCTAGCAACATGGGCCGCGCCAAAGGCAAAGCGTCGTACATGATTTCGGCGGTGGCCGAACAGTACGACATTCATCCGCAGACCCTGCGCCTGTACGAAAGGGAAGGACTGCTGCTGCCATCGCGCAGCGAAGGCAACACGCGACTTTACACAGACGGCGACCTCGAGCGGCTTGAGATTATCCTGAAGCTGACCCGCGACCTCGGCGTCAATCTGGCCGGAGTTGAAATCATTCTCAACATGCGGACGCGCATGGAGGCGATGCAGAAGCAGATGCAGGAATTCATTTCGACTCTGAACCGGGAGCTGGCGCAGCGCGTACAAGTAGTGTATCCGGGGCCGCAGAACTCACTCATTCCGGTAGCACGGCCTGCCATGCCTGAGGTCGTCAAGCCCGCCAAGAAATCCCGTAACCGCGGATCTCGATAAATCCACCGGAATGGGAGCACCTGCTGGCGGCCTGCTCGGGGCAATGTTTTGTTGAATTAGCTGGGGTTTTCCCCAGTTACCAATTGTCCTGTGGAAGGGCTATAATCTTCCGTATTAGCCGGC
>Ga0187893_10001402_pt1 | contig 58143 bp, 51 predicted proteins | sample MA1701074metaG_FD_139574 | JGI IMG/M metagenome (GOLD analysis project Ga0187893, IMG submission 139574) | White microbial mat communities from a basaltic lava cave in the Kipuka Kanohina Cave System on the Island of Hawaii, USA - MA170107-4 metaG ...
CGGGTCTCATGCGGGCCGTCGAGCGGCCAGCGCACTTGGCTGTCACGGAAGGTGCACGGAAGTCTGTCCGTCACCGCATCACTCCCCAGCGGCATCGTCAAGACGAAGGTTGCCCAATGAGCGTTTCGTACTTCGTGCGCTACGACATCATGGCGCCCGACCTGAAGGGTTTTCTCGAGCGCTACAGAAAGGTCCACGTACCGCTGGTCGCGAACTGGCCCGGCCTGCGGCGCATGACTCTCCATACGCCGGTGGACTGGAAGGATCCGTTTCCCGTGGATCGCGGGCGCACTGTGCTGATGGCGCAACTCGAGTTCGACAGCGAGGAAGCGATGAACCGGGCATTCGCGTCGCCCGAGCGCGCGCAGGCGCGGGAGGACTTCAAGCGCTTCATGACCTTCGAAGGCACGGTGACGCACCAGGCAATGGCAAGCGAGGAGGTGTGGCCATGAAACCGAAGCAGCATCTCGAGTTCGTGAAGGTCGACCTGAAGTCGGGCTGGGAGCGCCCCCAGGGGTATCCGCCGGGGTTCTTCCAGAAAGTCCTGGCCTCGGACCTCGACGAGAAGAACAAGAAGGGCAGCCGCACGCGGCTCCTCAAGATCGATCCGGGGGCGTTTTCCACCGAGCCCTTCGTGCACGACCACTGGGAGGAGGTCTACGTCGTGCAGGGCGACCTCGTCGTCGGAAACGACAACAACGGCAAGGGCGGGCAGCAGTGCTTCGCGCCGACCTATGCCTGCCGGCCGCCCGGCGTCCATCACGGTCCCTTTACTTCCCGTGGCGGCTGCATTCTTCATGAGATTCACTACTATGTTGAAAAGCGGAAGTGAGCATCTAGAGTCGCTGCGGGACGGCCGGGTCGTCTACATCGGCTCGGAGAAGGTCGACGACGTCACCACGCACCCGGCGTTCCGCAACGGCGCTCGCTCGATGGCGGCGATCTACGACCTGAAACGCGCGGATCCTGCCTTCAGCTTCGAGGAGGGCGGCGAGCGGTTCAGTGCGTATTTCCTCCGCGCAAGGACGAAGGAAGACCTCATCAAGCGAACCGAACTGCACCGCGCCATCGCCCGCATGAGCCACGGACTGCTCGGCCGCTCGCCCGATCACGTGTCGAGCTTCGTAACCGGCATGGCGATGAATCCGGAGGTGTTCAAGGGCTTCCGGAAAAATCTGCTCGACTACTACGGGCACATGCGCCGCGAGGACGTGTACGGCGTGTACGCGGTGCTGCCGCCGCAGGCGGCGCGCAACCCCGAGTTCTACCAGAAGCAGAACCTGCCGGTGCCGTCGCTGCGCGTGGTGAAGGAGGACGACGCCGGCGTCACCATCACCGGCATGAAGATGCTCGCCACCGGCGCGGTGTTCGCCAACGAGATCTGGATCGGCAACCTGCTGCCGCTCGCGCCGACCCAGCTCCATGAGTCGGTCACCTGCGCCGTGCCGGTCAACGCGCCGGGCGTGACGCTGTGGTCGCGCAAGCCCTTCGAGCGCCACGCGCCCTCGGAGTTCGAGAACCCGCTCACCTGGCGCTTCGACGAGACCGACTCGATGGTGATGTGCGAGAACGTGAAGGTGCCGTGGGAGCGCGTGTTCGTGAACATGGACGCGATCCTGGCGCGCGAGATCTACATCCGCACGCCGGGGCACTGCTACGGCAACCACCAGTCGAACGTGCGCTTCCACGCCAAGATGCAGCTCATCGTGGGGCTGGCGAGCAAGATCGCGCACGCCTCGGGCGCCAACGAGGTGCCGGCGGTGCGCGAGGTGCTGGGGCGCTTCGCCGCGCTTGAGGCGGCGCTCGGCGCCATGATCGCCGGCCAGCTGCACGACGCCGAGGACTGGCCCGCGGGCTTCAAATGTTTCAACCGCCGCTACATGTACGCCGCGCTCAACTGGTGCACCGAGAGCCACTCCTCGATCATCGACGCGCTGCGCGAGCTCCTCGGCGGCGGCATCTTCCAGATGCCCGCCGACATCACGGTGATGCACGACGCGAAACTGAAGCAGATGTTCGAAACCTACTGGCAGACGCCGCAGCTCGCTGCGGTGGAGCGGATGAAGCTCTACAAGCTCGCGTGGGACCTGATCGGCTCCGAGTTTGCCGGCCGGCATCTGCAGTACGAGAAGTTCTACGCCGGCGCCTCGTTCATCGTGCGCAACCACAGCTTCCGGGAAGCGCCGTGGCAGGAGTTCCACCGCGTGGTCGACGACCTGATGGCCAGCTACGACATCCCGCAGAAGAAGGTGGCATGAAGGTCGATGAGCTGATCATCGCCGGCTGGACCGGGCGCGACGAGGCCGCGCTCCGCAAGCACGTCAAGGAGCTCGAGGAGATCGGCGTCAAGCCGCCGAAGACCACGCCGATCTTCTACCGGGTTGCGGCTTCGCTTTTTACCTTCTCGGATCAAATACAAGTCTCCGGACCCGACACGAGCGGCGAAGTCGAATTCGTGCTGATGCAGGACAAAGAGCTGCGGGTCGCGGTGGGCTCGGACCACACCGACCGCAAGGCCGAGACCATCGGCGTGTCGCTCTCGAAGCAGCTCTGCGCCAAGCCGGTGTCGCGCGAGTCGTGGCGCTACGACGAGGTGAAGCCGCACTGGGAGAAGCTGGTGCTGCGCTCGTGGGCCGACGGCGAGCTCTACCAGGAAGGCCCGGTCACGGCGATGCGCTCGCCCGAGGACCTGATGGGGCGCTATCCTTTGAAGCCCGGCTGTGCCATGTTCTGCGGCACGCTGGCGGCGAAGGGCGGCATCCGGCCGGCGGGGCGGTTCGCGATGGAGCTGGAGGACCCTGTCTTGGGGCGAAGACTGCGGCACGAATATTCGGTGAAGGCGCTGCCCGTCGAGGGATAGCGCTCCTCGCGCTCGCCGCCGCGGGGGCGTTCGCCCAGGCGCCGGACGAGCGCGAGGCGAAGCTGCGCGCCTTCGAGGCCTGGCGCGCGGGCTACCTCTTGCACCTCAACGGCCACTACGAGCGCGCGGCCGAGCAGTTCCGCGCCTCGATCAAGGCGTATCCGACCGCGGAGGGCCACACCTTCCTCGGCTGGTCGCTCGGCCGGCTCGGCAGGGTCGAGGAGGCGATCGAGCACTGCAAGACCGCGATCCGGCTCGATCCCGACTACGGCAATCCCTACAACGACATCGGCGTCTACCTGATGGTGCTCGGGCGGAACGACGAGGCGATTCCGTGGCTGGAAAAGGCGATCGCCGCCAGGCGCTACTGCTGCTACCACTTCGCGCACACCAACCTCGGCCGGGTGCTGCTCCAGAAGGGCCGCCTCGAGGAGGCGCGCCGCCGGTTCGAGCGCGCGCTCGAGTACGATCCCGGCTACGAGCCTGCGCTCGAGGGGCTCGAGATCATCCGCAACCGGCTTAAGGGCAAGACCCTCTCCTAGAGGTAAACGCGCTTCATGGTGTCGGCGGGGTAGCGGGTTCCGGCGCCCGCCCCGGGCGGCGCCGCATCCGAGACGCGCTTCAGGTCCTCGCCCGATAGCTTGATGCTCAACGCGGCGAGATTTTCGTCGATGCGCTCGCGGCGCTTGGTGCCGGGGATCGGGACGATGTCCTTGCCTTGCGCCAGGAGCCACGCGAGCACGAGCTGCGCCGGGGTACAGCGCTTTTCATGGGCAATGGTTTCAAGCTTGGAAACCAGCTGTACGTTCTTGTCGAGCGCCTCGCCCTGGAAGCGCGGGTGCGCGAGGCGCCGGTCGCCCTCGGGGAGGTCGGCCTTGCCGTGCACCGAGCCGGTGAGCATGCTGCGGCCGAGCGGCGCGTAGGGGACAAGCGTGATGCCGAGCTCGCGGGTCGCCTTCAGCGTTTCTTCACCCTCTTTGCGGTACAGCAGGGAATACTCGTTTTGCACCGCCGCGATGGGGTGGACCTTGTGCGCGCGGCGGATGGTCTCCGGGCGCGCCTCGGAAAGTCCGAGCGCTCGTACTTTACCCTGTTCCACCAGCCGCTTCATCGCGCCGACCGTGTCCTCGATCGGCGTATTGGCATCGACGCGGTGCTGGTAGTAGAGGTCGATGACGTCGATGCCAAGGCGCTTCAGGCTCGCCTCGCAGGCCTGCATCACGTACTCGGGGCGGCCGTCGACCGTCTGCTTGCCGTCGGCCTGCTTCACCTGGCCGAACTTGGTGGCGACGACCGCCTTGCCGCGCCGGCCCTTCAGCGCTCTTCCGAGCAGCGTCTCGTTGTGCCCCCAGCCGTACATGTCGGCCGAGTCGAGGAAGTTGACGCCCTTGTCGAGCGCGTAGTGGATGACGCCGATCGACTCCTCGTCGTTCGCGTTGCCGTAGACGCCCGACATCGACATCAGGCCGAGGCCGAGCGCGGAAACTTCGATCCCGCTGCGGCCGAGCGTGTGCTTTTCCATTTCTAGTGTCCTTGGTAAGTCGAATCGTGGTCCAAAGGCAGGGTCAGAAAGCTCATGAAGTCACCGCGGCGCATTGCCACTGCCCGACGCGCCCGTGTGACACGGACAGAATAAACGGTTTCACCGGGCTGAAGCGCAACCGGCGGGTTGTCGATCTTCTCCCAGTTGAGGCCGCGGTCGGTGTAGACCTGGCCCCAAGTCATTTTCAGAAGCTTCTCTAAGGTATTGAGGACGCGGTTACGCTCGCTTTTGTCTAGAGCGAGCAGCCGCCTTTGGAACTCTGGATTGTTTAGATCCAGTTTTACCTTTGCTTCGTCTTGAGTCATGTCCTATCGTCCTTTGAACGACGGACAGATCCGTTTCTCGAGGAGCGTTGTGCCGCATCCAGTCCAAGGCCTTATCGAGCGATTGTGCCATTCCCGGCGTATGCAGCCATTGTTCGGATTCCGGCACTACTACAGCAGTGCGGACCCGCCAATCGCCTGGGGCCAGTTGCTCAACCAGAACCTGTCGACCTGCGTACTCCTTGCCGAAAGAAATCTGCCCGCTCTTGCCGATTACTTTGACTAGGGTTTTCATAAGTTCCACAGATATCTGATCAGAGCCCCTGTTGACCCGAGGCGCGGCTTTGCACAACGGCATGATAGCATGAATGCATGACGGCACCAATAGAGCACTAGAAGAGGTCGAAGTACTCTCGGTGCTCCCAGTCGCTCACTTCGAGGTTGAAGCGCGCGATCTCGGCTTCCTTGATCCTGCAGTAGTACTCGACGAAGCCCGCGCCGAAGCCGTCGCGCAGCGCCTTGTCGGCCTTGAGGTGCTGGAGCGCCTCGTCCAGCGTGCGCGGCAGCAAATCGGCCTTGGCCTCGTAGGGGGTATCGGCCGAGCGCGGCAGCGGCAGCCGGCGCTCGAACCCGTCCAGCCCGCTATGAATCTGCGAGGCGAAGTAGAGGTACGGGTTGGCCGCGGGCTCGCCGATGCGGTTCTCGATCCGGGTGTTGGGGTCGCGCGGGCCGCCGACCACGCGCAGCATCGCCCCGCGGTTCTCCTTGCCCCAGATGACGCGGTCGGGCGCGAGCGAGTAGGGCCGGTAGCGCTTGTAGCCGTTGATGGTCGGCGTCGCGAAGGCGCTCGCGCCGCGAGCGTGGGTGAGCAGCCCCGCGAGCCACGCTTTTCCGGTGTCGGAGAGGTCTTCCTTGTCCGACATGAATGCATTCACGCCGCCCTTCTTCAGCGACTGGTGCAGGTGCCAGCCGCTCGACATCACGTTCGGCAGCTTCGGCCGGCACATGAAGGTGGCGTGGTAGCCGTGGCGGCGCGCGATCTGCTTGACCGCGCTGCGCAGGAGCACCATCGCGTCGGCCGCGGCCATCCTGGCCTGCGGGCCGAGGGTGAACTCGAGCTGGCTCGGCCCGAACTCGATCTCGAAGGAGCGCAGCGGCAACTGCAGCCGCTCCAGGTCCTGCCGCAGGATCTGAACGACAGGGTCGATCTGGTCGTACTTATGCTCGGTGAGGAGCTGATAGCCGGTGGTGAGCAGCTCGACGTCGGGCGGATTCCCCGGCTGGCCGGCATCGGCCGGCTGCAGGCGCGGGTCGCGGATCCTGAGCACGTGGAACTCGACTTCGAGCCCGGCCACGAACTCATGGGGTTTGAGCCGGTCGAGAGCCTTTTTCAGAATATCCCTGGTGCTGAAAGGCACCGCGCGCCCGTCGGCAAACTGCAGATCGCACAGGACCCAGCCCGTGTCCGGCGCCCAGGGCAGGACGCGGAACGTCGACGCGTCCGGCATCATCAGGATGTCGGCCGCGCCCTGCATCTCCGGCATGCCGACGCCGCCGCCCGGGGTGAACGCCGGGAACACGGTCTTGTGCGAGGTGTCCTTGAGGAGCAGCGTGCTCGTCACCGTCACGCCGCGCTCCATCGCCGCCTCGGCCTCCGACGCCGCGAGCGTCTTGCCGCGCAGCACGCCGTGCTGGTCCGCGAACGAGAAGCGGACCGACTTCAGGCCCTTGAGGTTCACGCCGCCCACTTGCTCTGCTGGCGGCGCCTGAGGTCGGACTCCTTCCAGTACTCGTCCATGCCGTCGGTCGGACCGACACCGTCCACGGTGATCGGGCCTTTGAGCAGCTTTGCATTGCTTTCATCAAGGATCATCAATGGTCGCTCGCCGGCCTCATTCTTTCTGATCGCATCCACCAGTAGGCGGCGGTAGAGGACGATGCCCTTGTCGGTCGTGCCGAGGTTCTCCTTCGTGCGGTCGGCGATCGGCCCCTGCGACTCGCAGGCGAACTGGTCGTGGATGTTGATATCGAAGCCCATGCCGGTGAAGGTCTTCGATTGCTGCTCGTCGGCGTTGAATCCCCAGGAATTTTCTCTTGAAAAAACGGGTTTGTAGTCGGGCGCGGGATACGTCTTCAGGCGCTGATTGCGCATCGTGTCCTTGTCCACCGGCGCGCCGAAGCTGGTGAAGATCGAGTACCAGTAGCAGCCGGTGTCGTCGACCGGGACGTGGAACTGCGTGATCGTCATCTCGGCGTTCATCGGGATGACGAAGGCCTGCGGGAACAGGATGTTGGTGACGCGCACGTGGGTCTGCGCGTCGCTGATCCGCCGCAGCGTCTGCAGGCGCATGCCGTAGTCGGTGCGCTCGACCTTGATCTCGGGCCGGTCGTATTCGCGCAGCACCTTGCTGATCGGCAGCCCGGAGTCCGCCGGCGTGCCGCGGAACTGCTTGCCGTAGCTCGCCGCCGTGTCCTCGTCCTCTAAGTACTTGTGCAGCCACGAGGCGTGCGCCGGGTCGATGCCGACCTCCAGCGCCTGCAGCCAGTTGCAGTCCCAGTAGCCCTTGAACGCGAACGTGTAGGCCTCGGGCGCAACGAAGCAGTCGAAGTGCGGGAACGCCGGCGCCGCGCCCTCGCCGAGGTAGGCGAACAGGATTCCGCTCTTCTCGATCACCGGGTAGGCAACGGTTTTGATCTGCTCGCACATGCGGCTTCCCGCGGGCTCGGCCGGCGTCTCGACGCACTTGCCTGCGGCGTCGAACTTCCAGCCGTGGAAGGAGCAGCGCAGCCCGTCGGGCTCCAAGCGGCCGTAGGCCAGGTCGGCGCCGCGGTGCGGACATTGCCTTTGCATGAGACAAAAACTCTTTTCGACGCGATACAGAACCAGGTTCTCGCCAAACAGGCGGACGGCTTTCGCCGGCCGCTCGCCTTTCATCTCGTCCACCAGCGCGACCGGCTGCCAGTAGCGGCGCAGCAGCTTCCCGGCCGGCGTGCCGGGGCCGATGCGCGTCATCAGCTCGTTCTGCTCGCGGCTAATCACGCGATTCCCGGTACAGTGACAGCGCCCGCATGGCGGGCAGGTCGTTGAACGAGAACAGCACCGCCTCGCCGGAGGATCCGTGCCGGTACCGGGTCCACGACGGCACGCAGAAGATGTCTTTCTCTTCCCATTCGAAGCGCTTGCCGCCCACCTCGGACCAGCCCCGGCCGGTGGCGACCTGGTAGATGACGCTGCCGGTATGGCGGATGGGCGCGGTGTCGCCCTTGATGAGCTCGAGCCTCGCGCCCATGGTCGGCATGACGGGCCCGCCGGTAAGGGGGTTCAGGTAGTCGAACTTCTTTTTCCTCCTGAGAGACTTGTAGCTGTCATCCCACTTGTAGAGGAAGACCGGCGAATAAGGCTTCTTCCAGTTCCTGCGCGGTAGCTTCGACGGCTTCTGCACGATCTTCGGGTGCACCTCGTAGAAGTTCGCGTCGAGCGAATTCATGAGCGGGATGTCGAGCCCGTCCTGCCAGGTGCACTGCGTGCCGTCCGCTTCGACGCCGTGGTCGTGCCAGGTGCCGTTAGGCGTGAGCACGAAGTCGCGCGCGCCGAGCGTCATACGCTCGCCGTCCACCACCGTGTATGCGCCGCGGCCTTCCATCACGAAGCGAAGCGCGCTCGCCTGGTGGCGGTGCGCGGAGGTGAACTCGCCCGGGTTCATCACCTGCACGCCGGTATAGAGCAGGCCGGCCGCGGCGCTCCATTCCTTGCGCCCCGGGTTCACCAGCATCACCACGCGCCGCGCCGCCTTCTCGGCCGAAACGAGTTTTGCGGCTTTTCTTACATGGGGTTGAACTCGTTTCCAAGGCCAGAGCGTCGGCACCGATTTCGGCTGCGGGTACCAGGGCTCGATCTCGTTCGCCACCGTCCACAGCGCGCCGAGCGCTTCGCCCTCGAGCGCGCGGTAATAGGCCTCGAGCTCCGGCGTGTCCTCGACGTTCGCGCGCCCGATGACGTTTTCGCGCTTCACAAATAGTCGATGGTGACGTCCGGCAGATTCAGCGCGACGGGGAAGCCGCTCCGGGCTTTCACGCCCGATCGATCGATGTAGCGAATTGACCCATTTTGGGCGACAACCCAAACCTCTGTAGCGCCGGCGTCGAGGTAAGCGCGCGTCTTCTCGGCAATTTCAGCCTCGACGTTCGAGGGAGAGAAGATTTCGACACAAATCTCAGGCGCGCGCGGTAGCGGCGACGAGCGTTTGTGCTGCTTCCTGAAATCGTCCGACGCCCAGACTACATCCGGCACCCGGACGCCGATCGCGGTCAGCACCGGACATTCGGTGATGACGACGCCGCCGGGCAGCTGCTGCCTGAGCTGCAAGGCCAGCTCTGTCTGCTGGTGCCCGTGCCCTACGCCCGGCGGCGGGCCCATTTCCACTTTGCCCCAAGCGTTCAGTTCGATCTTGTAGGGCAGATCCGCCAGGGAAGGGTCGCGGCAAAGCTCGTCCCAGCGTGCGATCAGGAATTCGGGAGTCGCGGTGTTTCCCATATCAAAAAGTCTACACCCCGAGGTATCGGTGCTGTACGTTTGTATCGGCCGCCAGCTCCGCCGAGCTTCCGCTCCACACCACGCGTCCCTTCTCGAGCACGTAGTGGCGGTCTGCCACCCGGGTTAACGCTTTGACGTCCTTGTCGATGACAAGGATCGACAGGCCCTCCGTCTTGAGGCTCTCGATCGAGCGGTAGATCTCGGCGCGGATCAGCGGCGCGAGGCCCTCGGTGGCCTCGTCCAGGATCAGCAGGCGCGGGTTGGTCATCAGCGCGCGCGCGATGGCGAGCATCTGCTGCTCGCCGCCCGAGAGCTGGTTGCCGTAGTTGTTTCGCCGTTCCTTCAAATGTCCAAAGAGTTGAAAAACCCGCTCGAGGCTCCACGGCCCCTTGCGGGCGGTCGCGACCAGGTTTTCGCGCACCGTGAGGTTGGGAAACACCTGGCGTCCTTCCGGCACGAGGCCGATCCCGGCCTGGGCGACGCGATACGAGGGGAGCTTCTGAATGGACTTTCCCTGGAAGGAAATCGATCCGGCCCGTGCCGGAGCGATGCCCATGATCGAGCGCACCGTGGTCGTCTTGCCCATGCCGTTGCGGCCGAGAAGGCTCACCACCTGGGAACTCGCGACGTCCAAGGAGATGCCGAAAAGAACCTGGCTGCGCCCGTAGGCGGTCTCGAGGTCGCGCACCTCGAGCATCAGACCTCCTCCCCGAGGTAGGCCCTGCGCACCTCCTCGTTCAGCTTGATTCTCTCGGGCGAGTCGGTGGCGATGACGCGGCCGTACACCAGCACCGAGATGCGGTCGGCGAGGCGGAACACCGCGTCCATGTCGTGCTCGACCAGGATGATGGTCTTGGTCTGCTTGAGCCGGGAGAGGAGCTCGATCATGCGCTGCGACTCCTCGATGCCCATTCCCGCCATCGGCTCGTCGAGCAGGAGCAGCCGCGGCTCGGTGGCGAGCGCCATGGCGACCTCGAGTTGGCGGTGCTCGCCGTGGGCCAGGTTTGCGGCCAGGATGTTGATCCGGTTCTCCAAACCCACGTCTTTCAGTATTTGCCGTGCCGGGTCGATGAGCGCCGGATCGCTGCGCGCGGGACGCCAGAAGCCGGTGCGGCCCGAGCGCGCCTGGACCGCGAGGGCGACGTTATGCAGCGCGGTGAAGTCGGGGAACACGCTGGTGATCTGGAACGAGCGCGCGAGCCCGAGGCGCGCGCGCTTCGGCGCCGGCAGCGCGGTGATGTCGGCGCCGTCGAGGCGCACGCTGCCCGAGTCGGGCCGCAGGTCGCCGGCGAGCTGGCTGATGAAGGTCGTCTTGCCGGCGCCGTTCGGCCCGATCACCGCGTGGGTCTCGCCCTCGACCACGTCGAAGTCGATGCCGTCGCAGGCGCGCAGCGCCCCGAAGCTCTTGGTCAGCCCGCGGACCTCAAGCATCGGGCTTGTAGAAGATGCCGGCGAGGCCGCGCCGGAAGAAGATCACCGACAGCACGAGCAGCGGGCCGAGGATCACCTGCCAGTGCTGGGTCCAGCCCTTGAGCAGCTCCTCGACCAGGAGCAGGGCGAAGGTGCCGAGCACCGGCCCGGCGGTGCTCGCCATGCCGCCGAGGATCACCATGAACATCAGGTCGCCCGACTGCTGCCAGCTCGCCAGGTCGGGCGTGATGTAGCGCGTATGGTTGGCGTACAGCATCCCGGCGAGCCCGCACATCGCGCCGGCGATGACGAAGGCGGCGAGGCGGTAGGGGTACGGGGAGAAGCCGATCGCGCGCGTGCGCGCCTCGTTCGACTTGGCGGCGCGCAGCGCCATGCCGAATCGTGAGTTCACGATTCTAAAAACCAAAAAGACTGACAAAAGCATCAGTACCAGCGCGACGTAGTAGAACACCACCGGGTCGGCCAGGTCGACCAGCGGGAAGCGGCTCGGCGTCTTGATGCGCATGCCGTCGTCGCCGCCGAATTCCTCGATCGAGATGCCGAGGTAGAACAGCATCTGGCTGAAGGCGAGCGTGATCATGATGAAGTAGATGCCGCTGGTGCGGATCGAGACCGCGCCGATCGCGAGCGCGACGAGCGCGGACGCGGCGACGGCGACGGCCAGGTGCAGCCAGCCGCTGGTGAAGCCGTAGAAGCCGAGGATGCCGACCGCGTAGGCGCCGACGGCGAGATACGCGGCGTGGCCGAACGACACCAGGCCGCCGTAGCCCAGGATGAGATTGAGGCTCGCCGCGGCGATCGCGAGGATCATGATGCGGCGCACGAGATCGATGTAGAACGGCTGGCCGAGCGCGACGACCGCCGGCGGCAGCGCGATCAGCACCGCCACGGCAACGATCCAGAGGAGGGCTCTTCCGGAAAACATTCAACCCCGGGGCGGGAAGAGTCCCGCCGGCCGCAGCGCAAGCACCACGGCCATCAGGAGGAAGATGAGCATCGAGGCCAGCGCGGGGCCGGCGGAATCGCCCGCGGTCGGCGAGATCATCGTGCCGAGCAGCGGCCTGAGGTACGAGCGCCCGAGCGTGTCGACCAGCCCGACGATCAGCGCGCCGACGAGCGCGCCGCGGATCGAGCCGATGCCGCCGATCACGATCACCACCAAGACCTGGATGAGGATCAGCTCGCCCATGCCCGGCTGCACGTTGTAGATCGGGCCCGCCATCAGGCCGGCGAGGCCGGCGAGCGCGGCGCCGAAGCCGAACACCAGCGTGTAGAGCAGGCGGATGTTGACCCCGAGCGCCGCCACCATGGTGCGGTTGGTGGCGCCGGCGCGGATCAGCATGCCGAGCCGGGTGCGAGTTACGACGTACCAGAGAAGCACTGCCACCAGCAGGCCCACTGCAATGATGACCGCGCGGTACAGCGGGTAGGTCGAGCCGGTGAAGAGCTCGATATGCCCGGAGAGGAACGGCGGCACCGAGGCGAACAGCGCCGCGCGGCCCCACAGGATCGCCACCAGCTCGTTGAAGAACAGGATCAGGCCGAAGGTCGTCAGCACCTGGTCGAGGTGGTCGCGGTTGTAGAGCGCGCGCAGCGCCACGACCTCGACGATCATCCCGACCACCAGCGTGCCGGCAAGGCCGAGCGCCACGCCGGCGAGGTAGGAGCCGGTCCACTTCGCGGCAGCGAGCGTCAGGTAGGCGCCGACCATGTAGAGCGAGCCGTGCGCCAGGTTGATGAAGTTCATGATGCCGAAGACCAGCGTCAGGCCGGCCGCCATCAGGAACAGGGTCACGCCGAACTGCAGCCCGTTCAGGAGCTGCTCGAAAAGGAGCGCGAAGTTCATAAAAAAGGGCGCTGCCGCGCCCTGGGGACAGACCCCATTTATTTTTTAGCAGTGTTCCCGGCGAGAAAGATAAATGGGGTCTGTCCCCATTTTTTCTCACCACTTCATCTTGCAGTCTTGAAAGTACGAGTCCTTGTGCTTCTCGAACACCGTGCGCTGGATGCGCATCTCGATGTCGCCGCTCGACTGCTTCTCGGCGCGCAGCAGGTAGAAGTTCTGGATCGGGTGGTGGTTGACGTTGTAGGTGAAGGGACCGCGCACCGAGTTGAAGTTCGCCTTGCGCATCGCCAGGACCATGCCCTTCACGTCCTTGACGTTGCCCTTGACCGCGCGCACCGCCGAGTCGATCAGCAGGATGCCGTCGTAGCTCTGCGTGCCGTAGAACACCGGCAGCTTGCCGTACTTCTTCTTGTAGTCGGCGACGAAGCGCTGGTTGGCGGGGTTCTTCAGGTCGGGGCTCCAGTAGCGCGTCTCGTAGATGCCCTCGGCAGCGTCCTTCACCGCCGGCAGCGAGATTTCGTCGACCGTGAACACCGTGTACAGCGGCAGCTTGCCGCGCAGCCCGGCCTGGTCGTACTGGCGCAGGAACTGGATGCCCATGCCGCCCGGGTAGAACGCGAACACCGCCTTCGGGTTCTTCGAGCGCAGCTGGGTGATCTCGGCCTGGTAGTCCTGCTGGCCCATCTTGGTGTAGATCTCCTCGACGATGCGGCCCTTGTAGTAGCGCTTGAAGCCGGCCACCATGTCCTTGCCCGCCTGGTAGTTGGGCGCGAGCACGTAGACGTCGTTGATGCCCTGCTCCTGCATGAACTTGCCCATCGCCTCGGGCGTCTGGTCGTTGTTCCAGGAGGTGGAGAAGTAGAGCTCGTTGCACTGCGAGCCGGCGAGCGGGCTGGCGCCGGCGTTGGTGCCGACCATGATCTTGCCGGCGCCGGTGACCACCGGCACCACCGCGAGCATCACGTTCGACCAGATGATCCCGGAGACGAAATCGACGTTGTGCTTCTTCAGCATCTCCTCGGCGACCTGCACGCCGACGTCGGGCTTGAACTGGTCGTCGCCGTAGACCATCTCCACCTCCAGCCCGCCGACCTTGCGGCCGAGGTGGTCGAGGGCGAGCTCCACCGAGTCCTTCATGTACTGGCCCATCACGCCCTGCGGGCCGGAGAAAGTGCTGATGAAGCCGATCTTGATCTTTTGCTGCGCCAGCGCCGGAGCGGCGAACGCGACGGCCACAGCAGTCATTGCCGCGAGAATGGGTTTACGCACGTCTTTCCTCCTCAGAAAAGTGATTCAATCATAGCGCCTTCTTGCGGTTCCGGGCGATGAAGGGCAGCTCGACCACGGTCGCCCCTATGGCCATCCGCGGCTCGTCGGAGAACCCGCCCCACGCGACCTGCACTTTCGTGCCGGTCGGAATCTCGCGGTCCAGTCTGGCCAGGGAGATCATGCGGCGCAGCGTCGGGCTGTAGGCATAGCCCGAGGCCCAGCCGCCTTCGCGCACCCTGAGAAAGAGGACCCGGAACTGGCCGGTCGGCAGGTCCGGGGGCGGAGCGCCCGGCGCATCCCGGAACTGCGCGGCGTAGAGCTCGGCCAAGTCCTCGCTCGACCATTCGAGCCCCATCAGGCGGCGCCGCGGGGATTCGCGCATCAAGGCGGCGCTTCCGAAGAAATCCCCCTTGTCGCGGCTGATGGTGTGCTCCCAGCCGAGCTCCGCCGGCGAGCACAGGTGCTCTTCAACCGGGGAATCCATGCGCTCGAGCTCCTCGGCCGACATCCAGTGGCGCATCATTCGCCGCAATTGCTCCGGCGTGCCGCGCGCCGGCAGGAAGTCGCGGATCACGGTGGCGATGCCGGTCTCGGTGTGGCCGATCATCTGCGCCTTGAAGCCGAGCTCGCGCAGGCCGAAGTCGCGGCCGACTTCACGCAGCCTGCGCCACAGCTCGTGCGCGCGCCCGGTATCGGTGCGCATCAGGAATTCGTAGCCGACTTCGCCCGTCACGCCCTGGCGGGAGACGATGGTTTCCGTGTTCAACAGGGAGATTTTTCGAAATCTGGAGAATTTCAGGTCGCGCCATGATTCTCCTGTGACAGCCTCCAGAACCTCGGTCGAGCGCGGGCCCTGGAGCGCATAGCAGGTGTAGTCGGGGGTCACGTCCTGCAGCTCGACCTTCATGCCGGTCTTCTGCTTCAGGAATTCGAGCCACTTGAATCCCGCCGACTGGGTGAAGAGGTATTCGTCCTCTGCGAGCTTGAGGGTGAGCCCCTCGATCGCCACCTTGCCCTCGGCATTGGTCATCGGCGTGTACACGACCTGGCCAATGCTTTGTCGGGACAGGTCCTTCACGGTCGCATAGCTCATCAAGCGGAAAGCATCGCGCCCGCGCACGCGAGTCTTGTTGAGCCAGCTCCAGTCGCCGATCACCGCCGCGCTGCGCAGCGCCAGCGACTCCTTCCACCAGCGCGTGTACTCGTAGGCGATGAGGTAGCCGGCGTTGATGTGGCCCCAGATCTGGCTCGCGTTGGTCTCGGCCTGCGCCGGCGCGGCGGGCGAGCCGAAGTAGGGGCGCTCGGCGAAGGCCAGCTTGCCAAGCTGCCGGGCTTTCTCGTACTGTTCGCGCAGATTTTCAGCCATGAAACGCAGCATAGTCGATTACATCGCGGAGCACGCGGCCCGCAGCCCGGACCGCGTGGCGCTTCACTACAAAGAAAAAAAACTAAGCTACCGGGAGCTCGACGAGGCGGCCGCGCGCTGCCGCGGCGCGCTCGCCGCCGCGGGGATCCGGCCCGGCGATCGCGTGTCGCTCGTGATGAGCGACACGCCCGAGATGATCGTCGCCTTCCTCGGCATCATGGGGTCGGGCGCGATCGCGGTGCCGTGCAGCACGCTGCTGCCTCCCGAGGGGCTCGCGTACGTCTTCAAGGACTGCGAGGCGAAGCTGGTGATCGTCTCGCCCGAACACCTTGCGAACGCGAAAGCCGCAGGCGCCCCGCGCATTACGGGAATGGAAACCTTGCTGGAAGGAGCAAAGCCGGCCCCGCTCGCGCAGTTCGACCGCGACACGCCGTGCCTCGTGCTCTACACCTCGGGCAGCACCGGCCCGCCGAAGGGCGCGGTGCACCGCCACGGCCACATGCCCTGCACGGTGGAGAGCGTGGCGCGCAAGGTCTACGGCCTGCAGCCCGACGACCGCCTGTTCTCGGTGCCGCGCCTTTTCTTCGCCTACGGCCTGGGCAACAGCCTGTCGATCCCGCTCGGCAGCGGCGCCTCGACCATCCTGGTCAGCGAGCGGCCGACGCCGGCGCTGATCGCCGAGGTGTTTGCGAAGCACCGGCCGACGGTTTTCTTCGCCGTGCCCACGGTGTTCCGCATGCTGATCGAGCACGCGCGCCAGGGCAATGCGCTCGATGCGAGCTCGCTCAAGTTTTCCGTGTCGGCGGGCGAGGTCCTGCCCGTGGCGACGTGGAACGAATGGAAGGCGCTGACCGGGAGCGAGATCATCGAGACCATCGGCACCACCGAGCTGCTGCACGCCTTCATCCACAACTACCGCGACCGCAACCGGCCGGGAAGCTCCGGCGTGGTGCTCGACGGCTACGAAGCGAAGCTGACCGACGAGGGCGGCAAAGTGGTCGAGGGCGCCGGCCGCGGCAACCTGCACGTGCGCGGCGGCTCGGCGATTCCCTACTACCTCAATAAGCCCGAGAAGACCGCGGAGACTATTCGCGAAGGCTGGGTGCGCACCGGCGACGTCTACCGGCGCGACGCGGAAGGCTTCTACTGGTTCGAGGGGCGCAGCGACGATCTGTTCAAGTGCTCGGGCATGTGGGTCTCGCCCGGCGAGGTCGAGGACGCGGTGTGCAGGCACCCCGCGGTGCTCGAGGCGGCGGTCATCGCCGAGCGCGACGCCAACGGCGGCACCATCGCCGCGGCCTACGTGCTGCTGCGGCCGGGCCATGCCGCCGCGGAGGCACTCGCGGAAGAAATAAAGGAAGAGGCGGCAAAGACGCTACCCCGTTACAAACGCCCGCAGCGCATCCACTTCATGGAGCAGCTGCCGCGCACGCCGACCGGCAAGGTGCAGCGCTTCAAGCTGCGCCAGCTCGCAGCCAGGAATTCGGGGACGGAGCCCTAATTCCTTCAGCTACGCGTCGTCGGAATTAGGGCTCCGTCCCCGAATTCCTCCTGGCGCAATCCAGGACGGGTCCCTGAAGATCTCCTGAAGCGCGGCCTCGTCTTCGGGCGTCGGCAGGCGCTCGGGGCCGTCCCACGCCTTGCCCGCGTACGGGCCGTTGTGGCGATTGAAGCGCGGGTCGGTGAGGTAGAGCCGGGGATCCAGCAGGCGCAGCAGCTTGCGCGCCTCATCTATGAAGGCAGCCCGGGCGCGCTCGTTGGCGCGCGCGGGATCGACCTTGCCTTCGCCCCACGGCGCCTTCAGGCCCCAGTCGTAGATCCGCTGCGCGCGGCTCGACACCTCGGCGCCGAAGGCGTCGTAGCAGATCGCCAGCATGCGGTTGATGTAGCGCTGGTGGATCTCCACCGGCACGCGGCCGGCGGCGCAGACGCGCTGCATCCCCTGGTAGCCGATGACGAGGTGGAAGCCTTCCTCGCGCAGCATCGGCGCGATGCTGCGCGCGAACGGCGCGAACCCGCACCCGGCGAACATGGTGAGCTGATACTTGCCGACGCGGTCCCCCCAGTTGTGCCAGGAGAACACGTCGAGCCAGTTCAGCTTCACGTTGAACACCTCGAGCAGCGCCTCGCCGCGCGTCGCGCGCCGCTCCAGCAGCTCGCGCGCGGCGGCGCGGCCCTCGTCGCCGAAATGCGTGACCAGCAGCCAGGCCATCTGCCAGCCGTGGCGCGTCTCCTCCGACATGTGGCGCGCGAGCCGCCCGCGGTCGTGCTCGCTCGGCGCGCTGTCGAGGAGCTGGCGCGCCTGCTCGACCGCGCGCACCTCCGAGTCGCCCTGCCAGACGATGAGCCGCAGCAGCTCGTCCTTGATCTCGGGCGCCGGGATGTCGGAGACGCTCTCCCAGCGCCGCCCGCCGGCGTAGCGGCCGAAGGAGACTTCAGGATTTACCTCTGAAAGCTTGGTTTCGAGGACCACGTCGGGATCGGGGCTGACGTCGAGCTCGCGGTGCCACTCGCGCATCATGTCGACCCACTCGTCGAACGCCCCGCGCTGCGCCCCCGTGGTGAGCTCGCCCATGCGGAGAATGATACTGTTAGCGGCTTGAGCCGGTATATCTCGTGCTGAAGCTCCTGGGCGTCACCAAGCGGTTCGGCGGGAGGACCGTGCTGAGCGACGTCTCGCTCGAGGTCGGTGCCGGCGAATACGTCGCCATCATCGGCGAGTCGGGCATCGGCAAGTCGACGCTGCTCAACGTGATCGCGGGCCTCGAGCCCGTGGACGAGGGGCAGATCTTCTTCGAGGAGAAAGACCTGACTTCGCTGGACGACGACGCGCTCACGCTGCTGCGGCGCGACCATTTCGGCTTCGTGTTCCAGGCGTTCCACGTGCTGCCGCAGCTCGACGTCGAGCAGAACGTTGCCCTGCCTTTGCTTCTGAGGAAAATAAACTCCCCTGGAAAAGCCAAAGCGGCCATTGCGTCGGTCGGCCTGGCGGGGCGCGAGAAGAGCCCGCCGCGCGAGCTGTCGGGCGGCGAGCTGCAGCGCGTGGCGATCGCGCGCGCGCTGGTCGGCGACCCGGCGCTGGTGCTCGCCGACGAGCCGACCGGCAACCTGGACCCGGAGAACGCGCGCCAGGTCCTGGACCTGTTCAGGACCCGGGTGAAAACAACGGGTGCCGCGGCCATCCTCGCCACGCACTCGGAGGCGGCTGCGGCCGGCTGCGACCGCCGCTATCGGCTCACCAGCGCCGGGCTTACTGCTTTGCGCTGATCAGCTCGAGGAACCTGCGCCCGATGGCCTCGAGCGCATGGTGGTCGGAGCTGCGCATCGCGCCCAGCAGGCTGCGCACCTCCTGCGCGAGCTGGGCGGGAGGCAGCGCCTGCGCGAGGTCGGTGACCAGGCAGCTGGTCTGGCCGTGGCCGAGCGGGGCGAAGGTCAGCAGCGCGACGAGCTGCACGCGCTGCTTCCCCAGCATGGTGGCGAGGCGCTGGTTGGCGTAAGTCAGATTGCCTGCGGGAGATAGCGTGGCCGCGCCCTGGTCGACGCGGTCGAGCAGCACTTCGATGACGGCGCGCGACACCCCATTCGCCATTCCGCCAGTCTGTAGGGCGTCCTGCGAGGCCGTCTACCGGGTTCCTGTGACAAGCGGACTATGGTTTTCCCCAGTCGGGATTTTCCCGTCAAACCTGATTGAGCAGCTTGTCGCCGGCTCCTAGGCGCCTCACGTTCTCGAGCGCGGCGCTCAGGCTGCGCTCGAGCGTCTCCTGCGTTAGCCACGCCAAGTGCGGCGCACAAACGACGTTCGGCAGCGAGAGCAGCGGGTGGCCCGGACGCGGCGGCTCCTCGGCGAAGACATCGAGTCCCGCCGCCGCGAGGCGGCCGCTCTTCAGCGCCTCGACGAGGAAATCCTCGTTGACGAGGCCGCCGCGCGCGGTATTGATCAGGATCGCGCCGGTTTTCATCTTCCTCGGATCGAGGATCTCCGCGGTTTGCGGCGTAAGCGGCAGGTGCAACGAGACGATGTCGGACATCTCGACAAGCGTCCCGAGCTCCGCGCTCTTCCGGCTGCGGGACCAGTACAGCACCTTCGCCCCCATCGCTTCGAGCATGGCCGAGAGGATCTTCGCGACAGCGCCGTAACCCACCAGCCCCACGGTCCGTCCGCCGAGCTCGCCGAAGCGGTCCTGCAGCTTCCAGGCACCAGCCCAGCTTTGGGTTTTCACCGAGTCATTCAATTCGGGAAGACGGCGAAGACAGGCGAGCATGAGCAGCAGCGTCATTTCCGCCACCGCACGGCTGTTCGTGCCGGGAAGGTTGCACACCGCGATGCCGCGCTTCTTCGCCGCGTCGACGTCGATGGTGTTGACGCCAGTGCCGATCTTCTGGATCAGGCGCAGCTTCTTCGCCGCCGCGATGTGCTCCGCCGTGACCGGCTTCAGCACGTGCCACAGCACCTCGATTTCCGGCAGCAGCCGCTGGTAGGCGGCATCGTCGCTCTCCGGGCAGACCTCGACGCCGAAGGCGGCGACCTTGCGCCGCAGCGCCTCGCTCGCATCGAAGCGGAACAGGACCTTCACTTGAAGAGCTTGCGGGCGGGGAAGGGCAGCGCCTTGGCGCCGAGCGCCTCCTCGATGCGCAGCCCCTCGTTCCACTTCGCCATGCGCTCGGAGCGCGCGAAGCTGCCCACCTTGAGCTGCGGCACGCCCCAGCCGACCGCGAGGTGGACGATCGAGGTGTCCTCGGACTCTCCCGAGCGCGCCGAGACGATCGCGCGGTAGCCCGCCGCGCGCGCCGCGTCCCAGCAGGCCAGCGTCTCGCTGACGGTCCCGACCTGGTCGGGTTTCAGGAGGACGGTGTTGCACGCACCGTTAGCATCTCGAACCCGCCGCTCATTTGTGACAAAAAAATCATCGCCGACGACCTGGATCGAAACGGCCCGGGTAAACGCGCGCATGGCTTCGGCGTCGTTCTCGGCGAACGGGTCCTCGATCGACACGATCGGGTAGCGCTCGATCCAGCGCAGCCACATCGCGTGCAGCTGCTCGGCCGAGAGCGTGCGGTCCTCGAGGGCGAGGCGGTAGCCGCCGCCGCGGTAGAGCTGGCTCGCGGCGATGTCGAGCGCGATCGCCACGTCGGCGCCCGGCTCGAAGCCGGCGTCCGAGATCGCGCCCACCAGCTCGGCGAGGCCTTCCTCGTTCGTCTTGAACGCCGGCCAGTAGCCGCCCTCGTCGGCGACGCCGTGCAGCGCGCCGCGCTTCGCGAGCCGCTTGCCCGCCGCGGCGTAGATCTGCGCGGTCCATTCGAGCGCCTCGGCGAAGCTGCCGGCGCCGACGCACACCACCATGTAGTCCTGCACGTCGCACCTGCCGCGGGCGTGCGCGCCGCCGCCGAAGATCTGGATCTGCGGCACGGGAAGGGCCACGCGCTTGTCCCCGGAGAGCTTTTTCCACAACGGAATCTTCTGCGCAGCTGCGTCGGCCTGCGCGCAGGCAAGCGAGACGGCCACCATCGCGTTGGCGCCGAGCCTGCTCTTGTCGGGCGTACCGTCGAGGTCGATCAGCCGCTCGTCGAGCTTCTGCTGGTCCGAGACGCTGAGCGCGCGCAGGCCGTCGCGGATGCGCGTCTGGATGTTGTGCACCGCCTCGCGCGCGTCGAGGCTGACCGCCTCGCCCGAGCCGGTCGAGGCGCCCGCGGGCGCGATCGCGCGCCCGGCGGCGAGAGCCGTGGTGCCGCGCCCGACGATCACCTCGGCTTCGACCGTGGGCCGGCCGCGCGAGTCCCAGACCTGCCGGCCCCTTACGTCGAGGATCTTTGCCACGCTTGCCGGATCTGCCGCAGGGTTGACGCGTTCAGCAGGTCACGCCCCAGTTTCCTCACGAAATCCTTGTTTTCATCGGTCAGGTACTCGACCGGCGATTTGCCGTCGACGCGGGCGAGGAGCAGCGCCGGGAGGAGGGACGCGGTGCGCTCCTCGACGCCTTCCAGGGACACGCCTTGCAGGTAGGCGCCGGAAAGGGAGGAGAAGCACTCCAGGAAGGCATCGCGCGCGCGTGGCACCCAGAGGCACTTGAGCAGCAGATGGTTGAGGCAGAAGGCGAGGTCGAATGCCGGGTCGCCATACCAGGCGCACTCGGCGTCGAGGAACACCGGGCCATTGCTGCCGACGAGGATGTTCTTGGGGCTGACGTCGCCGTGCACGAGGCACACCTTGGTCTCGGCCGTTCGCTTTACCAGAAACTGAAACTTCGGATTCAGATCCGGATGCGCCTTCCCGGTTGCGACCAGGTAAGGCTCGAGGCGTATGTCGTAGAAGATCCGGTCGGTGGCGAAGCGCCGCGCGAGCTCTTCGCGCCCGGCGGTCGCCGAGTGGATCGCCGCGAGGGTGGTGCCGACCCGGGCGGCGAACGCCGGGTCCGCGCGGCCCTGGGCGAGGATGTTCTTCCAGACGGGCAGATCGAGGTACTGCATCGCGAACACGCCGGCCGCGTCGTCGGCGCCGAGCACGCGCGGCGCGGCGCCGGGGACCGCGGCGGCCGCGGCCTCGAGCCACATGCGCTCGTAGCGGTTGCGCTCCACCGGCGCTTCCCAGCGCTGGGCGACGCGCAGGCGCGGCAGCGCGCGCTTGACGCACACGTCACCCACCTTCCAGATTTCCGAGGAAACACCTCCCGTCAGGGCCGCGAATGGGGGCATTTCACTTCTGGAAACCAAACCCGCGCTACGCAGCAGGCACAGGACCGGTTCAGGGAGAGAGGCGCTCAATGGTCCAGCTCGCGCCCGTGCGGCGGTACAGCAGCCGGTCGTGCAGCCGGTCGGCGCGACCCTGCCAGAACTCGATCTCCTGCGGGAGGACGCGGTAGCCGCCCCAGTGGGGCGGGCGCGGCGGCTGCTCGCCATAGCGGCGGCGGGCCTCCTCCATGGCGTCTTCCAGCGTTTTCCTCGACCCCACCGCCTCGCTCTGCGCCGACGCCCAGGCCGAGAGCCGCGCGCCCAGGGGGCGCGTCGCGTAGTAGGCGTCGGACTCGCCGCCGCCGACCCTTTCCACAGCCCCGTCGATGCGCACCTGGCGCTCGAGCTGCGACCACAGGAACAGCAGGCAGGCCGCGGCGCGCCGCTCGAGCTCCTGCCCCTTGCGGCTGAGGTAGTTGGTATAAAAGAGGAAACTGCCGTTCTCCACACCCTTCAGCAGCACCGCGCGCGCCGATGGCGCGCCCGACGGAGTCACGGTGGCGAGGGTCATCGCGTTGGGCAGCGGAAGGTGCGCGCGCAGCACATCCTCGAACCAGCGCTCGAATTGCCGGATCGGATCGGGATCGGCTTGCGCTTCCGACAGTCCGGCGCGCATGTACTCCTGGCGCAGGTCCGCGATGTTCATAGCGGCCGATTCTACGTCGGGGCGTGGCTGAAACCCGACTGCCGAGGGAAAGTGTCGCAATCTCCCTCTGAAAATCGTTGACACGCCCTCTTATATTCGGCATCTTCACGTCACCGCCGCCAAGGCGGAGCAACCGGGACCGAATTCCACCGCGTATCGTTCAGAGGAGAAACCAAAGATGGCGAAGAAAAAAGCGAGGAAAGCCGGCAAGAAGCGCAAGCCGAATGCGGCTTTCATGAAGCCGATGTCCCCGACCGGCCCGCTCGCGGCCGTGGTCGGCTCAAGCGCGATGCCGCGCACCGAGGTGACCAAGAAGATCTGGGGCTACATCAAGCGCAACGGCCTTCAGGACAAGAAGAACCGCCGCATGATCAACGCCGACGACAAGCTGCGGTCGGTGTTCGGCGGCAGGGGCCAGGTGTCGATGTTCGAGATGACCAAGCTGGTCAGCCGCCACCTGAAATAAGGTTTCAAGGAGGAGAAAGAGGGGCCCCCGCGCGGGGCCCTTCTTATTTCTGGTGGTACCCGGCGACGCGCTCGACCTCGTTCTTCGAGCCGAGCACGACCGCCACGCGCTGGTGCAGCGCCTTCGGCTGCAGGTCGAGGATGCGGCCGCGCCCGTCGGTCGCCGCGCCGCCGGCCTGCTCGACGATCAGCGCCATCGGGTTCGCCTCGTACATGAGGCGCAGGCGCCCGTCCTTGTTCTTCGAGTCGCGCGGGTACATGAAGATCCCGCCTCTGGACAGCACCCGGAACACGTCGGCCACCATCGAGGCCACCCAGCGCATGTTGAAGTCCTTGCCGCGCGGGCCGTCCTTCCCCGCCAGGCATTCGTCGATGTAGCGCTTCACCGGCGCCTCCCAGCGGCGCATGTTGGAGGAGTTGATCGCGAACTCCTGCGTGTCCTCGGGGATGCGGATCTCGGGATGGGTCTGGACGAAGGTGTAGGTCTCGCGGTCGAGCGTGAAGCCGTAGGCGCCGTCGCCGACCGTGAGCACGAACACCGTGGTCGGCCCGTAGACCGCGAAGCCGGCCGCGACCTGGTTGCGCCCGGGCTGCAGGAACGCGGCCTCGCTCGGCTCGCAGAACTTGCCCTCGGCGGTCTTCGGGCAGCGCAGGATCGAGAAGATGGTGCCGACCGAGATGTTGACGTCGATGTTGGACGAGCCGTCGAGCGGGTCGAACAGCAGCAGGTACTCGCCGCGCGGGTAGTGCGTCGGGATCGGGCGCGGGTCCTCCATCTCCTCCGACACCAGCGCGGCCAGGTTGCCGCCCCATTCGTTCGCCTCGAGCAGGATCTCGTTCGAGAGCACGTCGAGCTTCTTCTGCGCTTCTCCCTGGACATTGCTGGTTCCGGCCCCGCCAAGGCCGTCGGCCAATGCTCCCTTGTTCACCCGGGTGCTGATCGCCTTGCAGGCGCGGGCGATGGTCTCGAGCAGCAGGCGCAGGTCGGCGTTGATCAGGTTCTTGTGCTGCCGCGAGACCAGGAACTGGCTGAGCGTGGCTCTTCTCATGGACCGATTTTACGTTTCATTTTACTTGCCTTCGGGCAAACCACGCTCCGCCGAGCAGGCAGGCGGCGATTCCCCAGAACACCGGAGACATTCCGAGCGCGACCGAGGCGGCGCCGGAAACGAGCGGCACGAGCGTATGGCTCGCGTTGAGCAGCGAGGTGCGCAGCCCGACCGCCTCGCCCTGGCGTCCGGGCGGCGACGCGGCGTACAGCAGCGACATGATCACGGGCTGCGCCGATCCGAGCCCGAGCCCGAGCACGAACGACAGCACGAGCAGCGGCGGCACCGACGTGGCGAAGGGGAAGAGCAGGTAGCAGGTCCCCGATACGGCCATGGCGCCGAAGATGACGACCCACTGCTTCAGCTTCCTGATCAGCAGCGGTATCGCCAGGCGCACGAGAAAGGTGGCGATGGCGAAGGTCGAGAGGATCACGCCGATCGCCGCGGCCGACAGCCCGGCGCGCACGCCGTAGAGCGGCATCAGGAAGGTGAACAGGTCCCACCCGATGGCGAGCAGCAGGCTGACCCAGAACGTCTGCCGCAGCCCCGGGATGCGCAGCAGGTCGAGCACGCCCGTGCGCTTGAGCTGCGCGACGTGCTCGGGACGCGGCAGCGGGCGCTTTCGCAGCCACAGCAGCATCAATGCGATGGCTGGAAAGATTCCCAGTACGGCAAAGGCGCTCGCATGCCCCAGGCCGTCGATCGCGTAGCCCGCGACCAGCGGGCCGATCGAGTTCGAGATCGAGAAGCCGAGCGCGAGCCAGCTGAAGTTGAGCGCGCGCTCCTCGGGCGAGCCGTGCGCGCCGAACACGCTGTTCATCGCGATGTGCACGTACATGAACGACACGCCGAGCAGGGTGGTCGAGAGGTACAGGATTTCCAGGATGGGAAACGCGAACGGCAGCGCGGTTCCCGCGGTCAGGGCCACGAGAGAAAACATCAGCGGCCGCTGCGGCCCGGCGCGGTCGATGAGCCGCCCGGCGCCGACCGACAGGAAGGTCGGCAGCAGCGCGAACAGCGACATCAAGAGGCCGACGGTGAACTCCGAGGCGCCGAGCTCGAGCGCGAACAGCGTGGTCGTCATGCGCGCGCCGACGAAGGCGAGATGCCCGAGCGCGTTCAGCAGGACGAAATAGGCGATCTCCAGCAGGCGCTCCCTAGAAAGAAAAAGGGGTCAGAGCATTCTCCGCTCCGACCCCTTTTCCGCCCAGCTTGTCAGACCTGGCCGGGGGCGCGCGACTGCAGCGCGGCGATGCGCTCCTCGATCGGGGGATGGCTCGAGAACAGCCCCGCGAGTTTCGAGACCCCCGGCGCGATGCCCGACGCCTTGAACGACTGCGGCAGCTCCGCGGTCTGCAGGCCGCCCAGGCGGGCGAGCGCGGCCACCATCGGCCGCGGCGTGCCGAGCAGCTCGGCCGAGCCGCGGTCGGCGCGGAACTCGCGCTGGCGCGAGAACCAGGCGACGATCATCGAGGCGAGGATGCCGAGCACGACCTGCGCCACCAGCGAGGCGATGAAGAAGCCCGGGCCGACGCCGCGCTCGGTGCGGAACACCAGCTTATCGACGATGAAGCCGATGATGCGCGACAGGAAGATGACGAAGGTGTTCACCACGCCCTGGATCAGCGTGAGCGTGACCATGTCGCCGTTGGCGACGTGGGCCACTTCGTGGCCGAGCACCGCCTCGACCTCCTCCTTGCTCATCGACTGGAGCAGGCCGCTGGACACCGCAACGAGGGAAGCATTCTTGAATGCGCCGGTGGCGAAGGCGTTGGGCGCGCCCTCGAAGATCGCCACCTCGGGCATGCCGATGCCCGCCTTGCCGGCGAGCTTGCGCACTGTCTCGACCAGCCAGTATTCGGTAGTGCCTTCCGAGCCGTCGATCACCTTGGCGCCGGTGGACATCTTCGCCATCGGCTTGGAGATCAGGAGCGAGATGATCGCGCCGGCGAAGCCGACCACCGCCGAGAACACCAGCAGCTGCTGGTAGTTGATCCCGGCCTCGTCCGAGAGCCACTGGTCGAGCCCGAACACGTTGACGATGACCGAGAGGACCACCAGCACCGCGATGTTGGTGGCGAGGAACAGGACGATCCGTTTCATCGATTTCTTCTCCTTTGTCGGACCCTTAGATTGGGGATGGATTCTAAAGTTTCAAGATGGCGCGCGCACCCTTCTCGGCGATGACATAGGTCGGCGCGTTGGTGTTGCCCGAGGTGATGCGCGGGAAGATCGAGGCGTCGATCACGCGCAGGCGCTCCACGCCGCGCACGCGCAGGCAATCGTCGACCACCGCCATCGGGTCGTTGCCCATCTTACAGGTGCCCACCGGGTGGAAGATGGTGGTGCCCAGCTCTCCCGCGGCTCTTTCCAGGTCCCTTTCGGTTTCAACCGACATACCAGGCCGGTATTCCTCCGGCTGGTACTTTGCCAGCGCCTTGGCCGCCATGATCCGGCGCGTGAAGCGCATCGCGTCGACCGCGACCTTGCGGTCGGCTTCTTCTTTCAGGTAGTTGAGCCTTATCTCAGGGTAGGCCGAAGCATCGGGCGACTTGATGCGCACCCAGCCGCGCGAGGCCGGCCGCAGGTTGCACACGCTCGGCGTGATCGCCGGGAAGCTGTGCAGCGGGTCGCCGAACTTGTCGAGCGACAGCGGCTGCACGTGCCACTCGATGTTCGGCGTGGGCTGCGACGGGTCGCTCCTCGCGAACGCGCCGGCCTGCGACGGCGGCATGGTTAATGGGCCCGTGTGCCACACGAAGTATTCGAGCGCCATCGCCGCCTTGCCCCACAGGCTGTTGGCGATGCCGTTCAGCGTCTTCACGTTCCGCACCTTGTACTGCATGCGGATCTGCAGGTGGTCCTGCAGGTTCTCGCCGACGCCGGGCAGGGGATGGACCAGGGGAATGCCGTGCTGTTTAAGCAGCTGCGCGGGCCCGATTCCGGAGAGCTGAAGCAGCTGGGGTGACCCGATGGCGCCGGCGGCGAGAATCGTCTCCCTGCTTGCCTCGACCGAGAACTTCGCGTCGCGATGGACGAAGTCTACCCCTTTGCATTGCCTGCCCTCGAAATTCAGCTTCAGGACGCAAGCCCCGGTCATCACCGTGAGGTTCGGCCGGTGCATCACGGGGCGCAGGAAGGCGTTGGTCGCGCTCCAGCGCCGGCCGCGCTTCTGGTTCATCTGGAAGTAGGCGCAGCCGAAGTTGTCGCCGCGGTTGAACACCTTGACCGGCGGGATGCCGCACTCGGCGGCGGCCTCGCGCCAGGCGTCGATGATGTCCCAGCGCACGCGCGGGTCCTCGATGCGCACCTCGCCGCCCGCGCCGTAGCCGTCCTCCCGCCCATGCTCATAGTCTTCAAGAGAAAGAAAGATGGGAAGAACTTCTTCCCAGGACCAGCCCCTGTTGCCCAGCGAAGCCCAGTGGTCCCAGTCCTCCTTCTGGCCGCGCATGTAGATCATGGCGTTGATCGAGGAGCAGCCGCCGAGCACCCGCCCGCGCGCGTAATGGATCGAGCGCCCCGCGAGATGCTCGTCGGGCTCGGTCCGGTAGCACCAGTCGGTGCGCGGGTTGGCGATGGTGTAGAGGTAGCCGACCGGGATGTCGATCCAGAACCAGTCGTCTTTCCCGCCGGCCTCGAGCAGCAGGCCCCTGTTTTCAGGGTTCCTGGTCAGCCGATTCGCCAGGAGACAGCCCGCGCTGCCCGCGCCGACGATCACGTAGTCGAAACTGCCGAAGTGCTGCACCGGCGTATTCTAGAATCCGCTGCTCGGCACCCGCCGAGATAAAAAACAGGAGAAGAAATGCTTCCGATGCTCATGGGCGTTGCAAGGGGAGTGGTTTGCATGGGGATCTCGATGTTCGCCGGACAGGCGTTGGCCAACGGCGCGCTCGCGATCGACAGCAATCAGGGCAGCCGCTGGGGCTGGGCGGTCAGCTATCCGAGCATGGGCGCCGCCGAGCAGCACGCGCTGAGGGAGTGCGGCCGCGGCTGCGGAATCGTGATGCGCTTCCCCAGCGGCTGCGGCGCCTACGCCGCGGACCAGGCGGGCGGCTCGACGGTCTACGGCTGGGCGACGGCCGGCTCGGCCGGCGCGGCGCAAAGCCGCGCCATGCAGGAATGCTCGTCGCGCGGTGGCCCGCGCTCGAGTTGCGTCGTGCGCGTATGGGGGTGCAACTCGCGTTGAGCGGCGGGGCGCCCGGCCTACCGCGCGCCCTTGAGCAGGCCGAGGATCGGCTCGCAGCGCCTGCCGATCTCGCGCGCGGTGAGACGCACGTCAGGCCCCTCGATCAGCCAGGGATACTGGCCGCCGCGGATCACGAGCGCGGCGCCGTGCAGCGCGTCTTTCTCGGTGCTGAAATGCACCGGGATGAGCCGCTCGAGCTGCTCGCGCGTGACGGCCCGGGGCGCGGGCGCGTCGCTGAAGTAGAGCGTGAACTTCATGCGGCGCCTGTTTTACGCCGCGCGGCTCGCCCGCATCTTGCGGCGCAGGACGATGCGAGTAGGCCGCAAGAACCAATGCGTGCAGAATTGCACGCGGCGATCCGATGAACGGCATTGGGATCGATCTCGGCGGCACGAAGATCGAGGCGCTCGCGCTCGATCGCGCGGGGCGTGAAATTTTCCGCAAGCGGGTTTCCACGCCGCGCGGCGACTATGCAAAGACGATTTCTGCCGTGCAGTCCCTGGTGAACGAAATCGGCCCGGGCACGGTGGGGGTGGGAATTCCCGGGGCGCTTTCACGAGTGACGGGCCTGGTGAAGAACGCGAACTCCACCTGGCTGAACGGCAGGCCGCTGAAGCAGGACCTCGAGCGGGCCCTGCAAAGGGAAATCAGGCTGGAGAACGACGCCAACTGCTTCGCGCTGTCCGAGGCCGTGGACGGGGCGGGGAAGGGCGCGCGGGTGGTGTTCGGCGTGATCCTCGGCACCGGGGTCGGCGGCGGCATCGTGGTGGACGGGAAGATCGTCCGCGGCGCGAATGCGATCGGCGGCGAATGGGGACACAACCCACTGCCCGCGCCGACGGCGGCGGACCTGCCGCATCCAGCCTGCTATTGCGGCCGTACAGGGTGTATCGAGACCTACCTGTCAGGTCCGGGGCTTTCGCGCGACCATGAAAAAGTTACCGGTGAGCGCCTGCCGCCGGAAAGGGCGGTTTTGCATGAAAAAACAATGAAGCAATACGAGGAGCGGCTGGCGCGGTCCCTGGCGAGCGTGATCAACGTGCTCGACCCGGACGTGATCGTGCTCGGCGGCGGAATGTCGAACGTCGCCCGGCTGTACACTGAGGTGCCGCGCCTCTGGACGCGGCACGTGTTTTCGGACCACGTGGCAACCCGGCTCGCGCCGCCGGTCCACGGGGACTCGAGCGGGGTTCGCGGCGCGGCCTGGCTTTGGGAGGAGTCATGAAAACAACGCTTGTCCTGCTGTCCGGAGTGCTCGCGTCCACCGCTTCGTACGCGGGCCCGGATTTCCGAACGACTATCTGAAAGGGGTGCTCTACCAGACGCTCGACCGGCCGGACAACATGCAGTACCGCGAGCTCTATGCGCCGGCGGCGGCGGTGGAGGCGGTGCGCAAGGGCCAGCCGATCCCGTACGGCACCGTGCTGACGCTCGTCCAGTGGAGCACGGAGCAGGACGCCCAAGGCACCCCGCTCAAGGACTCGAACGGCCGCTTCATCAAGAAGGACATCCTCGCCCTCACCGTGATGGAGAAGCAGAAAGGCTGGGGCGCGGACTATCCCTCCGACTGGCCGCGCAACGGCGAGTGGGAGTACGCGGTGTTCTTCCCGGATGGCAGGCCGAACCCCAAGGGCAACGCCAACAACAAGGCCTGCTTCACCTGCCACCTGCCGCACGCCAAGCAGGACTTCGTGATCTCGCTCGCGAAGCTGAACGACACCTTCCCGAAGGGCGGGCAGACGCTGGTGAAGGGCCCCAAGGGCGGCGACGTCAACATCGCCTCGTTCGCCTTCCTGCCGGCGAAGATCAGCGCCATGGCGGGCAAGGCGCTGACCTTCTTCAACAGCGACGACACGCCGCACCAGATCACGGTGGCCAACGGGCCCAGCTCGGCCGTGTTCCTGCGCGGGCAGAAGGCCTCGATCACGATCGACAAGCCCGGCGAGTACAACTACATCTGCGGGCTGCACCCCAACATGAAGGGCGTGATCGAGGTCAGGTAAGTCAGTTACGCTTGCCGAAGATGATGCGCGCGTAGCGCTGGTAGGTGAGGTAGGCCCACCCCCAGTCGATCATCACGATCAGGCGGTTGCGGAAGTTGATGAGGAAGTAGATGTGCGCGACCAGCCACACCAGCCACGCGGGGAAGCCGGACAGCTTCACGCGTCCCAGCATCGCCACCGCGGCGTTCCGGCCGATGGTGGCGAGCTGGCCGTAGTCGCGGTAGCGGAAAGCCCTGGTCGTTTCACCACGAATCGCCCGCAGGATGTTCCTTGCGGAATGGGACCCCATTTGCTTGGCCGCGGGGGCAATCCCTGGAACGCCCTCCACCGCGGCGAGGTCGCCCGCCACGTAGATCTGCGGATGGCCCGGGACGGACAGGTCGGGCTCGACGCGCACGCGCCCGGCGCGGTCGAGCGGCGCGCCGAGGCTCGCGCCGAGCGGCGAGGCCGCGACGCCCGCGGCCCAGATGACGGTGCGGGCCGATAGGCGCTCGGAGCCCATCTGGACTCCGTCGGCGTCGACCCCGGTGACCATGCGCCCCGGCCAGACCGAGACGCCCAGGCGCTCGAGCTGGAGCTGCGCCTTGCGCGAGAGACCGGCGGGATAGGCCGGCAGCACGCGCCCGGTCCCCTCGACCAGCACCACGCGCGCGCCGTGCGGGTCGATGCGCCGGAATTCGCCGCGCAGCGTGTGGCGCGCGATCTCGGCGAAGGTGCCGGCGAGCTCGACGCCGGTGGCGCCGCCGCCGACCACCACGAACGTGAGCCAGGCGGCGCGGCGCGCCGCGTCGCTCTCGCGCTCGGCGCGCTCGAAGGCGAGCAGCACGCGCCGGCGGATCTCGAGCGCGTCGTCGAGCGTCTTCAGCCCCGGCGCGAACGGCGCCCAGCCGTCGTGCCCGAAATAGCTGTGGGTGGTGCCGGTGGCGACGACCAGGTAGTCGTAGCCGAGGCGCGCTCCATCCTCCAGAAGGACCTGCCTTTCATCGCGGAGGATCTCTTTCGCTTCGCCCAGCAGCACGGTGGTGTTGCGCTGTCCGGCGAGGATGTGCCGGATCGGCCCGGCGATCGAGGGCGCCGAAAGGCCCGCGGTCGCCACCTGGTACAGGAGCGGCGTGAAGAGATGGTGGTTGGTGCGGTCGAGCACCGTGACCTCGACCGGCGCCTTGCGCAGCGCCTGCGCCGCCCACAGGCCGGCGAAGCCGCAGCCGAGGATCAGGACCCTGCTATTGGAAGTAGGCGACAGGGGCGGCCGTGCCCTTGATCTGGCTGCGGTGCATGCGGCGGATGGTGTTCTTGTCGAACTCGTCGCGGCGGTGCATCGCGCTGTAGTTGCTCCAGATCAGCACGTCGCCGACCTGCCATGCGTGCTCGTAGACGTTCACGGGCTGGAAGGCGTGCTTCCACAGCTCGTCGAGCAGCGCCTCCGATTCCGCCAGCGGCAGCCCCATGACGTAGGCGCGCGGCCGGCGCCCGAGGAACAGCGCCGGCTTCCCGGTCCCGGGGTCGCGGATCACGGCGGGATGCGCATGGCCCCTCGAGGTCGCGGGGTTGCGGTCGTCCTCGACCCCCTTGCGCAGGTTGCCCGCCGAATCGAGCGTGCCGTCGTGCTTGATCTTCAGGCCTTTCACCGTTTGCTTGAGCGCCGGCGGCAGGTTCTCGTAGGCCGCGCACATCCCGGCCGCCCAGGTGTTGCCGCCCCACGCGGGCAGCCTGATCGCGAGCAGCATCGAGGCGATCGGCGGCACCGGCAGGTAGCTCATGTCGGTGTGCCACACCGCCTCGCTGTAGCCGAGCGCGCCGAGCGGGTCGCCGGAGGGATCGAGCTCGTTGGACACCACGTAGAGCTCGGGGAAGCCGGGGACGCTCTTGCGGCCCACGCCCTGGTTGGGCGGCGGGTCGAGCTCGCCGAAGCGCCTGGAGAACGCCTCGAACTGCGCGTCGCTCATCGACTGCTGGCCGCGCACCAGCATCACGCCGTGGGACTTCCACGCCAGGTGCAGCTCGGCGAACTCGGGGTCGCTCAGCTCGGCGAGCCGCCCGCCGAGCGCCTCGACGCCGAAGCTCGGGGTGATGCCGCGAAATTCCATGCGCCTATTCGCCCTCGATCCTGGCGTGCTTCACCACCGCGCGCCATTCGCCGATCTCGCGCGTGACCATCCGCCCGAGCGCCTCCGGCGTGGAGGCGACGCCGTCCGCGCCCTGCTCGAGCAGCTTCGCCTTGACCTCGGGCCGGGCGGCTACCGCGGCGATCTCGCGGTTCATGCGCGCGATCACCTCGTCGGGAGTCTTCATCGGTGCGAAGACCGCGTACCACGAGTCCACCTCGAAATCCTTCAGCCCGGTCGCCTCGGCGACGGTCGGCACGTCGGGCAGGATCGGCGTGCGCTTCGCGGTGCTCACCGCCAGCGGCCGCAGGCGCCCTGCGCGCACCTGCGACATCGCCGCCGGGATCGAGACGATCAGGAGCGGCACGTCGCCCGCCATCGTCGCGGCGACCGCCGGCCCGCCGCCGCGGTAAGGGATATGCACCATGTAGACGCCGAGCTTGAGCTTCAGGAGCTCGCCCGCCATGTGGCTCGGCGAGCCGACGCCGACCGAGGCGTAGTCGATCCTGCCGGGGTTGCGCTTCATGAACGCGGCCAGCTCGGCGAAGCTGCGGTACGGCGTGCCCGGGTGCACCGCGAAGAGCTGCGGCAGCGAGGCGACCACCGAGACCGGGCGGAAATCGCGCTCGGTGTCGAACGGCAGGTTCCTGTAGATCGCCGGGTTGATCGAGTGCGACGACAGCGTGAAGAGGAAAGTGTGCCCGTCGGCCGCCTTGGCGGCCGCCGCGGTGCCGATCGAGCCGCCGGCGCCGCCGCGGTTGTCGATCACGATCGGCTGCCCGAGGCCCTTCGACAGCGGCTCCTGGTAGATGCGCGCGATCACGTCGGTGCCGCCGCCGGGCGGGTAGGGCACGATGAAGGTAATCGGCCGCGTCGGCCACGCCCAGGCCGCCGTCGCGCCCAGCAACATCACAAGGACGACGAATCCTCGTAGCATCGTCCTATTCTAGATGGAACGACTACGTCCCGGGCTGTCGGGCAGCGCCGCGCTCGTCGTCAGCGAGGAGCACACCGCGCCGCGCATCGGCAGCGGCCGGGTGCATGTGCTCGCCACGCCCGTGATGATCAACCTGATCGAGGCGGCCGCGCTCGCCGCGATCGAGCACCTCCTTCCAGCGGGCACCCAGAGCCTCGGCACGCGCCTCGACGTGCGCCATCTCGCAGCGACTCCGGTCGGGATGCGGGTTACCGCCATGGCGGAAGTCACCGCCATCGATGGCCGGACAGTTGTGTTCAAGGTCGCTGCTTCAGACGAAAAAGAGCCGATCGGCGACGGCACGCACGAGCGCGTCGTGGTGAACGTCACGAAGTTCGATGAGCGGGTGCAGCGAAAGATCAGGGGTGAAAAATAAGGACGGCGGAAAACACCGCTAGTCCGATGATGGGATGCAGCCAGCCGATCTCGCGCCAGGCGAGGCGGTTGCGGCCCTGGGCGACAGCGACGAACGGAATGTGCGAGGTCACCGCGGCGAACCGCGGCCAGTCCGGGTTCGCCTTCTTCCTTGCGTCCATGAGCAGCGTGCCGAGCCCGGCCAGGACGAGAAACGCGCCGAAGAAGACCAGCGAGTTCAGGTCGCCGCGGGCGAGGATGTGCGAGGCCGCCCACAGCATGATCCCCCACATGATCGGGTGGCGCGTGACGCGGATCATGCCGCGGGCAGGGTCGTCGCTACGCAATAATCTCTCGGCTCCCACGATAGTGGGATTGCGCCAGAAGCCGCAGGCGAGGAGGATGAACGCGAGCGGCATTACCACGTAAGGTATTTCCCTGATTCCAACCCACAACGGCTCGCGCGGCGCGTTGGCGTACGCCCAGCTCATCCAGCTCAGGCTCGCCAGGGCGATCAGCGAGTAGACCCCGATGTAGGGCCACTGGCCAAGCGCATTCACCAGCACGGGGCGCACCGGCGTGCTCGGGATGAAGTGCGTGCCGAGGAAGACCCCTGTGGCGATGACCAGTACGAGGATCGGATCCATGTGCCTCCCGTTGGCCGCCGATTATGCGCCGAGCTCGGTGAGGAAGAGGCGGATCAGGTCCTCGATGTCCCCGGCGGCGGCGAACAGGCGGCAGCCGGCGCGCTGAGCCGGGCGCCCGTCCGGCAGCAAGATCCTCGAGACGTGGCGCACCTCGAGGTCGACCGTCACCGGCGCGCGCTGCGGGTGCAGGATGCGCGCGCGCTCGATCCGCGTTCCCGGGTCGATGCGGATGCTCGCCTCGTAGACCACGGCGCCCATTCCACTCGGGCTGATGTCGACCACGGCGGCGTCGAACGACAGCGCGCCCAGGCTGATCTCGCAGCGCAGCGGCACCCGCGGCGGCGGCACCGGGGTGCGCGCCTGCGTGCGGCGCTGCAGCGCCAGCATCGCGGGCGGCAGGGCGAGCCGGATCGCCGGCGTGCCGGCGTGCTGGATCTCGTGCGGGTTGCCGGCGGTGAACTCGTAGTGCACGCCGCGGTGATTGCAGCGGAACGTCACCGCGCGCTCGGCGAGCAGGGCGGAGTTGGCGTGCTTCTCCTCCGAGAAGGCGAGCGCCATGGCATTCTGCGCGGGGTCGACTTGCAGCAGGCGCGACACGAACAGAACTTCCCCGGATTCGATGCTCGCCGTGACCGCGTCGCCGTCGGCATGCATCGCCTCCAGGAGCTCCCCGATCTCGATCGCGGAGCGGACCAGCAGCCGGCCGGTCGCCGCGAGCCGCCTCGTGATGTCGGCTTCGCTCAGGCCAGCGCCTTGGTCACGATCTCGGCGACATCCTTCGACAGCTTGTCGGCGCCGCGGATGCGCTCCAGTTGTTTTCTTGCAGGAGATTTTCTTGCTTCATCGAAGCGCTGCCAGCGATCGAAGGCGCGCGACATGCGCGCCGCGACCTGGGGATTCAGTGCATCGAGCGCGACCACCTGGTCGGCGAGGAAGCGGTAGCCGGCGCCGTCGGCGGCGTGGAAGCGCACGTGGTTCGCCGCGAAGCTGCGGACCAGCGCGTACACCTTGTTCGGCACCTTGAGGTCGAACGCCTCGTGCTTCAGCAGTTGCGTTACTTTTTGCAATGTCTCCGGAAGGCGTGAGCTCGCCTGCGCCGCGAGCCACTTGTCGACCACCAGCGGCTCGTCCTGCCATTTCGCGTAGAAGGCTTCGAGCGCCGGCTCGCGCTCGGGGCAGTCGAGGTTGGCCAGGCAGCCGAGCGCGGCCATCGCGTCGGTCATGTTGTCCGCGCGGCGGAACTGCTCGTAGGCGAGGGCCGAAAGCCCGAGCTCCGTCAGGTAGACGAGGCACAGGTTCTTCAGGGCGCGCCGTCCCATGGACTGCGCGTCGGGCGAATAGGGGGTCTTCGACTGCAGGGCCTGGTACCTGGCGAGCAGATCTTCCCTCATCGACTCCGCCATCGCCCGGCGCAGGGCATTGCGCGATGCATGCAGACGGTCGGGGTCGACCACGTCCATCTGCTCGGCGAGGAAGGTTTCCGAGGGCAGCGTCAGCGCCTCGGCGGCGAACGCCGGGTCCGGGTCGCGCAGCAAGGTCCGGGCCCCTGCGAGGAACGCGGCCGGCGGCTGCCCGCCCTGCTCGAGGATGATCGAGGCGGCGAGGCGCTGGCCGGCCTCCCAGCGGTTGAACGGGTCGTCGTCGTGCGCCACCAGGTGCAGCAGGTCCGCCTCGCTGTAGGGGTAGTCGAGCGTCACCGGCGCCGAGAAGCCGCGCAGCAGCGAAGGAACGGGCCTGGAAGAGATTCTCCCGAAGCTGAAGGTTTCCTCGGTCTTCCTGAGGGACAGCACCTCCTCGCGGCCGCCGATCTTCACCGCGAACGGGATGTGGAACGGCGGGTTCATCGACTGCTTTACCGTGAGGGCAAAGCTGTCTTTCGAAAAATCTCCGGTGCATTCCAGGACCGGCGTCCCCGCAACGTCGTACCAGCGCTTGAACTGCTGCAGGTCGATGCCCGAGGCGTCCTGCATCGCCTGGACGAAGTCGTCGCAGGTCACCGCGCGGCCGTCGTGGCGCTGGAAGTAGAGGCGCATCCCGGCCTGGAATTTCTCCTCGCCGAGCAGCGCGTGCTGCATGCGCACCACCTCGGCGCCCTTCTCGTACACCGTCATGGTGTAGAAGTTGCGGATCTCCTGGTACGACTGCGGCCGCACCGGGTGCCTGAGCGGCCCCGCGTCCTCCGGGAACTGGCCGGCGCGCAGCGAGCGCACTTCCTGGATGCGGGTGACCGCGCGCGAATAGGTGTCGGCGCCGTACTCCTGGTCGCGGAACACGGTCAGGCCTTCCTTGAGCGAGAGCTGGAACCAGTCGCGGCAGGTGACGCGGTTGCCGGTCCAGTTGTGGAAGTACTCGTGCGCCACCACGCGGTCGATGTTCAGGTAGTCGACGTCGGTCGCGGTGTCGGCGCGCGCCAGCACGTAGCGCGTGTTGAAGATGTTGAGGCCCTTGTTCTCCATCGCGCCGGAGTTGAAGTCGCCGACCGCGACGATCTTGTACTCCTCGAGGTCGAGCTTCAGGCCGAAGCGCTTCTCGTCCCAGGCGATCGCGCGCTTCAGGCAGTCCATCGCCCAGCCCGCCTGGTCGAGCTTTCCGGGCTCGACGTAGATGGACAGGTTTCCGTCCCTGAGGACCTCGAGGTTGGCCGCAACCAGCGCGAACAGGTACGACGGCTTCGGGAACGGGTCTTCGAACCGCGCCCATCCGGGACCCGAAGCCACGAGGTTTCCGTTCGACAACAGAACCGGATACCTGGCGCGAACCGTGGTGGTGTATTTCGCCATCACGTCGGGCCGGTCGATGAACCAGGTGATGCGGCGGAAGCCTTGCGCCTCGCACTGCGTGACGAACCCGTGCCGCGTCGCGTACAGGCCTTCGAGCCTGGTGTTCTTCTGCGGGCAGATGCGGCTGACGGTTTCAAGCGTGAAGGCGTCGGGGACGTCGGAAATGGTCAGCGTTTCCGCAGCAACGCTGTATCGAGGTTCCTTCCCATTCAATGAAACCGAAATCAGCTCGAGCTCGTCGCCGTCGAGCACCAGCGGGCCGGCGCCCTGGCGGCGGATGTCCAGCCTGGCCCGCACCAGCGCGTGGTCCTCGCGGATGTCGACATCGAGGTCGATCGCCTCGACGCGAAAAGGGGGTGGCGCGTAATCCTTGAGGTGGATTACCCGGGCTTCAGCCTCGCGCATCCGCCGATTTTAAGGGTTGGGGTCAGCCGGCCGCGGCGGTGCGGGACCCCTTGTTTCTTTTGCGATTCTCAGTCCCGCACGCGCTATGAGCCTGCTGATGAAGGCGTGAAAGACCCAAGCTGGGGCGGCACGCCCGGACGGTGCACTGCTGCGGTGCAATAACGAAAATCTCAGGACCACGAAAGCATCTGCAATTCAGTCCCTTACCTAATAGACCTCCGCTGGCACGTTGGTTGCAACAGGGAGCCGACTGGTGCAACTGCGCACCGGACCTGAAGGGAGACGCAATGAAGAACGAGCACGGGCGTCGCAGATTCATCGCCGGCCTGTCGGCACTGGCCGGCGCGAGCCTCACCGGCATGCCGGCGCTCGCGCAGCGCAAGGGCGCTCGCCCCGAGAAGGACGCGCTCAAGTTCGGGTTCATCAAGCTGACCGACATGGTGCCGCTTGCCATCGCCTACGAGAAGAAGTTCTTCGACGACGAGGGCCTGTCGGTGACGCTCGAGGCGCAGGCGAACTGGAAGGTGCTGCTCGACCGCGTGATCGACGGCCAGCTCGACGGCGCGCACATGCTCGCCGGGCAGCCGCTCGGCGCGACGATCGGCATCGGCACGAAGGCGCCGGTGGTCACCGCCTTCAGCATGGACCTCAACGGCAACGGCATCACCGTCTCCAACGATGTCTGGAAGGAGATGAAGAAGCACCTGCCGATGAAGGACGGCCGGCCGGTGCATCCCATCCGCGCCGAGGCGCTGAAGAAGGTGGTCGACAAGTTCAAGGCCGAAGGCCGGCAGTTCAAGATGGGCATGGTCTTCCCGCTCTCGACGCACAACTACGAGCTGCGCTACTGGCTCGCCGCCGGCGGCATCCACCCCGGCTACTACACCGCCTCCGACGTGAACGGCCAGAGCGAGGCCGACGTGCTGATCTCGGTGACGCCGCCGCCGCAGATGCCGGCGACCCTCGAGTCCGGCACGATCCACGGCTACTGCGTCGGCGAGCCGTGGAACCAGCAGGCGGTGGCGAAGGGCATCGGCGTGCCGGTGATCACCGACTACCAGATCTGGAGGAACAACCCGGAAAAGGTGTTCGGCGTCAACAAGGCGTGGGCGGAGAAATATCCGAACACGCACGTCGCCGTGGTGAAGGCGCTTATCCGCGCCGGCAAGTGGCTCGACGCGAGCATGGCGAACCGCGTCGAGGCGGTGAAGATCATCAGCCGCCCGAACTACGTCGGCGCGAGCGAGGAGGTGATCGGCAACAGCATGACCGGCACCTACGAGTTCGAGAAGGGCGACAAGCGCCCGATGCCGGACTTCAACGTCTTCTTCCGCCACTACGCCACCTACCCCTTCTACAGCGACGCGATCTGGTACCTCACGCAGATGCGCCGCTGGGGCCAGATTCCCGAGGCGAAGCCCGACGCGTGGTACTTCGACACCGCGCGGCAGGTGTACCTGCCGGGCGTCTACCTGCAGGCGGCGAAAGCGCTCATCGCCGAAGGCAAGGCGGCCGAGGCCGACTTCCCGAAAACCGAAGGCTGGCGGGGCGTCCAGGACGGCTTCATCGACGGCATCAAGTTCGACGCGAGAAAGCCCAACGAATACCTCGCGAAATTCAAGATCGGCCTGAACGGGACGAACCGTGCTTAGCGCGCGGCTGCGAGCCCTCGGTTTCTCGATCGGCGTGCCGGCGGCGGCGATCGCGTTGTTTCTTTTCGTCTGGGCGCAGAGCGCGGCCCGCGTGCAGACCAGCCTCGGCGCGGTGCCCGGGCCGCTGCAGGTGCTCGTGCAGGGACGCGCGCTGCTCGAGGACCACCTCGCCGAGCGCACCAAGGCGGCGGAGTTCGACCGCCGCGAGGCCGAGCGCGTGCGCCGGCGCGCGGCGGAAGAGCCCTCAGCCAGGGTGACGCCGCGCAGGTGGACCGGCAAGCCGACATTCGTCGACCAGATCCTCACCAGCCTGAAGACGGTGTTCACCGGGTTTTTCCTCGCCTCCCTGGTGGCGGTGCCGCTCGGCATCCTGTGCGGCTCCAGCCGCGCGGTGCAGGCGGCGCTCAATCCCATGATCCAGGTGTTCCGGCCGGTGTCGCCGCTCGCCTGGCTGCCGATCGTCACGCTCATCGTCAGCGCCGTGTACGTGACCGCCGACGGGGCGATGTTCGAGAAGTCGTTCCTCGTCTCGGCGATTACCGTGACGCTGTGCTCGCTCTGGCCGACGCTGATCAACACGGCGGTCGGCGTCACCTCGGTGGACCGCGACCTGCTCAACGTATCGCGCGTGCTGCAGCTTCCCTGGACGACGAAAGTGCGCCGCATCGTCGTGCCCTCGGCGCTGCCCTACATCTTCACCGGCATGCGGCTGTCGCTCGGCGTGGGCTGGATGGTGCTGATCGCCGCGGAGATGCTGGCGCAGAACCCGGGGCTCGGCAAGTTCGTCTGGGACGAGTTCCAGAACGGCAGCCAGGAATCGCTCAGTCGCATCATGGTCGCGGTGCTCGCCATCGGCGTCATCGGATTCCTGCTCGACCGCGCCATGCTGCGGCTGCAGCAGCTCGTGACCCGCGCATGAGCACAGCCGCCCAAAGAACCCAAAAGCAGGGACAGACCACGTTTTCCGGTGACACGGAGGCAAGGAAAACGTGGTCTGTCCCTGTTTCTGAACCTTCAACCCCCGCGCTCGAGCTGCGCGGCGCAAGCAAGCGCTACGGCGGCACCGAAGTGCTGTCGGACATCAATCTCTCGGTGGCGCAGGGCGAGTTCGTCGCCGTCGTCGGCTTCTCCGGCAGCGGCAAGACGACGCTCGTCAACCTGCTTGCCGGGCTTGCAGCTCCCGACGCGGGCGCGGTGCTCAAGGCGGGCCGCGCCGTCACCGGGCCCGGGCCGGACCGCGGCGTGGTGTTCCAGAATTATTCGCTGATGCCCTGGCTGAGCGTGCGCGAAAACGTCGCGCTCGCGGTCGATTGTGCTTTCCGCAAATCCCCCAGGCGGGAACGGAAAGCGCGCATCGACCGCTACGTCGGGCTGGTCGGGCTCGGGCCGGCGCGCGACAAGCGGCCGGCGCAGCTCTCCGGCGGCATGCGCCAGCGCGTCGCGGTGGCGCGCGCGCTCGCCGCCGACCCGGACGTGCTGCTGCTCGACGAGCCGCTGTCCGCGCTCGACGCGCTCACCCGCGCCAAGCTGCAGGACGAGATCGTGCGCCTGTGGAGCAGGGAGAAGAAGACGGTGCTGCTCATCACCAACGACGTCGACGAGGCGCTGATGGTCGCCGACCGCGTCATCCCGCTCAACCCCGGGCCGCGCGCCTCGCTCGGGCCTTCGTTCGACGTCGACCTGCCGCGTCCCCGGGAGCGCCGCGCGCTCAATCACGACGCGCGCTTCAAGGACCTGCGCGCCGCGGTGACGCAATACCTGATGGACGCCGGCAAGCGCCGCGCCTCGGACTCCACGGCCAAGGTGATCCAGCTGCCGATGCTGACGCCGAAGACCGGCGGCGGCGCGCGCCCGGACCTCGCGACGCTGCTCGGCATGCGGCACGCGGCCCGGATGGCCGCGCTCGAGGCGGAGGAAGCGCGGCCGCAGGCGAACAGCGCCGAAAAGCCCAGGCCCCACGACGACCGCTTCGTCGAGTTCTCGCAGCTCGGCAAGGTATACCCCACGCCGGGCGGCCCGCAGAAAGTGGTCGACGGCTTCGAGCTGAAGGTGCGCAAGGGCGAGTTCGTGTCCATCATCGGGCACTCGGGCTGCGGCAAGTCGACCGTGCTTTCCATGGTCGCAGGCCTTACCGGCGTCACCGAGGGCGTGATCATCCTCGACGGCCGGGAGATCGCCGCCGCCGGCCCCGACCGCGGCATCGTGTTCCAGGCGCCGAGCCTGGTGCCCTGGCTGACCGCCTACGAGAACGTGGCGCTCGGCGTGGAGCGCGTCTACGGGCACGGCTCGCCCGCCCAGCGGCGCGACACCGTCGAGTACTACCTCGGGCGCGTGGGCCTCGCCGACGCGATGCACAAGCGCGCGGCCGAGCTCTCCAGCGGCATGCGCCAGCGCGTCGGCATCGCGCGCGCGTTCGCGCTGTCGCCGAAGCTCCTGCTGCTCGACGAGCCCTTCGGCATGCTCGACTCCCTCACGCGCTGGGAGCTGCAGGAAGTGCTGATGGAGGTGTGGGCGAAGCAGAGAATCACCGCGGTCGTCGTCACTCACGACGTGGACGAGGCGATCCTCCTCGGCGACCGCGTGGTGATGATGACCAACGGCCCGCGCGCCAAAGTCGGGCGCGTTCTCGATGTCGCGCTGCCGCGGCCGCGCTCGCGCCGGGCGCTGCTCGCGCATCCGAAGTACTACGAGCTGCGCGAGAGCCTGATCGGCTTCCTCGAAGAATGCGACCACGCGTCTTCCTGATCGGCGCCGGGCCGGGCGACCCGGAGCTGATGACCCTCAAGGCGATCAAAGCGCTCGGCCGCGCCGACGTCGTGCTGATCGACGCCCTGGTGCACCGCGACTGCCTGGAGCACGCGAGACCCGGCGCGCAGGTCATCGAGGTCGGCAAGCGGGCCGGCTGCAAATCCACGCCTCAGGCCTTCATAGAGAAGCTGATTCTTTTTCATGCAAGGCGAGGAAAAACCATTGCACGCCTCAAGGGCGGCGATCCGTTCGTCTTCGGCCGCGGCGGCGAGGAGAAGGAGAGGCTGGAAGCGGCAGGCATCGAAGTCGAGGTGATTCCGGGCATCACCGCGGGAATCGCCGTCCCGGCCGCGCTCGGCATCCCGGTCACGCACCGCGGGCTCGCGCGCGGGGTGACGCTCGTCACCGGCCACGGCGCCGACATCGACTGGAGCGCGCTCGCGCGCTCGGGGACGACCCTCGTGATCTACATGGGGTTGAAGAACCTCGAGAGAATTTCCTCTTCCCTGATCGCTGCGGGTATGGACCCCGCTACCCCTGCCTGCCTCATCGAAAACGGGACCCTGAAAACGCAGAAACAGCTCGTCACGACTCTTGCCGGGCTCTCGGGAATCGGATTCGAAGGTCCGGCAATCATCGTGATCGGCGACGTGGTCCGCTTTGCCGCGACTTCGGCGATCCAACAAAGAGCGAGGGCCGCATGAGGCGGCTTTTTTGCCCCCCTGACCGCTTTCGGCTCACGACCCCCTTGTCAGGGGGTCAAGTCACACCATGAACGTCGTCGTCATCGGCAACGGCCTGGTCGGCCAGCGCTTCCTCGAGCAGCTGGCGAGCCGCAGCCCCGACGCCGAGATCACGGTGTTCTGCGAGGAGCCGCGGCCGGCCTACGACCGGGTGCAGCTCACCAGCTTCTTCTCCGGCAAGAGCGCCGCCGAACTCAGTCTTTTCAAAAAGCAATTCTTCGAAGAAGCGAACATCACCCTCCGCCTGAACGACGCGGTGCTCGCCATCGACCCGGCGCGCAAGGTGGTGCGCTCGGCGCGCTACCGCGACGTGCCTTACGACAAGCTGGTGATCGCCACCGGCTCGGTGCCGTTCGTGCCGCCGGTGCCGGGGCGCGACCGCCGCGGCTGTTTCGTCTACCGCACCATCGAGGACCTGGAGGAAATCGCGGCGCAAGCGGCGCGCGCGCGCGTCGGCACGGTGATCGGCGGCGGCCTGCTCGGCCTCGAGGCGGCGAAGGCGCTGCACGACCTCGGCCTCGAGACGCACGTGGTGGAGTTCGCGCCGCGCCTCATGTCGGTGCAGCTCGACGATTCCGCCGGCCGGCTGCTGCGCAAGAAGATCGAAGCCCTGGGCGCTTCCGTCCATCTTCTTAGAAACACGAAGGAGATCACGGGCGGGACCGTCCGCAGGCACAAGCTCGCTTTCGCCGACGGCACCAGCCTCGAGACCGATATCGTGGTGTTTTCGGCCGGCATCCGGCCGCGCGACGAGCTCGCGCGCCTCGCCGGCCTCGCCGTGGGCGAGCGCGGCGGCATCCGCATCGACTCGCACTGCCGCACCGCCAACCCGGACATCTACGCGGTGGGCGAATGCGCGCTGTGGCAGGGACGGGTGTTCGGCCTGGTCGCGCCCGGCTACCAGATGGCCGAGGTCGCCGCGCGCCACATCGCCGGCGAGCCGGACGTGCAGTTCCTCGGCGCCGACATGAGCACCAAGTTGAAGCTCATGGGCGTCGACGTGTGCTCGATCGGCGACGCGCACGCGGCCGCTCCCGGCGCGCTCAGCTACGTCTACACCGACGAGATCGTCTACAAAAAGCTCGTCGTCTCGGCCGACCGCAAGCAGCTCCTCGGCGCAATCCTGGTCGGCGACGCGTCGGACTACGGGGCGCTGCTGCAGATGGTGCTTAACCCGCTGCCGCTTTCCGAGCATCCGGAGGAATTGATCCTCCCGTTGCGTCAGGGAACGGCGAAGGGCCTCGGCGTCGACCTGCTGCCCGACACGGCGCTGGTCTGCTCGTGCAACGGGGTTTCCAAAGGCGCGATCTGCGCCGCCGTGGCGAGCGGCTGCACATCGCTCGGGTCGCTCAAAAAAGCGACCAAAGCTGCAACCAGTTGCGGCGGCTGCGGCCCGCTCGCGAAGCAGATCCTCGACGCGGAGATGAAGAAGCGCGGCTTCAGCGTCACGAACCACCTGTGCGAGCACTTCGCTTTTTCCAGACAGGAATTGTTCCACCTAGTTCGCATCGGCGAGCTGCGCTCTTTCGATCAAATCATCTCGAAGCACGGCCGCGGGCGCGGCTGCGACATCTGCAAGCCCGCGGTCGCCTCGATTCTCGCCTCGTGCTGGAACGAGATGATCCTCAGGCCGAAGCACGCGCCGCTGCAGGACACCAACGACCACTTCCTCGCCAACCTGCAGAAGGACGGCACCTACTCGATCGTGCCGCGCGTGCCGGGCGGCGAGATCCTGCCCGAGAAGCTGGTGGTGCTCGGCCAGGTGGCGAAGAAGTACGGCCTCTACACCAAGATCACCGGTGCGCAGCGCATCGACCTCTTCGGCGCGCGCGTCGAGCAGCTGCCGAAGATCTGGAAGGAGCTGATCGACGCCGGCTTCGAGTCCGGCCACGCCTACGGCAAGGCGCTGCGCACGGTGAAGTCGTGCGTCGGCTCGACCTGGTGCCGCTACGGCGTGCAGGACTCGGTCTCGATGGCGATCCGCATCGAGAGCCGCTACCGCGGCCTGCGCGCGCCGCACAAGATCAAGATGGCGGTGTCGGGCTGCACGCGCGAGTGCGCCGAAGCGCAGGGCAAGGACGTCGGCGTGATCGCGACCGAGAAGGGCTGGAACCTCTACGCGTGCGGCAACGGCGGCATGAAACCGCGACACGCCGAGCTCCTCGCCAAGGACCTCGACGACGAGACGCTGATCAAGTTCATCGACCGCTTTCTCATGCTCTACATCCGTACCGGCGACCGGCTGCAGCGCACCGCGCCCTGGCTCGAGAACCTCGAAGGCGGCATCGAGTATCTCCGCAAGGCGGTGTGCGAAGACTCGCTCGGCATCGGCGCCGAGCTCGAGGCCGAGATGCAGAAGTTCGTTGACAGCTACCGCTGCGAATGGAAGGAAGCGATCGAAACGCCGCAGATCATGAGGCGGTTCCGGCACTTCGTGAACTCGGAGGAGCCCGACTCCGGCGTCGAGTTCGTCACGGAGCGGGGCCAGCCCATCCCCGCATGAAGATTTGTTCTCTAGAAGAGATTCTGGAGAACGCCGGCGTCTGCGCTCTGGTCGCCGGCGAGCAGGTCGCGATCTTCCGAGTTGACGGCGAGGTCTACGCCGTAGGCAACCGCGACCCGTTCTCGGGCGCGAACGTGCTCTCGCGCGGGATCGTCGGCGACGTGAAGGGCGAGCTGGTGGTCGCGTCGCCCATCTACAAGCAGCACTTCAGCCTCACCACGGGCCGCTGCGTCGAGGACGCCACCGTGCGCATCCCGGTGTACGACGCGCGGGTCGAGGAGGGCTTCGTGGCGGTGGAGCCGACGAAGAAGGTCGCCACCACCTGCTGCTATTGCGGCGTGGGTTGTGGGGTTGTTGTTTCATCTTCCCGTAACGAAATCGTTTCCGTGAAAGGTGACGCACGCCATCCCGCCAACTTCGGCAAGCTCTGCACCAAGGGCGTGGCGCTGCACCTGAGCACGGGCACGGGCGCGCGCCTGCTCTATCCCGAAGTGAACGGCAAGCGCGCGAGCTGGGACCAGGCTCTTGAATTTACAGCCAACCGTTTCCGGGAAATCATCGCCGCGCATGGCCCCGATGCCGTGGCGTTCTACATCTCCGGCCAGCTCCTCACCGAGGACTACTACGTCTTCAACAAGCTCGCCAAGGGCCTCATCGGCACCAACAACGTCGACACCAACTCGCGCCTTTGCATGTCCTCTGCGGTCGCGGGCTACAAGATGTCCCTCGGCGCCGACGCGCCGCCGTGCGCCTACGAGGACATCGACGCCGCAGATCTGATCTTGATCGCGGGCTCCAACACCGCCTTCGCGCACCCCGTGGTCTGGCGGCGCATCGAGGACGCGCGCGCGAAGAACCCGCAGCTCAAGCTCATCGTCATCGACCCTCGCGCCACCGTCACCGCGCGCGCCGCCGACCTTCACCTCGCCCTCAAGCCCGGCACCGACGTCGCGCTCTTCAACGCAATGCTCCACATACTTCGCCGCGACGGTTTTTTGAGAGCAGAGTTCATCCACCCGCACACCGACGGCTTCTCCTCGCTCGGCCCTTTGCTCGATCACTGGACCCCGGAGCGCGCCGCCGAAGTCTGCGAGCTGCCGGCCGCGCAGATCGTCGAGGCCGCGCGCATGTTCGGCGCCGCCAGCGCAGCGCTTTCGCTCTACTGCCAGGGCCTCAACCAGTCCACGAGCGGCACATACAAGAACGCCGCGCTGATCAACCTGCACCTCGCCACCGGCCAGATCGGCAAGCCCGGCGCCGGTCCGTTCTCCCTCACCGGCCAGCCCAACGCCATGGGCGGGCGCGAGGTCGGCGGGATGGCCAATCTCCTTTCGGCTCACAGAGATCTGTCCAATCCAGCCGACCGTGCCGAGATCGCCCGCCTCTGGGGCGTGCGGAGCGTCCCGGAACGGCCCGGAAAAACCGCCGTCGAGATGTTCGACGCCATCGGCCGCGGCGAGATCAAGGCCGTGTGGATCGCCTGCACGAATCCCGCGCAATCGATGCCCGACGTCAGCGCCGTGCACAAGGCGCTCGAGCGCGCCGAGCTGGTGGTCGTGCAGGAAGCTTTTCGCGACGCCGAGACCTGCGCCTACGCCGACGTGCTGCTCCCGGCGGCGACCTGGGCGGAGAAGGAGGGCACAGTCACCAACTCCGAGCGCCGCATCTCCCGCGTGCGCGCCGCGGTCGCGCCCCCCGGCGAAGCGCGCCCCGACTGGGAAATCGCCGTCGATTTTGGTTCTCGACTAAAAACGCTCCTCGGCAAAGAGATCGCCTTCTCTCACGCATCGCCCGAAGCAATCTTCAACGAGCACCGCGAGACCACCCGCGGCCGCGACCTCGACATCACCGGCCTTACATATGGTGTGCTCGAGCGCGACGGCCCGCAGCAATGGCCTTACCCCAGCAGCGCGAAGGCCGGCCGCACGCGCCTATACGCGGACGGCGTCTTCCCCACGCCCACCGGCCGCGCGCGCTTCATCGCCACCGACTACGAACCGCCCGCCGAAGAGCCCGACGCCGACTACCCGATCCGCCTCACCACCGGCCGCTTGCGCGATCAGTGGCACAGCATGACCCGCACCGGCCTCGTCGCTCGCCTGTTCAGCCACAGCCCGGAGCCCGAAGTTCTGCTCCACAAAGATTCAATGGGTCTCGAAGACGGCTCGCTCGTCCGCGTCTCCAGCCGCCGCGGAAGCATCGTCCTGAAAGCTCGCGCCTCGAGCGACATGCGCCCGGGCGACGCCTTCCTCGCCATGCACTGGGGCACCCGCTTCACGAGCGCCGGCACCAACGCCCTCACGCTCCCCGCCTTCGACCCGCATTCGAAGCAACCCGAGCTCAAGCACGCCGCCGTTCGCATCGAGCCCTTCGCCGCCAACTGGCGCGGCACCTTCACCGCCCCAGCGTCAGCCGAGCTCCAACGCTCCGCCGTGCTCCTCTTCCCGCGCTTCGACTACGCCGCCATCTCCTTGATTGAAGGCCCCGAAATCCTCCTCCGCCTGGAACTGGCCTCGAGCACCGATCCCGATCCGAAAGTCCTTCCCGCCCTCGAGCGGCTCTTCGGCTCGCCCGGCGACATCGGCTGCGGCGCCGCCGACCGCGCCGTCTGCGCCTGCTTCAAAGTCCCCGAATCAACCATCCGCTCCGCCGTCGCCGCCGGCGCCAGCCTCGCCAAACTTCAGAAGGAACTGAAGTGCGGCACCAATTGCGGCTCCTGCGTTCCTGAGCTGCGACGGCTCCTTGCGGCATCGTTGGGCCAGTCCGCCTACGGCGCGTAGATTTTCTGAGCCCAGGGGTGCCTGCAACTCCTGCAGAAATCGTTTATCGCCGCCAAGCGTCGAGCGACGGCTTTCGAGTGGTCGATTGCGGCAGACTCGAAATCTGTTGTACCCGTCCGGGTACCGGGGGTTCGAATCCCTCCCTCTCCGCCAGAACCCGTCCAACCCCTTCCGACGGGTCCAAGCGAAGCCTAAAAACCCCTGTCTAGCCAGCCACTTAGTATTTACAGGGCGACCAAGCGAAATGCTGAGGCGGAAGCTCTGGAAAAGCGCAGCACAGATCAGAGCCATAAGACGATGATGCGGCTAACAACCGTATATGGACTCCTCCCGCGAAGCAAGAAATCCCTGGCGAACGGTTCGCGTTTTCATATCGTCTACCTTCAGCGATATGCATTCGGAACGGGACGTGCTGGTCAAGCGCGTTTTTCCGGAGCTTCGCGAGCGGCTAGAGCGCCATCGAATTCATCTTATAGACATCGATCTGCGCTGGGGCGTAACCCGCGAGCAGGCGGAACATATGCGTGCGCTCGAGTTGTGCCTCGAATTTATCGACCAATGCAGACCTTTCTTTCTTGGAATACTTGGGGCGCGGTACGGGTATGTGCCCAAAGAGCTGCCGAATGAAACGCTAAATAAGTTCCCATGGCTTCTCGACCACGGCGATGGATCCATTACCGCGCTCGAGATCATCCACGGCGCCCTGCGAACCGAGCGGATGCACGGCAGGTGCTTTTTTTATTTTCGCGATCCCGCTTTTCTTCAAGAGATGCCAGCGTTGCTTCGAGAGCTGGCTGACGCCGAGAGCAAAGTCGCTGCGGAGAAGCTTGCAGCGCTCAAGTCAAGAATCGCCAAAGCAGGTTTGCCTAGTCCGCCGCTGGAGGGCTATCCGTGCCGGTTTGCAGGCATACGGCTGAACTGGCAGCTGATCAAGAACCGGCTCGCCGACAACGACCGCAGGCTCCTTCAAGCGGTAGCCGCGAAAGGGCTGATTACGCGCGCGGACTACGACCAGCTTGATGCCTCTTTGCAGTCCATTGTTGCCCGGCATGGGGCCTTGCATCTTGTAGATCTGGATGCCTTCGCGCAGCGGGTCCGAGAGGACCTCTGGTCCGGCATCCGAGCCGAATTTCCTGAAGTTGATGAATCGGCCAAACAAGTCCTGCCCCCTGAAGAGAACTCGGACGCATGGCTCGAGGAACAAGCCGACCAGATGGCGCGCTTCGTGGAATCACGGACGCGAGTTTATGCTAAGCGCGAAGAGCTTCAACGCCAGTTGCTTGAATATGTGACGGGCGCTGACGCCGCTCCCTTCGTCTTGCTCGGGCGCGGAGGCTCGGGAAAATCGGCTGCGCTAGCCCAGCTGTCCGAAGCGCTGCTTCTGAGGAAGGATCAGATCGCTTTCGTTGCTTGCCACTTCGTGGGGGCGAGCGCCGCTTCAAGTAATCTGGCTTCGTTGCTGCGGCGGCTCTGCCAACAGCTGAAGGACCGTTTTCGTCCCACCTGGAAAACTCCGGGTTATGAAAACGAAGATCCAGTCCCGCTCGAGGTCCCGGAAGACACGGAGAGCCTGCCGGAAGGCTTCCGAAGATTTCTGGACGCGCTGCCGAAGGATTCACGTGTCGTCATCATCATCGATGCGTTGAACGAGCTTGGCACCTTGCACGGCGCGCAAGAGCTCCACTGGCTGCCGAGTCGGGCGCCCGACAACGTCAGGTTTATCCTGAGCTGCAGCTCGGACAGTCTGATCGGCGCGAGGATGCTGGAGCGGTTGCGCCGGCGTGGTTGCCATCTCTTCGAGGTCTCGACGCTCACGCTCGAAGAGAGGCGGGAAATCATCCAGGCAGTTCCCTCGCTTTCGGTCAAGGCTCTGGATTCCGGGCAGATCGCCGCAATACTCGCGAATTCGGCGACGGACAACCCCCTGTACCTGCGCGTCGCACTCGAGGAGCTCAAAGGGTTCGGCTCCTTCGAGCAGCTCGACGATTGGCTTCGGGCGCTACCGAGCGGCGAGGAAGCGATCTACACGCTTTTCGACCAAATGCTGGAGCGCCTGGAGCGCGAGTTCGACCAAAGTGTCGTTCGCCGTGTCCTGTCGCTTCTTTCCATCTCGCGCGACGGTCTTTCCGAACGGGAGATCACCGCCCTGATCGACGACCTGGATGGCAAGCAAGACTTATTCCCCGTGCTACGACAGCTTCGTCCATACCTTTTTACCCGTGGCAGCACCATCGACTTTTACCATCAAGCGCTCCGGCTCGCCGCGCAGCGCCGTTACTGCGGAACCGCGGGGCAAGAATCATCTTCCCACGAGCGGCTGGCGCGCTACTTCCAATCTCGGGGAACCACACCACGGGCGCTTGCCGAGCTCCCATTTCACCTGACCCATTGCAAGGCCTGGGTCTCGCTCGAGCGGCTGCTGACGGACCTGGATTTCGTCGAAGCCAAGTGCCGGGCGGGAATGGCCGACGGATTGCTCGAAGACTATCACCGGATCGGGGCGGGACGGCTTGCGCCGGGACTGCTGATAGTCACAGCGCGCGAACATCAGGGGCGACTCCATGTCCGCTGTCCATCCTGCTGCGCATCGATCTCCATCTCCGAAGACTTTATGGACGGCGAGCTCATCTGTCCGGCCTGCGCCAGGCGTCTCAAGACAAATGCGTTCTTCTTGCGCGCGGAAGAAGCTTCCAACGAAGTGCCGGGGATCAAGGCGGGCGCCACCCTCGCGGAGGAACCCGCGTGCTCAGACACGCAACGTGAATTCGGCGAGTTCGTCCGCAGGGAGCTTCATGTCCTGAAATCACCTCGGCTCACGATCCTCGGCGGCGCCAGAAGCGATGACGGGCCTTCTCCCCTGGCCGCACCCCACATCGCCTTTCAGCAAGCAATGAACTGGCCGGATTCTTCCGCACCGGCGCGCGTCGCGACACAAATGCGCGCGCGCAAACGAGAGCCGTGGATTCGGCACCTGCATGCAACGCAGAGGGCAACGCCCGATGTTCTCACTATTGCGGTGGATTTCGAGATTTACGCTTGCGCATTCTCGCCCGACGGAAATCGAATTACCGCCGCGGGAGGCGTGTCGCCCGCCCTCTGGGACGCATGGACCGGGGTACGAGAACCGATATTTGGACAGCAGAAAATGGGTCTGGACAAAAGCCATGGCTGTGCGTTTTCGCCGGATGGCCGGCACATCCTGACGGCGTCCGATGCGCTCAGCCTATGGAATCTGGAATCCGGCGCGCCAGAAGCTCAACTCGGCGTTCGGTCATGGCTTAATACGCCGGGGCGTGTGCCGTGCGCCTATTCGCCTGGAGGCTCGCGTTTTGTGGCCTTCGGCTATGGGGATGATGTTCATGACGCAGAGGCGGCCTCACGCGGCTGGATCTGGGATGCGCGCGCCTACCTTCCCATCGCTGCGCTGAAGGATTCGAGCGAGGCAATCCAGTGCTGCAGTTACTCGCCTGACGGGCGCCTGATCGCTGCGGGCGACGCGGCAAACCGCGCCTGGCTGTGGAATGCCACCACCGGCGAGCTCATAGGCAGCTGGAAGCTGCCGGAAATCGATTGGAAGAGCGTCACAGCTCCCGTCGAGATGTGCGCTACAGCGTGCAGCTTCTCGCCGGACGGAAAACACCTCATTCTATCCGTCCCAAACGGCCTGATCCACTATGACGTCGATGAACTCTCCGGTACTCAGCTTAAGAACGGCTATGCGCCTCGCGCCACGCTTCTGGGAAGACAGAACCGGCAGATTTTAGACATTGCGTACTCCCCCGACGGTCGGCGGCTTGTGTCCGTGTCGTTCATGGAAATCAAGCTCTGGGATATGGAACGGTTCACGGAGCTGGCTCGACTTCCAAACCATGGGGACACGCTCCGCGCATGCACGTTCTCGCCGGACGCGCAGTATTTTGTGACTGGGGCTGACCGCGAACTCAAAATGTGGGATGCGGATGCTGCGTGCAGCGTGAAAGCGAAGCAAGGGGGTCACTCTTTCCCGGTCACAGCGATCGAGCGCTCCCCTGACGGACGGAATATCGTCTCCTTAGTTTCGACAAGCATGGAAAAGCCGCTCAAGCTGTGGAGCTCAGAGAGCGGAAGCCTGGTGTCGGAGCTGGATATCAGCTCGGACGAAGTGCGTCGGGTTCCTTACGCTTGCGCGTGGTCACCCGACGGATCGTTCATCGCCATCGGCGGAAAATGGCCCAGCATCTTTCTGATGCACTTGAAGGCCCCGGGCGGCAAAGGAGTTCGTTTGTGCGACCAAACAATGAGCTGCGCATTCCGTACCGACGGCGGCCAGCTCGCTGCGGGTCAGATGGACGGCAAGGTTTGCTTGTACGAACTCCCTGGGACGCTCGATGTTCCTTCCATCGAGCTCGCCGCCCATAAGGAAGAAGTTTACGCGCTGGATTATTCACCCGATGGAAAACGACTGGCTTCCGCATCCCGGGATGGGAGCGTGGCAATCTGGGACGTGGTTCGCCTCATTGAGGATGGCGCCCGTGCAACCGAGGAGTTTGCAATGCTCGTCGCATCAGAGCCTGTCTCGCGCGATCCATTCTTTTACCTGGGCCATGACCGTGACCTGAGAACCAAACCCATCATGACGCTGCGTCGGGACGAGGACAGATTTCATGGGGTCCCGGTAGCCGGCTGCAAATACTCGCCCGACGGCAGGCGCATCCTTTCCTGGTCCGGAATCGACGGCTTTGTCCTGTGGGATGCAATCCGCGGAATATCACTGGCCGACGCAACAGGATACGTCTCCGCCGCGACAGCGTGCGATTTTCTTCCGAGTGGGCGATATTTCGTGTCGGCGCACTGGAACCAGACGGTGACGATCTGGGACGCTCACTCGATTGGCATTGTGGCCACTGTTCGCCTGCCGTCCAGAGGGCGGGCAATCAAAGCGCTTCCGGACGGGACCACGATCGCGCTCGGGTGCCTCGACGGCTTCGTGCGCTACTTGCAGCTCCAGGATTTCGATGACGAGCCGGCACGAGCCACACCTGCTAGGCTGCTGCTTCGGGATCGTGCGAAGTGGGGCAACCACCCTACCGTTGCATGCGCGCGCTGCGCGGAGCGGTTTCGCGTACCGATGGACGCTCTTCAGATCATTCGGCACTTCAACGATGGAATTCCGTCTCGCGAAGCTCCGTGCTCTTGCCTTCCCGAGAAAGCCTGGCACGACCCGGCATTGAACGTTCTTTGCCCGAAATGCACGGCGCCGCTCAGACTTAATCCATTCATCGTGGGCCGTGAAGAGCCTGAGCCGACAAGAAGCGTTCTGGAGTGCACCTATTCGCCCGTATGGTCCAAGTCAAAGCCGGTCGACGTCAGCGAATGCTCGCTTAGTGATCTGTACAAACGACTGCATGGGCTTTGCCCGCACGGCGGTCAATTTTTGCCGCTGGACTGGAGTCGCTACGAGGAGCCTGAACATTGGTCAGTCTGGCCGGAGTATTTGCCAAGGCTTGTGAAGCACATCCAGATCAGAGCGGCCTGCGACACTTGTGGGCGCGAAGAACGCTTTTTCTTTCGAGAGTCCCCGAGCCAGCACGACGGACTTGGCGGACAGCCGATTTAGTTGTCGTGTACCCATATTCCTACCCATATATTGAAGGCGGATTTCAATGAACCGTCTGACATCGAATGATAGGAAATTCCTTCGCGCCCGTGCCGCGGAATGCGCGCGGTCGCGGCGTGTTTCGGGGCGCTGAGCGGTGCTTCTCGCCATGATCGATCCTGGCTGCGGCTGCGAGACCCTCACGCAAGCGGTCTTATGGCAAATAATCCGGCGTCCGTGACGCTCGAGCTTCACGCCCTCGCCGTCCTCGCCCTCACCGCCGGGGCGTTCGCGCTGTTCGCGTCGGAGAAGCTGGCGATCGAGACCACCAGCCTGCTGGTGCTCGCGGCTCTGGTGCTGGGGTTCACGCTGTTTCCCTTCAAGCAGCTCGCGCCGACGTCGTTCTTCCTCGGCTTCGGTCACGAGGCGCTGGTGGCGATCTGCGCGCTGATGATCCTCGGCCGCGGGCTGGTGGTCACCGGCGCGCTCGAGCCGGCCTCGCGCGTGCTCGCGCGGCTGCTCGAGGCGAGCCCGTCGGCGGCGATGCTCGTCGTGCTCGTGCTGTGCGCGGCGGCGAGCGGGGTGCTGAACGACACGCCGATCGTGGTGCTGATGCTGCCGGTGCTGGTGGGGGCGGCGCTGCGCGCCGGGACGGCGCCTTCGCGCACGCTGCTGCCGACGAACTACGCGGTGCTGATCGGCGGCATGGGGACGACCATCGGCACCTCGACCAACCTGATCGTGGTGTCGATCGCCGCCGACCTCGGCGTGCGGCGCTTCGGCATGTTCGACTTCATCCATGTAACGGCGCTCGCCGCCATCGCCGGGATCCTCTACCTGTGGCTGGTGCTGCCGCGGCTGATTCCCGAGCGCGGCTCGCCGCTGGGTGACGCGGCGCCGCAGCTCTTCTCGGCGGTGCTGCACGTGACCGAGGACGGCTTCGCCGCCGGCAAGTCGCTCAGCGAGGTGCAGGAGAAGGCCGGCGCGGCGCTCCGGCTGCGCCGCGTAGTGCGCGGCAAGGGCCTGGAGCTGGCGCGCATGCCGACGCTGACGCTGCAGCCGGGCGACCGCCTGTTCGTAGCCGCCGGGGCGAAGGAGCTGCACGAATCCTCGCGGCAGCTCGGCGCCACGCTCTACAAGCCCGACGACTTCGAGCACCCGGTCGATGAGGAGCACCCGCTTGCGGCGGAGAACGAGCGCCTCGCCGAGGTGGTGGTGACCGAGGACTCGGTGCTGAACGGCTCGACCCTGCGCCGGACGCGCTTCGGCGAATGGCACGAGGTCACCATCGTCGGGCTGCACCGCGCCGCCGGTCGCGCGCTCGCCGGCAGCGCCGATATCGCCGACGTAACGCTGCGCGCAGGCGACGTGCTGCTCGTGCAAGGCGCCGACGAGGCGATCCGCGCGCTGCGCTCGCGCGCACGGCTCTTGGTCCTCGACCGCAGCTACGAGCTGCCGCGCACGCGCCACGCGCCGCTCGCGCTCGCCATCCTCGCCGCCGTGGTGCTCGCCGCCGCGCTCAGGGTCGCGCCGATCCCGATCGCGGCGCTCGCCGGGGTTGCGCTGATGATCGTCACGCGCTGCCTGTCCTGGGAGGATGCTGCTGCCGCGCTGTCGATGAAGGTAGTGCTGCTCGTCGCCTCGAGCCTCGCGCTCGGCTCCGCGCTCGAGCAGACCGGCGCCACGGCGTGGCTCGGCGAGAGCTTCGTCGCCTCCGCGCGCGGCCTGCCGCCGCAATGGATCCTCGCGCTCCTGATGCTGCTCACCGCGGCGTTCACCAACTTCGTCTCCAACAACGCCGCGGCGGCGGTGGGCACGCCGATCGCGGTGAGCATCGCGCGCTCGCTCGGCGTGTCGCCCGAGCCGCTGGTGCTGGCGATCATGTTCGGCGCCAACTTCTGCTACGTCACGCCGATGGCCTACCAGACCAACCTGCTGGTGATGAGCGCCGGCGGCTACCGCTTCTCGGACTTCGTGCGCGGCGGGCTGCCGCTGCTCGCCATCATGCTCGCCGCCTACTCGCTCCTGCTGCCGCGCTTCTTCCCGCTCTGACCCGTTACTCGCTCCACCGCGCGCAGGCTGCGCGCACCGCGTCGGCGAGCGAGCCTCCGGCCTTCGCCCGCGAGCGCAGCCAGTCGGCGTCGGAGTCGCCGGCGCGCGCCAGCGCCGCCAGCTCGTCGAGCAGCTCGCGGCTCTCGAGCTCCCGCGCGTGCGCGGCAATGATCGCGAGGGTGTCGAGGATGTCTTGCTGCATGCGCTTCTTCGGGCCGCCGTAGGGGTCGACCATCTCCCCGGCGTAGCCGAAACGGCAGGCCTCGAAGCGGTTGTGGCTGTTGACCTGGTAGATGCCGCTGCCAGGGGCGCGCGGCCGGTCGACCAGGTAGTGCGCGCCGAGCGCCTGGGCATACACGGCGAGCAGCGCCGCGCGGCGCACGGTGAGCGGGGTATCGCAGACGCGGATCTCCACCGTGCCGTACTCGGGCTTGGGCCGGATGTCCCAGTAGAAGTCCTTCATGCTCTTGACGATGCCGAAGTCGCGCATCTGGCGGAAGTATTCGGTGAACTCGGCCCAGTCGTACACGAACGGGATGTGCCCGGCGAGCGGAAACGCGCTCACCGCGGTGAGCCGCGAGGACTGGAACGAGGTGTCCTCGCCCTGGTAGAACGGCGAGGCCGCCGACAGCACGATGAAATGTGGCACATGGCGCGTCAGCATGTGCGCGAGGTACACGGCGTCGTCGCCGTCGCGGCAGCCGATGTGGATGTGCTGGCCGAACACGGTGAACTGCTTGGCAAGGTAGCTGTAGCGCTCGACCACCGCCTGGAAGCGCTCGGTGGGGAAGATGCGGCGGTCAGCCCAGTTGTGGAACGGGTGCGAGCCGCCGCCCGAGATGCGCAGGTTGAGCGCGCCCGCTGCCTCCACCAGCTCCTTTTTGGCGAGCTCCAACTCGTCGAGCAGCCCGGCGCAGGTCGCGTGCACCGAGCTGTTCAGCTCGATCATGCTCTCGGTGATCTCGGGCTTCACCGCGCCCGGCAGCTTGCGGCGCTCGAGGCGCGCCAGCAGGTCCGTGGCGCCGCGCGCGAGGTCGAGGTCGTGCGGTCTTACGAGCTGCAGCTCGAGCTCGATGCCGACCGTCAGCGGCTTCGAGGTCTTGAACTGCATCTCATCCATCGGGTTTCGCCTCCCCGGCGCGCCGCAATGCCCATTGGGTGGCGATCGGGCCCGCCAGCTCCAGCACCACGATCACCGAGAGCACCACCGCGGCGAGCTCGCGGCCGAACGAGGGATAGAACGTCACGGTATCGCGCACCATCACCACCGCCAGGCCCGACATCGGCACCAGCGATACCGCCAGACAGCCCGCCGCGCGCAGCGAGATGCCCGAGGCGCGTCCCAGCGCCGCGATGGCGAGCGCCTTGCCGAGAAGGCGCGCGACGATGAACGCTGCCACCGCGCCCGCGGCGGCGGTGCCGAAGGCGTGGAACTCGAGGCTCGCGCCGGTCAGCACGAACAGGATCACGAAGAACAGCTGCGCCCCGGACCCCAGGCGCGCCGGCAGCAGCACGTGACTGCGGTCGCGGTTGCGCGCCAGCATGCCGAGGGTCAGCAGCGCGAGCGGCACCGACAGGTTCAGGCTGTGGCCGAGGCCGATGGTCAGCACGATCACCGCGATCAGCAGCATGAATTGGCCCTCCTCGCGCTTGCCCACCCAGCGGGCTGCCTGCAGCAGCAGCGCGTTCGCGAGATAGCCCGCCAGCACCGCCCCGGCGAAGAGGTACGCCGGGTGCAGCAGCGCCATGCGCCAGTCCGCACGCTGCTCGAGGTGCAGGAACGGCAGCAGCAGCGTGAGCACCACGTAGGCGAACACGGTATTGACGGCGGTGAACAGCAGCATCCTCTCGGTGACCTGCCCTTCCGAGCGCAGCTCGTTCGACACCAGCAGCACCACCGCGGGCGAGGTGGCGGTGCCGATCGCCGCCGCGGTCGCCGCCAGGATCGGGCGGAAACCGAGCGCGGCGAGCGTGGCGTAGATCGCCCCGAAGCACAGCGCGCTCTCCGCCAGCGCCGCAGCCGACAGCCAGCGGTTGCGCCGCAGCCAGTCGGCGTCGAGCCGGTACCCGATCTCGAACACCACCAGCCCTATGGAGAGATCGATCAGTAGCCGCAGATCGAACAGCGCGTCGCGGCTGAGCAGCCCGCCCACTTCCGGGCCGAGCAGCACGCCGGCCACGGCGTACCCGGTGATGCGCGGCAGCGATAGGTAGCGGCGGAACACCTCGCCCGCTACCAGGCCGAGCACCAACAGGCCGCCGAACAGCGTGAGCTGCGACAGGCCAGGCGGGAACTTCGGCAGGAAGGCGAGTTCCGGCATCGGGGGTGCCGAGAGTCTGCCAAAAACGGAGCAAAAAAACCGGAACGGGCCCTCGGGCCCGCCCCGGCTGCCCTCACGCCTCCTCCTCCTACGCGTGCAAGCAAGCCCACTGTAGACCGCGGCGCGCCGCAATACGGAAATCTACTTAGCATTAAGTCCCTCTTAAGGATCGCCCGGCCACTATCGTCGCGGCCTCACCGGCGCGTGCCCCGTTCCTAGGGATAGATCCTATGTAGGGCCGCGAAGGTTAACCTCTGGTGGCTTTCTCAACCCGTTAGAAGAGAAGGAGCCAGGAGATGAACCCCGCGACCCAAG
>Ga0187893_10001403_pt1 | contig 58136 bp, 36 predicted proteins | sample MA1701074metaG_FD_139574 | JGI IMG/M metagenome (GOLD analysis project Ga0187893, IMG submission 139574) | White microbial mat communities from a basaltic lava cave in the Kipuka Kanohina Cave System on the Island of Hawaii, USA - MA170107-4 metaG ...
CGCGCGTCCACCGGCTCGCGCGCGAGGGGAAGGGCCCGCGTCCGCCGACCGACGACGAGGTCTACTACCTGCATGCGGACCACCTGGGAAGCATCCAGTTCGTGACCGACGACGAAGGCGAGATCGAGCAGCATCTCGAGTACTTCCCCTTCGGCGAGATCTGGGTGGAGGACCGGGACGGGCCCGACCGCGTGGACCTCGGCTTCTCGGGACGTGAACAGGACTCCGAGACCGGACTCCTCCACTTCGGCGCCCGCGAGCAGGACCCGCGGCTCGGACTGTTCCTCTCGCCCGACCCGAGCTCGGCCGGCGACGCCGCGGACCTCGCCTCCGCGAGCCCGGCCACACTCAACGTCTACGCCTACGCGTCCGGGAACCCCGTGCGCCTCACCTCGCCGACCGGGCTCGCTCCCGGGTGGTGGTCGAGGATGAGCGAGACGTTCGCGCTGTTCCGCGGCGTGGGCGGCGCCGCGGCCGGTGAGCGCGAGTCCGGCGCCGGGCTCTTCAGCGACAGCGACAGTCCGTCCAACGGCGGCATCTCGGGCGCCTCGGGCGGCTTCCTCGCCGGGGCCGGCACCGGCGTCCTGCACGATCTGCCCGACGTCGAGCGCGACATCAAGGCCACGCAGACCATGGGAGCCACACGCGCCCGCTCGAATGCCGTCACGCGCGGACCGCCCGTCGCGGCCGCGGACGCCTCCCCGGCGGGCGCGGTCGCGACGCGCGCGCGTTCGAACGCGGTCGTCGGGGAGGGCCCGGCGGCGCACCTCCAGGGCCGGGCCCCCGTCGTGCTCGGGGAGAACATGGCCGGCCGGGTCACGCCCTACGCCCGCAGCATCGGCGGCGAGACCATCGTAGACTGGCTCGCGGGCCGCGAGTGGACCCAGCAGCTCAACGACGAGTTCATCCGCACGATCATGGCGGAGGGGCGCGAGATCATCGACATCGGACCCGACTTCGGACGTCGCCTGCAGTTCAAGCTCAATCCGCCGAAGGATCGCGGCGGGCGCCCGGTCTACGAGTCCGAGCGCCAGATCCTCGGCGCCTACCACCAGCGCCGCCAGGTGTACATCCGCACCGGCAAGTACAGCGGAGGCGTCCCGGGCCTGGACATGCCGAGCGCGCGCGAGCCGGGCGTGCGTCCGTGACGAGCGTCGTCGTGTCCCCCGCGACGTTCCGCGAGCGGGCGGCGACGGCGTTCGCGTTCCTCGAGGCGAAAGGATTCGCGCGCTCGCCCGCCGACGAGCTCGAGTCGCCGGTCGGCGCCTCGGTCGTCTACGCCGGACGTCACGTCGGATTCCTGGTCGGACTGGACGTGCGGGATGCCGCGGTGGACGTGCGCGTGGCGCGGGCGCGGGACGGACGGCTCGTCGGCCCGGGGCCCGAGCGCTACCACGCGAACCTCGTCCAGCACCTGGTCGCCCACGCCGGCTACCGCGGGCGCGGGCCGCGTTCCGGGAGCGAGTTCCCGCGTGACGAGGCCGCGCTCGCGCAGATCCTCGCCGGCTGGGCCGAGTTCCTCCGCGCCGAGGGTGGCGCGCTGCTCGCCGACGACGCGGCGTCGCTGCCGCGTTGAGCCGCGCTGCCGGCGCCACCTGACGCTCGACGCCGGGCCCGCGATCCTTGACCGCCCGTCACACCGCCTCGTACGCTGACGGATCCCACTCATGAGCGACCTCATCGGCAGGATCATCTCGCACTACCGGATCACTCGACCGCTGGGAAGCGGCGGGATGGGCGTGGTGTTAGAGGCCGAGGACAGCCGGCTCGGGCGCAAGGTGGCCCTCAAGTTTCTGCCGGCCGAGCTCGAGCAGGATGCCCAGTCGCTCGAGCGGTTCCAGCGCGAGGCGAGGGCGGCGTCGGCCCTGAACCACCCCAACATCTGCATCGTCCACGCCATCGAGCAGCACGAGCGGCAGCACTTCATCGTCATGGAGCTGCTCGAAGGCCAGACGCTGGCCGAGACGATCGGCCGGCAGCCCATGGACATGGCCACGCTGCTCCCGCTCGCGATCCAGAGAACGGACGCGCTCGAGTCCGCACACGCCAAGGGCATCGTGCACCGGGACATCAAGCCGGCGAATATCTTCGTGAGCCCGCGCGGCCAGGTGAAGATCCTCGATTTCGGGCTCGCCAAGATCGACGCCGCACGCCGCGGCGCGACCGCCCTGGCGGTCTCCCAGATGAACACGGCGGTGGCCCGCGACGAACTGACCCAGGCGGGCGCGGCGCTGGGGACCGTCTCCTACATGTCCCCCGAGCAGGCGCGCGGGCAGCTCACCGACGCGCGCACCGACCTGTTCTCCCTCGGCACGGTGCTCTACCAGATGGCCACCGGCGCGCTGCCGTTCCAGGGCGACACCTCCGCGATGGTCTTCGACGCCATCCTCAATCGCGACCCGGCGGCGCCGGTCCAGCTCAATGCGAGCGTCCCGCCCGCGTTCGCCCGCATCCTCGAGAAGGCGCTCGAGAAGGATCGCGACCTGCGGGCCCAGAGCGCCACCGAGCTCAAGACGGACCTCATGCGGCTCAAGCGCGACCTCGAATCGAGCCAGCGGCGGAGCCCGAGCGGCGCCGACTCCCGGGCCGGAACAGCCCCGAAGCAGGCGGAGAAGTCCATCGCGGTCCTCTACTTCGAGAACCTGGGCGGCCTTAAGGAGGACGAGTACTTCCGAGACGGCATCACCGAGGACATCATCACCGAGCTCTCGAAGATCAAGGGTCTGAAGATCTTCCCGCGTCCGACCGTGCTCGGCTACCGCGACAAGTCGGTCACGCCGCAGCAGGTCGGCCGCGAGCTCGCCGCGGCCTTCGTCCTGGGTGGCAGCCTTCGCCGTGCCGGCAGCCGGGTGCGCATCAATGCGCAGCTCATGGACGCGCAGACCGACTTCCCGCTCTGGTCGGAGCGCTACGACCGGGAGATGAAGGACATCTTCGAGGTCCAGGACGAGATCGCGCGCCGGATCGCGGAGGCGCTGCGCATCACGCTCTCGCCTCAGGAGCAGGAGGCGATCGCCGCCAAGCCGACGCTCAACCACCAGGCGTACGACCTGTACCTGAACGGCAAGAGCTACGCGCGCCGCCGCACCCGCCAGGACCTGGAGTACGCGCTGCGCATGTTCGAGAACGCGGTCACCCTCGACCCGGGCTTCGCGCTCGCGCACGCCGCGATCGCCAACGTGTGCGCCCAGAACTACTACCACTACCACCGCGACTCGGTCTGGACCGAGCGTGCGCTCACGGCCTCGCAACGCGCGGTCGGGATCCAACCCGACCTGCCCGAGGTCCAGGTGGCCCAGGCCTGGATCGCCTACGCCGAGCGCAACTACGACGAGGCCATCCGGTGCTGCCGGCTCGCGATCGAACGCAAGCGGGACTGCGAGGGCGCCTACTACCTGCTGCTGCGCGTGCTGTTCGCGGCCGGACGCTATCAGGAGGTGGCCGGTGAGGCGGAGGCGGCGATCGAGGCCGCGGCCGACGACTACAACGTCTACGTGCCCGTCGAGAACTCGCTGAAGAAGCTGGGGAAGGGGGACATGCTCCGGAACATCGTGGCGCGCCGCATGCTGGCCCTGGAGGCCCACCTGGTGCATGTGCCCGAGGACGCCCGCGCGCGCACGCACCTCGCGATCGCGTTCATCTCGGTCGGGCGCGGCGACGATGGCGTCCGTGAGCTGACCCTGGCGATGCAGCTCCGACCCAACGACGCCATGGTGCTCTACAACGCGGCCTGCGTCTTCTGCCAGATCGGCAAGCGCGACGAGGCGATCTCGGCCATCTCCCGGGCTGTGGGCGCGGGATACAACGACACCGCGTGGGCTCGCCGCGATCCCGATCTGAGCGATCTCCACGGCATCCCGGAGTTCGAGCAGCTGTTCCCGGAGCCGGCGCCGGGCGCGTGAGTCCCCGGGCCGCTCGCACCGGGGCCGGCCCCGGTCGAGCGGGGCCGGCCGTGCGGTGTTCCCGGGCGCCCGCTCAGCGCCCGCGGTGGTTCCAGCCCGCGATCAGCTTGAGCTCGGGGGAGTCCCCCAGCCCGACCTTGATCTCGGAGAAGAAGCGTCCGCCGGCGCGATTGAAGATCGCAGCGCCCACGATCAGTGAACCGCCGGCTTCCGGCACGTTCGCACGGCCGACCGCCTGGTCCGACCACAACGTGACCGCCACGCCGCCGCCCACGTACGGCTGCCAGGCGGTGTCGTAGCTCAGGTTGTAGTGGAAGTCGCCGTTGAGCTGCGCGGTGGAGCGGTTGTCGGCGAAGCCGAAGTCCATGCCGGGGACGAACGCGAGCCGCGGGGCAACGCCGTTCCACTGGAGCTGTCCGCCGACCACGAGCTGGTCGGGACCCTGGGAGAAGCCCATGTGCGGGCCGTAGAAGCTGAACGGGCCGGCCACCGCGGCCGCCGGCAGAGACACGAGCATCGCGAGCGTGACGAGCGAGCGTCGGAGCATGTTGGATCCCCCTCGCGTGAAGCTCCGGGAGCGGCACGGTTCGTCGCACGGGCGCCGGCACCCGCCGGTGCCCGTGCGGCGGACCGGGCGCTCCCGCGCGACCCGGCCCGCTGGAGACAGTGTTCGGCCGATGGGGCCCGTCCGCCACCACGCCCGCGTGAAATCTCCGCAAGCTCCGGCCCGTACACGCTGGCACGGCGTCGCCGCGCGCGGCCGGCCGCGCATCCTCACCCGGGCGTGACGGTGCCGGGCGAAAGGCGTGCCGGTTCCTGCAGCGCGCGTTGCAGGACGCGCGCGGCTGTGCCGGATGACCGCGAGCCGGCTACAGTCACCGTGCCATGAAGCCGCCCCGGGCCGTGAAGCGATCCACGCCACCGACGCCTGCCGCCGCGCCGGCGCGCGCGCTGCCCGCGTGGGCGGTCGCCTGCTTCCTCTGCTCCGGCGCCGCCGGGCTCCTCTACGAGGTGGTGTGGAGCAAGCAGCTCTCCTACCTGCTCGGGAGCTCGCAGCAGTCGGTGGCCACCGTGGTCGCGGCGTTCCTCGGCGGCCTGGCGCTGGGCGCGCGCTTCCTGGGCGCGCCGCTCGCGCGCCGGCCGGACCCGGCGCGCATCTACGCGCTGCTCGAGGTGGGCGTCGCCGTCCTCGGCGTGGCGCTGCTGCCGGTCCTCCGCTCGCTCGACGGTCCGGTGGGCGAGCTCTACCGGCTCTTCCACGGCGAAGGTGCGGCGTTCGCGGGCGCGCGCGTGGCGCTCCTCCTTGCGCTGCTCGTGCCGCCCGCCGCGCTCATGGGCGCGACGCTGCCGGTGCTCGTGGCCCACTTCGAGCGCGGCGCGCTCGGGGCCGGGCTCGCCCGGCTCTATGCCGTCAACACGCTCGGCGCGGTGGCCGGCTCGGTGCTCGGCGGCTACCTGCTCCTGCCCGGCGCGGGGCTCCTCGCCAGCACGTTCGTCGCCGCCGGCCTCAACCTGCTGGCCGCGTTCCTCGCCTGGCGCCGGCCGGCGGCCGCACGCCCGAAGCGGGCGGGACGGGAAGCGGACGCCACGCCCGTCACGCCGATCCTCGGGCGAGGGCCGCGCGTCGGCTTCGCGCTCCTCTTCGGCGTGAGCGGCTTCGCCGCGCTCCTCCTCCAGCTCGCCTGGGTGCGGCTCTTCGGCCTCGTGCTCGGCTCGTCCGTCCACTCGTTCGCCGGCGTGCTCGGCACCTATCTCCTCGGGCTCGCGCTCGGGAGCGCCGCGATCGCGCCGCTCCTCGCGCGCGGCGGCGTGGCGCCGTGGTGGTTCGCACTCGCCCAGCTCGGCATCGCGGCCTGGGCCGCGGCGGGCCTCCACGGCTACGCCGGGCTGCCGCGCGCGATGCTCGAGCTGGGCGAGCGCGCGGGCGGCTCGTGGGCCGGGCTTCTCGCGGGCGAGGTCGCGCTCGTGGCACCGGTCGTGCTCCCGCCGTGCCTGCTGCTCGGCGCCACGTTCCCGCTCGCCGCGCGGCTCCTCCAGCGTGGGGAAGCCGGGCCCACGACGGGCGCCGCCTATGCCGTGAACACGCTCGGCACCATCGCCGGCTCGCTCGCCGCCGGCTTCGCGCTCCTGCCCGCGATCGGGGTGCAGGGCGTGGTCGGCCTCGCCACCGCGCTCGCCGCCCTCGCCGGGCTCGGCGCCCTCGCCCTCCCGGGCGGCGCGGGCCCGCGCGGTCCGGCGCTGGCGGTGGCGGCGGTGCTGGCCGCCGTCGCGGCCCTCGCCGCGTTCACAGCGCCGCGCTGGGATCCGCTGCTCATGTCGCTCGGCACCTACCGGCCGTTCCACGCCGGCAACCTGCTCGAGGCGTTCCGGGCCTCGGGCGCGGGCGGCGACCCGACGCGCGCCACGGTCGCCGGCCAGCGCACACTCTTCTACCACGACGGCATCAACGCCTCGGTGCTCGTGGCCACCGACAGCGCGCGCACCCGCACCTGGATGCGCGTGGGCGGGAAGGTGGACGCGAGCACCGGCGACATGCGCACGCAGGTGCTGCTCGGCGCGATCCCGGCCGCGCTCGCCGGGGCCGGCGGGCGCACGCTCGTGATCGGCCACGGCTCCGGCATCACCGCCGCCACCGCGCTCGCGGCCGGAGCCGGGCCCACCGAGATCGCCGAGCTCGAGCCCGCGGTCATCGCCGGCTCGCGCCACTTCCACGCGCCGGGGGAGGACCCGCTCGACGACCCGCGCGTCACCGTCCATCTGGAGGACGCGCGCACGCGGCTCGCCCACGGCGGCGGGCGCTACGGGCTCGTGATCTCCGAGCCCTCGAACCCGTGGATCGCGGGCGTGAACAACCTGTTCACGGTGGAGTTCTACCGCCAGGTGCGCGCGCGTCTCGAGCCCGGAGGGGTGTTCTGCCAGTGGCTCCAGCTCTACGAGCTCTCGCCGGCCACGTTCACGAGCCTGCTAGCATCGTTCCTGGAGGTGTTCCCCGACGCGCACCTGTTCTGCGTCTGGGACTCGGCCGACGCGTTGCTCGTGGCGGCGCCGCCGGGGCGGCCGCTCGCGCTCGACCGGCTCGCGGCACCCGGACTCCGGCCGCACCTGGAGCGCGCGCGGCTCGCGGCTCCCGAGCAGGTGGCGGCGTTCTACGTGGGCTCGGGCGCCGCCGTGCGGGCACTCGGGGAAGGCGGCACGCTCAACACCGACGACCGGCCGTTCGTCGAGTACCGCGCGCCGCGCGACATGATCGAGGTGGGCCGCGCGCACGCGAGCCGCCATCCCGGCATCTCGAGCCGGCTCGCGCTCCCGGTGGTCCCGCCCGCGGGCCACCCGCTCGCGGGCTGGCCGCTGGACGCGGTGCTCGTGTGGCGCGCCCGGCAGCGGCTCGCGACGGCCGACGCCGCGCAGGCGCTCGCGGTGGCCGGCGAGCTCGCCGCGGCCGGCGTGTCCGCGGATTCGCTCGAGGCCGTGCTCCGGCGAGCCGGCCGCATGACGCCCGCGGTGCGCGAGTAGCCGCCCGCCGGGGGCGTGGGAACCTCGCTCGTCCGCACGCGACAGGGCGATCGCGCCCCCGACGCGCGGCAGGGGCGACCGGTAGAGGCTGGCGGAGGCGCCCGGACGCGCGCGCCGCGTCACGGAGCCGCCGGCGAGTCCGGTCGCAGCCCCTCCGTGCCCCGCGTGAGCCGCACCAGGCCGCGGCCGTCGCGGTCCACCCGGTAGACCTCCTCGACGCCGCTCGCCAAGCCCGAGAACAGGAGCCGCGCATCGTCCGGCGACCAGCTCGGCTGGCTCCGCACGCGCAGGCCCCGCGTGAGGCGCAGCACCTCACCGGTGCGGCGGTCGAGCCGGTAGAGGTCGGGCTCGCCGTCGCGGTCGGAGCCGAACGCCACGTAGCGGCCGTCGTGCGAGACGGCGGGCGCGGTGTCGTTGCCGCGGCTCGCGTGGAACGGCCTCACCGCGCCGCCGGCGAGCGTGAGCACGTAGAGCTGCTCGCGGCCCACGCGGTCGGCGAAGAACACGAGTTCCCGGCCGTCCGGGCTCCAACTCGGCACCTGGCTGCTCCAGGCGTTCGCCGTGAGCCGCCGCTCGCTGCCGCCCGCCGTGTCGGCGAGGAAGAGCTCCCAGTGGAACTCGTCCCGCGTCGAGTCGAGCACGCCACGCTGGAACGCGATCCAGCGCCCGTCGGGGGAGGGCACCGGCACGCCGTCGAAGCCCGGCGCCAGGTTCAGCCGCCGCGGCCGGGCGCCGTCGGCGTCCATGACGTAGAGGTCCACCTGGTCGGCGCGCGCGCGGGCGCGCGGGGACTGGAACAAGATCCGCCGCCCCGAGGGCAGGTAGAACGGATGCGCGTCACGGCCCGGGCTGAACGTGAGCCGCCGCGCCGCGCCGCCGTCGGCGCGCATCGCGTAGACCTCCCAGTCGCGGTCGCGGGTGGAGGCGAAGACGATGTCACGGCCGTCGGGCGACCACTGCGGCCAGGCGTTGTGGTAGGGGCTGTGGGTGAGCATCAGAGGCGCTCCGCCCGCGGCCTCCATCACGTAGAGCTCGTGCCGCCCCGTGCGGTCGGAGTAGAACGCGATCCGGCGGCCGTCCGGCGAGATCGCGGGGTGGCGCGCGAACTGCGGAGCCCTCGCCCCCTCGGGATGCGCGAGCCGCCGCTCGCCGGTGCCGTCGGGGCGGATCGCGTACAGGTTCCAGACTCCGTCACGGTTCGAGTCGAAGACGATGGTCGCACCGTCCGGCGACCACGAGGGATTGAGGTTGAGGAGCGCGGGCGGCGGCTGCGCGCCCGCCGGCACGGCGAGGAGCAGGGCCAGCAGGACGCGGTGGGTGAGGGCTCGGGGCATGCGGGAGGCGCTCCTCGATCGTGACCGGCTTCGAAGGCGGCGAGGCGCCGCCGATCGAACCGGTCGCGGTCGAGCATAGCGGCTGCTCACGGCTGCGGATCGCGGGCCGGACGCGCGATGGACGGGCGCGGCGGATCCCGCGGCGAACGAGAGGCCGCTCCCACGTCCTGCCGGCGTCCATGCGGCGCATGCGGCAGATTCGGCGGATGCCCCTGGCCTCCGGCACCCAACTCGGCCCGTACCGGATCCTCGGCCCGCTCGGCGCGGGCGGGATGGGGGAGGTCTACCGCGCGCACGACAGCCGGCTCGGGCGCGACGTGGCGGTGAAGGTGCTCCCGCCGCAGGTGGCCGCGACCGCCGAGCTGCGTGCCCGGTTCGAGCGCGAGGCGCGCACGATCTCGCAGTTGAGCCACCCCCACATCTGCACGCTCCACGACGTTGGCCGCGAGGACGGCACGGACTACCTGGTCCTGGAGCTGCTCGAGGGCGAGACCCTCGCGCAGCGGCTCACGAAGGGCGCCCTGCCGCTCGCCGACGTCATCGCGCTCGGCCGTCAGATCACCGCGGCGCTCGACCGCGCGCACCGGGCTGGCGTCGTGCACCGGGACCTGAAGCCCGGGAACATCATGCTCACGCGCGCGGGTGCGAAGCTCATGGACTTCGGCCTCGCCCGCGCCACGGGGCTCGCCGGCGCCGGGGGCGCGAGCGCCTCGCTCACGCACACGCCGACCGTGGCCGCGCCGCTCACCTCGGAAGGCACGCTCGTCGGCACGGTCCAGTACATGGCGCCGGAGCAGCTCGAAGGCCGCGAGGCCGACGCGCGCGCCGACCTGTAGGCGCTCGGCTGCGTCCTCTACGAGATGGCGACCGGGGCGCGGGCGTTCGCGGGCGAGAGCCAGGCGAGCCTGATCGCGGCGATCATGTCCGGCGAGCCGCGCCCGGTCACGGAGCTGCGACCGGTCGCCCCGCCCGGGCTCGAGCGTGTCATCCGGCTCTGCCTCGCCAAGCGTCCCGAGGACCGCGTCCAGTCGGCGCTCGACGTGGGCTTCATGCTCGAGCTCGTCGGGGGGGACGACGCGGCGCACGGCGCGGCCGCCCCGGCCGCGGCCCCGCGGGGCGTGCCGCCGTGGGTCCTGCTCGGGGGCGGGCTCGCGCTCGCCGCGCTCGCCTTCCGGGCCGGACGCGTCACGCCGCCGCCGCCGTCGCTCGGCTCGATCCGCGTCTCGACGCTGTCGCAGGGCAATCGGGACAGCGCCCCGGCCGTCTCGCCGGACGGGCGCATGGTCGCGTTCTCGGCCGTGCGCCAGAACGGGCCGGGGCTCTGGCTCATGGACATGATCACGCGCACCGAGGTGAAGCTCACCGGCGAAAGCGACCTCCTGCCGCGCTTCACGCCGGACGGCGGCAGCGTCGTCTTCACGCGGCTCGAGGCCGGCCGGCAGTCGCTGTGGCGGATCCCGGCGATCGGCGGAAAGCCGCGCCTGCTGCTCGAGGACGCCGGCGACGCCGACTGCGCCCCGGACGGCGAGCCCATCGCCTACATCGCGAGCACCTCCGACAGCTCCGGCGTCCGCGCGCGGCTGATGATCGCCCGCGCCGACGGGACCGGGGCGCGCGAGGTCTGGACGCGGGGCGCGGTCGTGATCGGCTCCCCGCGCTGGTCCCCCGACGGCCGGCGCATCGCGCTCAACGCGGCCGGGTCGCAGAACACGCCGGCCACGCTGGTCATGGTGGAGGTCGATGGCGGGGCCTCGCGCGATCACGCGGCGCCGAACGGGGCGGTGCTCTCGAACTCGGTCTGGGACGGCACCGGACGCGGGCTGCTGGTGGCCGAGGGCGCGGGTATCACGACCGTGCAGCGCGGGGCCTCCGGCCGGCTCTACCGGCTCGAGCCGGGCGCCGGCCGCTGGCGGCCGCTCGGCTGGCTCGCGGACTACCCCGCTTGGCTCGATCTGCTGCCGGACGGCCGGCTCGTGATGTCGAGTTTCCTCGCCCGCCAGAACCTGTGCGATGTGGCGACGGATGCGCCGAACCTCAACGAGGGCCGCTGGCTCACGAGCGGGCTCGCCATCGACCGGCAGCCGGTCTACTCGCCGGACAGGAAGTCGGTGATGTTCTCGTCCAATCGCGGCGGCACGCTCGATCTCTGGGAGGTGTCGGTGGAGAGCGGCGAGATCCACCGCGTGACCGACGACCCGGCGGACGACTGGGACCCCGAGTACGCGCCCGACGGCCGCTCCATCTACTGGTACTCCGACCGGAGCGGAACGTTCGAGATCTGGACCGCGCGCCGGGACGGGAGCGCCCCACGCCAGCTCTCACGCGACAGCCTCGACGCCGAGAACCCGTCCATCTCGCCGGACGAGCGCTGGCTCGTCTACAGCTCCGCCCATCCGCGGAAGTCGGGCCTGTGGCGCATCCCCGCCGAGGGCGGGGAGGGCGAGCGGCTGCTCAACACAGCCTCGCTCATCCCGGACCTCTCGCCCGACGGCCGACACGTCTCGGCCATCATCGAGGTCGGCACGGTGGAGTCCCGACTCGGCGTCCTCGACCTGGCCGAGCGCCGGCTGCTGCCCGGACGCGTCCCGCTCCAGGTCTCGCCCGGCACGGTGCAGGTGGGGCGTTCGCGCTGGACCGCGGACGGGAGCGCGCTCGTCTACATCCAGATCCGAGCCGACGGCCAGCCGGTGCTGCTCCGGCGTTCGCTCGCAACCTGGCGGTCCGGCGCGGCTCGCGAGGACACGCTGTTCGCGCGCTCGAGTCACACGCTCGAATCGTTCGGCTTCTCGCCCGACGGCCGCCGCGCGGTGGTGTCGGTCGTGGACTGGCTCTCGGGGCTCACGATCGCTGAGCCCGTCCCCGGGATCGTGCCGCCGCGGGTGCCGTCGGCCCGGCGATAGACCTCGAGCCGCCAGCGGACCGCGCCTCGCGCGCGCCCCGCGCGTGGAGGTGGTCCGGCGCCGGAGGATGTAGAGTGGCCGCCGACCCCGGGAGGCCTCCATGACCATTCGCGGACGCATCGCCACGACGCTGGCGCTGGTCCTTCTCATCGCTCCGCCCGCGCTCGCCGACAGGTACGCCGACGCCATCCGCACGTTCCGGAACGCGGGGCAGAGCGCGGCCTACTTCGACGGCAGCCACGGCTACGCCGTCTTCCCGACCATCGGCAAGGGCGGCATCGGCATCGGCGGCGCGCGCGGCACGGGCCGCGTGTACCGGGGTGGCAAGCCGGTGGGGACTTCGACCATGACCCAGGTCACGGTCGGCTTCCAGCTCGGCGGCCAGGCCTACAGCCAGATCGTCTTCTTCGAGGACGAGCGCGCGTTCCGCGAGTTCACGAGCGGGCATTTCGAGTTCGGCGCGCAGGCCGCGGCCGTGGCCATCACCGCCGGCGCCTCGGCGCAGGCCTCGACCGGCGGCTCGGGCGCAGGGGCGAGCAGCTCGCAGGAGAACGCGGCCACCGCGGGCGGCTACTACAAGGGCATGGCCATCTTCACCGTGGCCAAGGGCGGGCTCATGTACGAGGCGACCCTCGGCGGGCAGCGCTTCAGCTTCAAACCCATGAAGTAGCCGCGGACGCTCCCCGTCCTCCGGAGTCCACCCCTGGCGCCCGACCTGGCCACCGCAGCCGCGGCCGCGCGCGTCCTCGCGCTCCGCCTCGTGGACGTCACCCGCGAGTTCGCCGTGGGCGAGACGCGGGTGCGGGCGCTCGACGGCCTCTCGCTCGACGTGCCGGCCGGGGAGTTCGTGGCCGTCGTGGGGCGGAGCGGCTCGGGCAAGAGCACGCTCCTCAATCTCGCCGCCGGGATCGACCGGCCCACGCGGGGCGAAGTCTGGGTCGCGGGCCGCGAGCTGTCCCGGCTCTCCGACGACGAGCTCACGCGCGAGCGGCGCGACCACATCGGCATCGTCTACCAGTTCTTCAACCTGCTGGCGACCCTCGATGTGCGGGAGAACGTCGCGCTGCCCGCGCTGCTCGCGCACCGCCCCGAGCGCGAGGCGCTCGCCCGCGCTGAAGCGCTGCTCGCCGAGGTCGGTCTCGGGCACCGGCTCCGCTCGCGGCCGCACATGCTCTCGGGGGGCGAGATGCAGCGTGCCGCCATCGCGCGCGCGCTCATGGCCGAGCCGCGGCTCGTGCTCGCCGACGAGCCCACCGGCAACCTCGACTCGCGCGCCGCCGCGCAGGTGGTGGACACGCTCGGGGCGCTCGCCGCGCGCCACGGCAGCACCGTCGTGCTCGTCACCCACAGCCGCGAGGCGGCCGCGGCCGCCCGGCGCGTGGTGGAGCTGCGCGACGGCCGCGTGGTCGGGGACGAGCGGCGGTGAACGAGGTCTTCCGGTGGATGGTGCTGCGCCGGCTCGCGACCGAGCGCGCGCGGTCGCTGCTCGTGCTCGCCGGCGTGGCACTCGGCGTGGCTGTGTTCGTGGCCATCCGGCTCGCGAGCCACTCCGCGCTGGCCTCGTTCGCGGACACCGTGGACGCGGTCGCGGGGAAGGCGAATCTGTCCGTGTGGTCCACGTCGGACGGCTTCGACGAGCGGCTCTACCTGGAACTGCGGGCGGTCGGGGGCGTGCGCGCGGCCTCGCCGGTGGTGCAGGCGGCCGCGCACGCGAAGCCGCGCGGGCCGCGGCCCGGAGAGCCCGCCACGCTTGCGGCCGGCGAGCGCGGGCCCTACGTCGAGAACGTGCTCGTACTCGGGTTGGATCCGCTGGTCGAGGCACCGTTCGCCCGCTGGCGGCCGCCGGAGCCGCGGGCAGGGGAGCGCGAGGCGGCCCGCTCGTCCGTGCTCCGGCTCCTCGCCGAACCCGGCGCCATCGCCATCACCCGGACGCTCGCCCGCCGGCACGGGCTCGCGGCGGGCGACACGCTCACCGTGCTCGCCTCCGGGCTTCCCACGCCGCTCGTGATCGCCCATCTGCTCGATTCCGAAGAGCTGCAACAGGCCATGGGCGGGAACGTGGTCCTCGCCGACCTCGCCACGGTCCAGGAGGTGTTCCACCGCCTCGGGCGGCTCGACCGGGTGGACCTGATCGTGGACCCCGCCCGCCGGGACGCGGTGAGCGCCGCGCTCGAGCGGGAACTCCCCGCCGACGCCGCGGTCGGCCTGCCGCAGGGGCGCACGAAGCAGGTCGAGAACATGGTCGCCGCGTTCCGCCTGAACCTGTCCGCGCTCTCGTTCATCGCCGTGTTCGTGAGCGCGTTCCTGATCCTGAACGCGGTCGCGATGTCGGTGCTCCGCTGGCGCCGCGAGATCGGCATCCTGCGCGGGTTGGGGGCGACGCGCAGCGAGGTGCGCGCGCTGTTCCTGGCCGAGGGCACGTTGCTCGGTGCCGCGGGCGGCGCGCTCGGGCTCCTCCTCGGCACGGCGCTCGCGGGCGGCGCGCTGCGCGCGGTCGGCCGCACGCTCGAGGACCTCTATCTCCTCCCGTACACGGACCGGTTGCACGGCGACCCCGGCACCTGGCTCGCCGGGTTCGCGATCGGCGCCGCCAGCTCGCTCCTCGCGGCACTCGGGCCGGCGGTGGAGGCGTCGCAGACGCCGCCCGGCCTCACCATGCGGCAGGGCCAGCTCGTCGAGGCCGTCCGGCCGCCGCTCGCACGGCTCGCGCTCGCCGGCGCGGCCTGCCTCGCCGCGGCCGGGCTCGTCGCGCTGTGGACCGTGCGGGCGGGTCAGCCCTGGGGCGGCTTCGCGAGCGCGTTCCTCGTGCTGGCGGGCTTCTCGCTCCTGGCGCCCGGCTTCACGCTCCTCGCCGAGCGGTTCCTGCGCCGGCCCGCGGCGTGGCTCGCCGGCGTCGAGGGCCGCCTCGGGGCGAGCTACCTGCGCGGCTCCGTGGCACGCGCGAGCGTGGTCGTGGCCGCGCTCATGGTGGCCGTCGGGATGATGGTGGCGCTCGACGTCATGGTGGCCAGCTTCCGCCGGACCGTGGACACGTGGATCGGGCAGTCGCTGCGCGGAGACCTCTACGTGGAGCCGGCCGGCCATCGCACCTCGCTCGGCGCGACCGCGCTCCCCGAGACGCTGGTCGAGTCGGCGCGGCGGCTCCCCGGCGTGGCGGGCGTGGACAGCTACCGCGCCACCCCCATCACCTACCGCGAGCGCATCGCGATGGCGGTGGGCATCGACTTCGACGTCCACCGCCGCTTCGGTTCGCTCCGCTTCGTGGGCGGCGGCCGCTCCGCCGATGTGCTCGGGCGGGCCCTCGAGCGCGGCGGCGTGGTGGTGACCGAGAGCTTCGCCCACCGGCACCGGGTCCGCGCCGGCGACACGCTCGAGCTCGCCGCGCCCGCCGGGCCGCAGCGGCTGCGGGTGGAAGGCGTGTTCTACGACTACAGCTCGGACGTGGGCGCGGTCCTCATGGACCGGGGCCTGTTCGCGCGCCTGTGGCGGGTCGAGCGCAGCGAGAGCGTGGCTCTCTACCTCACGCCCGGCGCGAGCGCCGATTCGGTGCGCGCCGCGTTCCTGGCGCTCGCCGGTCCCCGGCTCCTGCACGTGACGCCGCACCGCGCGCTGCGCGCGCGCGCGCTCGAGGTGTTCGACCAGACGTTCCAGATCACGTTCGCGCTCCAGGCCATCGCCGTGCTGGTGGCGCTCCTCGGCGTGGTGAGCACGCTCACCGCGCTCATCCTTCAGCGCGGGCGCGAGATCGGCGTGCTGCGCGCGACCGGCGCCCGGCGCGCCCAGGTGCGCACCATCGTGCTCGTGGAGAGCGGCATGCTGGGCGGGATCGGCGCCGCGCTCGGCTGCGCCGCGGGGCTCGCGCTGGCGCTGCTGCTCGTGCACGTCATCAACCGCCAGTTCTTCGGTTGGACCATCCGCTTCGAGGCCGAGCCGTGGACGTTCGTGCGCGCCGTGGCGCTGGTCGTGGCCACGGCGCTCGTCGCGGGCCTGGGGCCCGCACGGGTCGCTTCGGGGCGCGCGGCCGCCGAGGCGATGCGGGCGGACTGATGCGCGCGCCCCTCGTCATCGCGGCGGCCGGGCTCCTGCTCGCCGCCGGCGCGCTCGCCGGGAGCGGCCCGGTGCGCCACGGCCCGGACGGCTTCCGGCTCGCGCTCGCGCCCTACACCTACGAGTTCCCGCGCGACAACGCCGCGCACCCCGAGTACGCGGTCGAGTGGTGGTACTACACCGGGCACCTGGAGCGGGGACCGCGGCGCTTCGGCTACGAGCTCACGTTCTTCCGCGTCGCGGTCGCGGCGCTCGATGGCCCGGGCGACGCGCGCTCGGCCTGGCGGACGCGTGACGTCGTGTTCGCGCACCTGGCGCTCACCGACGAGTCGGCCCGCCGGTTCCGCCACGGGGAGCGCGTCTCGCGCGCGGCACTCGGCATGGCCGGCGCCGACACCGCGCGCTACCGGGTGTGGCTGGGGGACTGGAGCGCGGGCCTCGCGCCCGATGGTCGCACGCACCGGCTGGACGCAGCGGCCGAGGACTTCGGGCTCGCGCTCGAGCTCACGCCGGAGAAGCCGCCCGCGATCCACGGCGAGGGCGGCGTGAGCCGGAAGTCGGCGGGGGAGGGGAATGCGTCCCACTACTACTCGCTCACGCGACTCGCGACGCGCGGCCGGCTGATGGTGGGCGGGGACACGCTGGCCGTGACCGGCTCCTCGTGGATGGACCACGAGTACGGCTCCGGCAGGCTCGCCGGCACGCACGCCGGTTGGGACTGGTGGAGCGTGCAGCTCGACGATGGGCGCGAGCTGATGCTCTACCGGCTGCGGCTCGCGGACGGCTCACCCGAGCCGCTCTCGGCCGGCACGCTGATCGGGCGCGACGGCCGCACGCGGCACCTCCGCCTCGCCGAGTTCGAGGCCGTGGCGACCGGGAGCTGGCGGAGCCCCGGGACGGGCGGCCGCTACCCGAGCGGCTGGCGCCTGCGGGTGCCGGACGAGGGGCTCGATCTCGCGCTCACCCCCACGCTCGTGGACCAGGAGCTCGTCGCCCGCACGATGGGCGGCATCGCCTACTGGGAGGGAAGCTGCACCGTGCGCGGCACGAGCCGGGGCGCCCGAGTGGGCGGGCGCGCCTACGTGGAGCTAACGGGCTACGCCGGGCCGCCGCCGTTTTGAGCGCGGGGGGGCGAGTCGGGCCATGGCATTCGTCCAGAGCAGCGTGTCGCCCCGGCGCGGGCGCCGGTGGCGCGTCGCCCGGGCCGAAGTCGAGGTGATTCTCGTCCGGCTCGCCGAGCTTCGGCTGCTCGAGCACCAAAGGCATGCCGAGCACGCCCTACCAGAAGGCTGTCGCGTTCCAGCGGGTGGAGCCGACGATCGTCGTGTCGAGTAGGCCCTGAGCCTGGATCGGCTGCACGAGGGGCTCCGAAGCATCGGGATGGCCGAGGGCGGCGCGGTCACCCACCGCGCGATCGTCGGGCTCGCGCCGCCCCGATCGGGTGCTGCTATCGGAACATCGCCTTCACCTGCCCCCAGGTCCGGGTCACCGTCGCTGTCGGCGTGATCGCCGTGAGCGCCAGGTCGTCCGTGTAGAACGGGATGCCGCCGATGTCGAAGCGGAAGTTGTAGACGCCGACCCAGCCGGAAGCGAGCTCGGTGTCCGCGATGGGAGTGGCCGTGAGCTCGACTCCGTCCCAGAAGCAGCGGAACTGGGAGCCGTGCGCGATCACCTTCATATGGTGCCAGGTGTTCAGGGCCGGGATGCCACCGGGCAGCGTGTTCGTGAACCAGCTCCCGAGCGTGGTCGGGACACCGTTCACGAGCTTGCGGAAGTTCATCTGCAGCAGGCCGGACTGGATGACGAGTTGGTAGTTGGAGGCGAACCCGTTCGCGGGGTCGGCGCGCACCACGAGCCCGCGCCGGCTGTTGCCGTCACCGGTGAAGATCCGCGCCTCCCACTCGTAGTCCGAGAGTCCGGCGGGCTCGGTCGCCGCGAGTACGATGCCGCCACTATCGGGCGGCATCGTGGTGGCCACGGCCACGGTGTGGTCGCCGCTCGGGTTCGCGTACGCCGGATGACCGGGAGCGAGCGTGAGCGGCTGCAGGCTGGCCGAGACGCCGAAACCGTTGAGCCACGGCAGGTCGAGCGAGCCGCCGGTCACACGCTCCTCGAGCACAGGAGCGGCGGTCACGGCGGTCGCAGCGAGCAGGCTCGCCGCCAGGGTGGCGAACAGTCGTCGTGGCAGATTCATGAGTGATCCTCCTCGGGTCGGATGTGGGCTGCTGTCGCGCCACGGCCCTGGGGGCGATCGAGCACGGGTGGTGCCGGGTCATCGCATCAGCAGGAACTTGGTTGCGGCTTCGGGACGACCCTCGAGCCGCGCGAGGTAGACCCCGGGCGGGGTGGCGCGACCCTGCTCGTCCCGGCCGTCCCAGCGCGCGGGCGCGCCAGCCACCAGCGGCAGGCGCGCGACACGGCGACCGTCGAGACCGAAGATCGCCACCACACCGGCGCCCCCGCCCGCGAGCGAGAAGCTCACCCGCCCGCGGCTCGGGTTGGGCACGGCCGCGAGTGTCGCCGGGGGATGCGACCGGTCCGCGGGATCCGCCGCGAGCAGCGAGCCCTGAACGGGTGCCTCGAGGTAGGCCATCCGCCGCAGCAGGTTTCCCGGGGCGACGCCGCGATCGCCGATGATGGCGACGCCGGCTTGGTCGGTGGCAGAGGCCTGGAATACGAGGTGCGCGCGGCCACCGGGATTGCGCGCCGCGAGCGAGAAGAACCGCTCGTCGGTGGCGGGCGTCTGCGTCAGGTTCTGTGGCGCCGACCACGCTCCGCCCACCCGACGCAGTGCGAGCACGATCTCGCCGCGGCCGATCGCGGTGACGATGCCGGGCAGGCCCATGTTGGCGCTCGGGTCCACCTCGCCGTCCGTGAAGCGCAGCCACGCCACGTACGTCTCGGAGCCGTCGGGGGAGAAGCCCACCTGCGGCCAGTCCACCGCGAGCGTGTTGAAACCGGCGAGCGGGCCGGCGAGGCCCTGGTCCACGTCGTCGTAACGGTCGGCGACGCCGGGCGGGACCTGGTGGACGGTCTGGAGGCCAGTCACCGGGTCCCAGTGCCGGATGCGGCTCCGATGGTCGAAGTAGACGATGCTTCCGCCATTCCGGCGCGCTTGCAGCTCCGACCACACCACGTGCGGGGTGGTGTCGTTGTACGCCACGTGCGAGTGCACGTAGGCGCGGTACTCGAGCGAGGTCGAGTCCGTCGCGGTCACGGCCGCGTCCGTGTAGACGGTCAGGTTGCGCACGGTCACGGTGCCGGGCTGGAACGTCGCGTTCGAGGACTCGACCAGGAACACGTTGCCGCCGAAGTCCGTGACCGAGACGGCGGCGCGGCCATTGGCCGACCGGGCGAGGCACGGGAACGCCCCGCGCCCGTCCCGGAACGACGACGGCGCGATCACGGTCGTCCACGGGCCGCCCTGCCAGCCGGTCGGGCACACGAATGGCGCGGCGGCGGCGGCGAAGTAGCTCACCGCGAACCGCTCGGTCTCGTCGTACGAGCCGCCGCGCGGCACCTCGGCGAGAACCGCGAACGTGCCGTTGGCGAGCGCAACGACCTGCGGGAAGAGGTGGCTCGGGCTCACGATGGGCGTGAACTTGGCCGCCCAGGTCGACGCACCTGGCGCCGACTGGAGATAGAAGTTGCCGCGCAGGTCGCAGCCCTCCTCGTTCATGTGCTGTGACACCACGGCGCGGCCGGCCGGGGTGACGTCGAGGCCGCCGAACCCGCCGAACAGCTCGGTCCCGCAGCAGCCACGCACACCGGGGTCCTGTACCTTGCCGAGGTGCTGCCAGACTCCGGACGGGTCCCGGTGCGCGTACGCCATGCCGCGCAGCGGGTGCGGCTGCGGCAGGTTCAGGTTGGGCGGGCATCCGCCCGGGTCCAGCTCGCAGAAGTCGTCCTGCCAGGTGACGTGTACGCGCCCGTCGAGCTCGACCACGATGCGCGTGCCGAGCGAACCCATGTCCTGGAGGTCGTACCAGGTCGAGTCGAGCGCCACGGCGCCGGCCGGCAACGGCACGGGTTGGGCCGCCGAACCGCGTGCCGCGACCACTCCGACCGGCGCCTGGTGCTCGCGCGCCGCCGGCACGGGTGTGTCCGGCGGTCGCGGGGTGAAGCCGGTCGGGTTGGCGCTCGTGCGCGCCATCACCGCTCCGGCGGTAAGGATCCCGGCGGCGAGCGTCGCCCACCGGAGCTGGCGCTGCACGGTCATCGGGTGCCGCCGATCCGGGACAGGGTGAGATCCAGGTCATGCCGGACCGAGACGGCGAACGTCCGCCCCGGTTCGGGGATGAAGCTCAGCGGCTCCTGGTAGCGGACGTCGAACAGGTTCCGCACCGCGAGCGTGACCCGGGTCCCGGACACCACCGCGAGCGCCTCGAGCGCGAGCGTGGAGAAGGCCGGGCGCGCGAACAGCGGGTCCACGCTGGTGAGCGCATCGCTCCAGCGCCAGCGCGCGGCGAGCCGACCGTGCGGCAACGCGCGCCCCACGGGCAGCGACAGGTCGGCGACCACGCGCGCGCTGCCCGCATCGAGCAGCTCCGCGCCGGTGCCCAGGTCCACGCCGCGCGGGACGGCCACGGAGAGCCCCGCGAGCACGCCGCCCATCTGGAGCCGGCCCGCCGCTTCGAGCCCCTCGAGCCGGGCGCGGTTCACGTTCACGTACTGGAACCGCGGCACGAGGTAGAGCTGGCCGAGATAGTCGAGCGAGATGAGGTCGTCCACATCGGAGCGGTAGGCGGAGAGCCGCAGCTCGCGCACGTGCCGGCCCGCCTCGGCGATTCGCAGTCCGAGCTCGAACGAGCGGCTCCGCTCGGCCTCGAGGTCCGGGTTCCCGAACAACCGGAGCCCGCCGTGCACCTCGTCGTTGAAGTAGCGCTCCTGGAGGTTCGGCGCGCGGAACCCGGTGGCCACATGCGCATACGGCTCGAGCGCGCCGACCCTCCGCGACACGCCGGCCTCGAGGCTCGGGCGCCGGTCGGTGACGTCGAGACGCGATGTGGCGCTCGCCGGAGTCGAGTCCGCGCGCGAGCGGAGCGCGTCCAGGCGTGCGCCGCCCTCGAAGCGAAAGCCGGCCGCCGACTGCGAGAGGAACGCGCCGACCGCCCACGAGTCGCGGCGCGCGCGCGGCACGCTCTCACCGCTCGTGGACGTCGCGGAGGTCACGTCCCCGGCGGCATTGCGCACCGTCTCGCGCGTCTCGCGCGGACCGTCTGTGCGCTCCAGCCGCCATTCGCCCACGAGCCGCAGATCCCCCGGACCGCGAAAGCGCAACTCGGGCGCGAGACTCGCGGCGGGACTAGTCACCCGATCGACGGTCGCGGTCGACACCGTGCCCACGTAGCGCCCGCGCACGAACGCGCTGTCCACGACGGTCTCGTCGAAGCGCGTCTCCAGTCGCTGGAGCACCGCGAGCAGCCGCCCCGCCGGCCAGGCCCCGGCGCCCGGCCACGACGCCTCAAAGCGCGTCGCGTCGCGCCCCTGGAGCGGATACTCACCGGAGGCGCCCGCGGTGCCGTTGAACGCGGGCAGCCCCACGTCGCGCGCGGCGAGCCGTGAATGCTCGAGGTCGAGCTGCACCGCTCCGAGCCGCGTGGCGGCCCGCGCGCCCAGGTGGTCCTCGCGGTTGCCGCTGTTCGGGATCCGTCCAGCCGGCGTGACCAGCGCGTCGAGCGCGCCGAGCCCGGCCGAGAGCTCGAGTCCCCCCGCGGGCGAGCGATAGCTGGCGCGAAGGCTCTGGCTCCACGCCCCCCCGGGCAGCGCGCCTCGCGCCGTCAGCGTGACTCCGAGTCGTGGCTCGGGGGCGTGCAGGCTGCGATGCGTGACGAGGTTGATCACGCCCCCGAGCGCATCCGACCCGAACCGCGCGCTCGTCGCCCCGGGCAGGAGCTCGACGTGCTCGAGCTGGTCCAGGGGCACGAGGGACGCCTGCGCGCCGTGGCCGCGCACGGTGTTCACTCTCACGCCGTCCACCATCACCAGCACGCGCTCACCCGAGATGCCGCGATAGGAGACCCGGGAGGCCCACGGCCCGGTCTTCACCAGGTCAACGCCCGGCACGGCGAGCAGCCCGTCGGCCAAGCTGCCGGGTAGGAACCGGGTGAGGTCGGCGCGATCGAGCCGCACGCGCGTCGCCGCCGTGCGGTCGGGCACCAGTTCGCGACGGCCCTCGACCCGCACCGGCGGGAGAGCGGTCACGGTGTCGGCGACACCGAGTCCGTGGCGCGCGGGAACCGGGCCGATCGAGTCGGAGAGAACAGGGTCCCCCCGCCCCGGTTCGGGGGCGGCGGCTGACCATCCGGGGGTCGGCGCGGCAGACACTTCCGCGCTGGAGGGGGCCGCCGCCACCCAGAGGAGCAGGGGGACCAACGGGAGGAGAGCCTGTGGGCGGGTCCCGTCGCGTGCAGGGCGGACGGGTCGCCCACTGGCCGACATGCGCCGGAATATAGGAGGGAGGGCTGTGAAGCCACCATTCGCAATTCTCCGGATGTGGCCTCCGTAGGAGCACGAGCGTGCGACACGGCTTCCGGGATCCGTCATCGCACTTCAGCGCAGGATGGCGAGGCGGACCGTGGCCGCCGCGCCGCCCGGGTGCTGTCCCGTGAGCCGTACCAGGTAGAGCCCGCCGGGCACAGGGTGCCCTTCGGCATCCCGCCCGTCCCAGTGCCCCTCGCAGCCGCGCGCGCAAGGAGTCGCGTGGAGCCGATGCACCCGTCTCCCGCGGACGTCGAAGACCTCGAGTCGCACGGAGGCTGCTCCCGGTGACGTCGCGCGGAACGTGACGCCGCTCGCCGTCGGGTTCGGCCAGGCTTGCAGCCGCGGGGCGCCCGGGGCGACACCGGGGGCGGAAACGTTCGGCGCGGCCCCCAGCGCGTACGCGCGACCGGCCGCCGAGCCGCCGGTGTCGTGGTACGGAGAACCAGGAAGGGCTACGCCACGCCCCGCGGTGAAGTAGCCCGTCGCGCCGGCGACCGCGTGGCCCAGCCAGTCGTCGGCCTCTTCGCCATCGGCCGTGGCGAGCGGGACGGTCGTGAGCGCCGCGCCGCCGGGGAAGACATAGACGCGACCCGAGGCGCTCCCCGACGCCGTCGTCTGGAGCCGGGCGCCCGCGAGCAGGTCGGGATGGCCGTCACCATCCATGTCGCCGGCTCCGGCGACGCACGAGCCGAGCTGCGCGTTCGCCGACTCGCCCACGTAGATCGCGGCGGGTGGCGAGCCGGGCGGCGCTTCGCCGCGGAACAGGTAGGCCGCGCCGGCGGCGCTGCCGCCCCGATCGTTGAACGGAGCGCCGACGAGCAGGTCCGGACGGCCGCCCCCGTCCACGTCGCCGGGGGCTGCGACCGAGTTGCCGAACCAGTCGTCGCGCACCTCGCCGAGCCAGGCACCATCGGCGACCGTGTCCATTCCCGGCCCGCCGCGCAATAAGTAAACCTTGCCGCGGGCCCCGGACGCGCCGACGCCGAACAGCCGCGCGCCCACCGCGAGGTCGCCGAAGCCGGCACCGTCGAAGTCGCCGAGACAGGCGACCGACCATCCGAACTGGTCGTTGGCCGCCGCGCCGGTGAGGACCTTCCACGGCGCGGCCGGGGCACTCGCGCCACCGCGGCAAATGAACACCGCGCCTGCCGCGCTCGCGGCCCGGTCGTTGTATGGGGCGCCGGCGACGATATCGGCCCGGCCGTCCCCGTCCAGGTCGCCGATCGCCACCGACTGCCCCAGCCAGTCGCTCGCGGCCTCGCCCGTCACGCTGGCCCAGTACACCGGACCGCTCGCGCCGCCCCGGAACAGGTCCACCGCGCCGGCCGCGCTCCCGCCCGGCCCGTCGCGCATGGGCGCGCCGACGGCGAGATCCACGAAGCCGTCCCCGTCCAGATCCACGCCGCCCGCGAGTGCTTCGCCGAAGTGCTCGTGGTCACTCACGCCCTCGAGCCGCACGAACGGCGGCGCGCCCGGAGGCTGGCCGCCGCGGAAGACGAACACGGCGCCCGCCGCCGTGTCGGGGCCGACCTGGAAGAAGCGCGCCCCCACCGCCAGATCGCCGGATCCGTCACCGTCGAGGTCGCCCGTGCCCGCCGCGGCCCATCCGAACTGGTCGTTGGCGCTCACGCCGCTCAGCGTGTCCGCCGCGCTCCATGGCACAGAGCAGGCGCGCTCGGGCGCCAGGGACAGCGCCGCGAGGCCGACCACCGGCACCACGCCCAGCCTGCGCGCGGTACCCGCTTCGCCCGCGCCCGGCCCCCGCCGGCGGCGGCGCACGCGCAGGCCCAGGCTCCACCAGGAAGCGAGCCCGAGCGCGGCGATGATCGCCCACGGCACCCAGGACCGCTCCGGCTCGGCGCCCGTCCACATGCGCCGCACCGCGTCGAGCGCCGGCTTGGGCGAGCGGTCGGAGCGCACGATGCCGTAGTGCTCCTCGGGATCGTCGTCGTGGCGCGCGGCGTCGTCTGGGTCGAACGCCCGCTCCCAATAGCCGCGGCCCGGGATCGGGCTATCGTAGTTCTTCCACCACTCGTCCGACCACGCGAACACGACGACGCCGGCCACGTCCGAGGCGGCGATCTCGCGCCAGCAGTCCTCGAGCACTTGCGCCTGGCGCGCCTCGCCGGCCTCGAGCGAGTTGACGCCGAACTCGGTCACGAGCAGCGGCCGCCCGCGCGCGACCGGGCGCAGCACCTCGCGCAGGAACGGGCCGAAGCCGCGCACGGAGACCTCGTACGGCCAGGCCGGGTAGAGGTTGAAGCAGGCGAGATCGAACGAGCGCGGGTCGAGCTCACGCGTGGGTGGCCAGTTCGCGTGGCCGAGGAGCCGCCCGGAATCGAGAGCCCGAACGCGTTCTGCGAGGCCCGCGAGCCTCTGCTCCACATCCGAGCGGCCGAGGGACTCGACCACCCACGGCGGCACCTCGTTCCCCAGGATCCACGCGAGCACGCCGGCCCGCCCGCGCAGGGAGTCCACGGCCGCGAGCACCGCCTCCGACTGCCGCTCGAAGGCGGTCTCGCTCGTGTCCGACCACGCGATGGGGAACAGGTAGAGCGTGTGCAGTCCGCGCGCGCGGGCGCGTTCGATGACCCAGCCGGGAGCGCTGTGGAGCAACACCGTGTTCGCACCCAGCCGGCGGATGGAGTCGAGGTCGCGGTCCACCACCTCGCGGTCCGGGTACGGAGTGCGACCGTCTGGACCGCTCCCGGGCAGCCACGGGCTGTAGTGGACGCCCCGCACCTCGAAGGCCCGACCATCGACCTCGATCGCCGCACCCACGACGCGCACCCGTGGCCCAGCCGCCGGAGGCGAGGCATCGGCAGCGGGAACCGCGGGGCCGAGCCCGAGCAGCATGGCAACGGCCACCGCCTGAGGCGCCCTCGCGTGGACGCCGAGCGAGGCGCGTCGCGCGGCGGGCGCCCTCTCGCGATAACCGGTGAACGTGATGGGTGAGAACGCGAGCACCGCGGCGAAGACGTAGGTGGCCGGGAACGCCAGCGCGGTGCCGCCGAGCCACCACGGGATGGCAAGCAGCGCGAGACCGAGCGAGGCCTCGAGCCAGCCCGCCACGGGCACAGCCGGGCGAAGCTCGGCGAGGTTCGTGGGCACCCAGGCGCGCGCGCGCCCCGAGCCCGCGTCGAGCACGCCGCGCACCGTGGAGAGGATGCTGCCGCCGTAGACGAGCGCGCATGCCCACGCGAGCGCCGGCCAGTCCGCGAGCCGGCGTGCGCGGATGGCCCAGGCGAGCGTCGGCGCGAACACCGCGCCGAGCACGAGCGCCCCTGCGAGCGTGAAACCGGGAGGCGCGGGCCCTGACGGGAGCAGCCACGGCAGCACCAGGTGCCCCAGCGCGAGACCGGCCACGAGCAGCGCCTGGGCGGGGTAGAAGAACATGAACTCGAGCATCCCGACACGGTGCGCGAAGGGGATGCCCCGCGCGCCGAGGATCGCCTTGAGGCGCGTCCGCACCACCTGCATGCAGCCGTACGCCCACTTGCGCGCGCGCTTGCGGAATGCAGCCCAGTCCGGTGGGTGCTTCTCCGCGAACGCGATGTCGCCCCGGCACACGATGCGCCGGCCGGCGAGCGTGATCCGAACCGAGAGGTCGAGGTCGTCCGAGAAGAAACCCGGCGTGAGGCCTCCAAGCTTGCGGAGGTCGTCCGCGCGCAGCAGCGCGTTGTGCCCGAAGAACGGCAGGTAGCCCCAGTCCGCCTGCGGCGCCGCGAACGCGTCGAACACGTCAATGGCCGGCGCGAGGCGCGCGGTGACGCCCGACTCGCTGGGCCCGGCGTGACCCACGTTGCGAAACTGCACCACCGCCACTTCGGGGTCGGCGAACTCCGCCGCGCCGTGCGCGAGCGCATCGGGCTCGAGTGCGATGGAGTCGCTGTCGCAAAGGAGCAGCAGCGGCCAGCGTGGGTCGAGCCGCTCGACGACCCAGTTCACCGCGCCGGCCTTGCCGCCAGTGCGCTCCGGCCGGTGCCAGACCGCGACCTCCCAGCGTGCACGCTCCGGGTGATGCTCGATGCGCTCGGCCATGTGCCGGCGGGCGTCCGCATCGTCGCCGTCATCGTGCACGATGAAGCGCAGCGCACCGTCGCTGCGCAGGTAAAGAAGCGAGTCCATCGCCTCCGGGTCGAAGTCTCCCGCGGTGAGGTAGAGCACCGCCACGGGCGGGGTTCCCGACGCACGGCCCGCCGCGTCGGTGACGAGCGGCGTGGCCGCGCGCGGCCGCGACGCGGGGTTCAGGTAGCTCACGCTCTTGGCAACGGAGCCGAACAGGTAGAAAAGGCCCACCGACTCGGCGAGCAGCTTGAGCCCGAGCACTGCGCCCACGAGCGCGTCGCCCGTGGAGCGCCACAGCGCGAACGCCTGCCATGCGAGCGCCATGCTCCCGGTGAGCCAGGCGAGCGTGAGGATCGCGTAGGGAATCGCGGGCGGACGCGTGGTTCGTCGCGCCGCGGGCTGCAGGGCCCGAGTCCGGGCCGCCACGAAGTCACTCGTCGCGCCCGTGCCGCCGATCCAGCTCGATGCGGCGTCGGCGGGCGCGGGCACCCTCCGGCGCTCGCGGGGACGCGCGAGTACGGGCGCGATCCGCCTGGCGAGGTCCTCGATGGTCACGCGCAGCCCGTCGTCGAGGCCCACGCGTGGCGACCAGCCGAGCTCCTCCCGCGCGCGTCCGAGATCGGGACGGCGGATGCGGGGGTCATCCTCCGGGAGGAGCTCGTGCACGATGCGACTCGAGCTCCCGGTAAGCGCCACCACGCGGCGCGCAGTCTCGAGCACCGTGAACTCGTCGTCGTTCCCCAGGTTCACCGGGCCCTCGAGCCGGCTCATGAGCAATCGCCACAGGCCTTCGACGAGGTCGTCCACGAAGCAGTAGCTGCGCGTCTGCAGGCCGGTCACGACACCGTCAGCGGTTCGCCGCGCAGCGCCTGCTGGACGAACGTCGGGACGATGCGCCCGTCGTCGAGTCGCATGCCCGAGCCGTAGGTGTTGAAGATGCGCGCGATGCGCACCATCGTCCCGACGTGCCGGGCATAGGCCATGGCGAGCGACTCCGAGAAGCGCTTCGCCTCGTCGTAGACCGAGCGTGGCCCGACCGGGTTCACGTGGCCCCTGTAGCTCTCCGGCTGCGGATGCACCTGGGGGTCGCCGTAGACCTCCGAGGTGGAGGCAAGCAGGAAGCGAGCACCGTCGCGCCGGGCCGGCTCGAGCAGGTTGCGCGTCCCGGTGGACCCGGCCTCGAGCGTCTCGAGCGGGTGGCGGAGGTACGCCTTCGGGCTCGCCGGGCTCGCGAGGTGGAGCACCGCGTCGAACGGGCCCTCGAGCCGCGGCATCCGACAGACGTCGGCCTCGATCAGAGTCAGCCGCGCTCCGCACGCACCCCTCAGCAGCTCCTCGAGGTTCCCGCGGCACCCCGTGACCAGGTTGTCCACGATCACAAGGTCGTGCCCCCACGACGACAGCCGGTGCGCCAGACGCGCGCCGACGAAACCGGCGCCACCAGCGAGCAGTACGCGCATGGGACCTCGAAAGCGACCGCCACGGACGCAGCGGGGGGTAAGCCGGCTTCGACGGGCGCACCACGGGCCCTTCGCGGGGCGACCTTCGAGCTACACCGGAATCGTTCGGTGGCGCGCGCCGCTCCGGCGGGCGCCGGTGTCCGACCACGCGGGGAAGCCTAGCCTGGACTATTCATGAGCCCGTGGCCTGCAAGTGTCCGCCCCGCGCCATCCGCGGCGTCTCCAGCCCGGGCCTTGCCTCGACGTGTTCTCAACACGACTGCGGCAAAGCCCGGGCTGGCTCGTTGCGACTGGCACGGTTCCGCCACTTTCGGCTCACGGTTCATGAATAGTCCAGGCTAGGGACGCAGCGCACCGGGGCGCCATTCGTAATTCCCGGGTGCTCGTCTAGGTAGAGTCACGAGCTGTGACGGCTACAGCGGCTCGACGAGGCCCTCGCGGATCGCGAGCTGGGTGAGCCGCGCGACCGAGCGCACGTCCAGCTTGCGCATGATGTTCGAGCGGTGGCTGTCCACCGTGCGCATGCTGATGCCGAGCTCGGCGGCGATCTCCTTGCTGGTGAGTCCGCGAGCGACGAGCCGCAGCACCTCGCGCTCCCGCTCTGTGAGGCGATCGAGCCCCTCGCGATCCTGGGACTCGCGCGCGAGCCGTGCGAGCTGAACCTGGATGGCGGGGCTGTAGAACACGCGACCCTCCATCACGGTGCGGATGCCCGCCACGAGGTCGTGCGCCGCCGAGTCCTTGAGCAGATAGCCGTCGGCCCCCTCGCGCACCGCGCGGTGCACGTACTCGGTGCCGGCGTGCATGGAGAGCACCAGGACGCGCAGTCCGGGCCGGCGCAGGCGCGCCCGCTGCAGCACATCGAACCCATCGCACCCGGGCATGGACAGGTCGAGCACGAGGACGTCCGTCTCGTTCGCGGCGAGCGCGGCGAGCGCCGCTTCGCCGTCGGACGCTTCGGCCACCACGGCAAAGTCCGGCTGCTCCTCGACGATCCTGCGCACGCCGGCCCGAACCAGCGTGTGATCGTCGGCGAGGACGATACGGACGGTCCGGGTCAGCACGCCGAACCCGTCGCCACGGGCAGCTCCACGACCACGCGGAAGCCGCGCCCGGGCTCACCGCTCGTGTGCAGAGTGCCGCCCGCCGCCGCCACCCGCTCGCGCATGCCGAGCAGACCGAGGTTCGCGACCGGCTCCCCCGCCGCGCCGCGGCCGTCGTCCTCGACCGTCATGCGAACACCGCCGTTCGAGGCGTCGAGGCCCACGGTCACGTGCGCGGCGCCCGAGTGACGCGCGACATTGGTGAGCGCCTCCTGGGCGACGCGATAGATCACCACCTGGCGGTCGGGAGCGAGCTGTGGGAACGTCTCGGGCGCATCGAAACGCGCCTCGATGCGGGTGCGGCTCGAGAAGTCCTCGACCAGGCCGCGCAGCGCCGGAAGCAGGCCCAGGTTGTCCAGTGCGGAGGGGCGAAGCAGGTTGCTCAGGTCGCGCACCTGCGCGAGCACCTGCCCGACTCGCTCGGCCGCTTCGGCGCGGCCCTCGAGGTCCAGCTCGATCTTGACCGCGGTGAGCGCCTGGCCGGCCTCGTCGTGCAGCTCGCGCGCGATGCGCCGCCGCTCGTCCTCCTGCGCCTGGAGCAGGCGGCGCGCCATGTCCTCGAGCTGCGTACTTCGCGCCGCGAGCGCGCGCCGCTCCTCACCTAGAACCAGGAACAGCGTCTGCACCGAGACCGCCCCGATCAGGAGGACATCGGCGAAGACGCCGAACAGGATGCCGGCGCCGAGCGGGCGCAGGAGGGGATAGTCGAGATGATGTAGGCCCCAGACGAGGAACGTGGCCGCGAGCCCGGTGGCCGCGCGCGAACCGCGGCCTCGACCGTAGCGGAAGAACACACGCGCGGTCCAGAAAGTGACGCCCGAGAGGAGCGCCGCCGAGACGGACCCGGCCAGGCGCATGTCGTGGATCAGCATGATGGAGATCCACGCCCAGGCGAAGGCCGGGATCGCAAGCAGCAGATAGCGCCGTTGCCAGCGCACGCCGCGCGAGAACTGAAGCGCTGCCAGCAGGAGCTGCAGCGCCACGACGCCCGTGAGTCCCTGGTGGAGGACCAGCCAGACCTCGCGCTGCGTCAGTAGAAATACGGAGATGCAGCCGATCCGCAGCGCGTAGAGGCCCCAGGCCACGCCCCAGCTCGCGAAGTAATCGCGACCGCGCTGCCGCCACAGGCCGTGGTAGACGAGCGCGAAAAGCGCGTTCACCAGCGCCTGGAAGGCAAGGGCGCTGAGCTCGACGAGCGACCGATCCACGACGCGCGAGTCTAGCCGATTCGCAGCCGCGCGATCGGCGATTTCGTTCTTGAACTCCCATGACACCGCTTTGTAACGTCCCGTCGGCGCGCCGTCGCGCCTGTCTCCTCTTTCCCCCATATCCCGAGGAGGGCTGTATGCGCTGTCACTCCATGCGTGCCCGCGTCGCATTGCTCGCGGCGTTCATGCTCGCCGCTCTGGCGAGCGGGTGCGGCAAGGATCACCAGAGTCCCATGGCGCCGGACGAGCTGAACATCGCCCGCGGCGGCGCCGAGGAGTTCGGGCTCCAGAACCCGAAGGTCCGGGCGACCATCGCGGTCCAGGACCGGCACACGCCGGACCTCATGCGCCGGCCCGGCGTCGTCGGCACCGCCACGACGCTCACCGAGGACGGCCGGATCGCGATCATGGTGCTCACCGAGCATCCGCTGGGCCGCGGCGCACTGCCGGCCGAGTTGGACGGCGTGCCCGTGGTGGAGGAGGTCTCGGGCCGCATCCGGGCTCTGGACAGCGGCGCGAACCACAAGACGCTGCAGACGCCGCCGATCCAGCTCGGCACCTCGGGCGGCTGGCGGTACGACCTCGCGAACGGCTTCTGCTGCGGCGGGACGCTCGGCTCGCTGGTCCTCAAGTCCGGCCAGCAGTACGTGTTGAGCAACTACCACGTGCTCGAGGCGGACATCGTCTCGGGCGGCAACAGTCGCGTGGCGCAGGCCGGTGACCCGGTCATCCAGCCGGGGCTCATCGACGTGGGCTGCAACGCGAACAGCGCCCAGAACGTGGCGACGCTCTCGGGAATCAAGAGCCTGCCGGGCTCCAACGTGGACGCGGCGATCGCGGCCACGATCAGCGGCCAGGTGCGAACGGACGGCGCGATCCTCGACATCGGGACGATCAGCGCGACCACGCAGGCGGCCGCGCTGAGCCAGGCGGTGAAGAAGAGCGGCCGGACGACCGGTCTCACTCGCAGCTCGGTGAACGGGTTGAACGCCTCCGTCAGCGTCGCCTACGATAACGAGTGCGCCGGCGGCTCCGCGTTCACGAAGACGTTCACCGGGCAGATCCTCGTCAAGAACAAGAACCGCGGCCAGGCGTTCATCTCCGGCGGCGACTCCGGCTCGCTCATGGTCCAGGACGTGACCACGAACCCGCGCGCCGTGGGCCTGCTGTTCGCCGGGAGCAGCACGACCGCGGTGGCGAACCCGATCGGACAGGTGTTGAGCTTCCTCGGCGCCACGATGGTCGGGCAGTAGCGGGCTGGCGAAGCGGCAGTCGGCGCGACGGCGCGGCCTCCCGGGACCCCCGCCCGAACGGGCGGGGGTCCCGCTGCGTGACCTCGCGGGTGTAGGCTCCGGTCGTGTTCCCGCCGCCGTCCATCGCGCACGGCCCGGCGCGCCGCGGGCGCGGGCTCGCGGCCGCCGCGCTCGCCGCAGCGCTCCTCCTGACACCGGGGTGCCACATGGGGTCCCGCACGCCGGCCGGCTCGGGCACACCGCAGCGGCCCCTCGCCGACGTGATCCGCGACAGCACCGAAGCGCTCCTCGCCATCCCGGGCGTGGTCGGGCTGTACGAGGCCACGCTCGAAGACGGCCGGCCCTGCCTCAAGGTGATGGTGGCCAAGAGGACCAGGGCGCTCGAGCGCCGCATCCCGCGCGAGATCGAGGGCTACCCCGTCCGGCTGGACGAGACCGGCGTCATCCGGCCGCTCTAGCCCGACCTATTCATGAGCCCGCCGCCTGCGAGCGCGGTCTGCACACCATCCGCTGCGTCGTCCGGCCGGCCGCTTCCTCGCCGTGTCCACCGACACGACTGCGTCGCGGCCGGCCAAACTCCTTGCGGCTGGTGCACATCCCGCACTCTCGGCTGGCGGTTCATGAATAGGTCGGGCTAGTGGCGCCGGCGCCGGGCCGCCCCCCGCGCGCTACCAGCTCCCGCCGCGCGGGCCGAAGTAGCCGTGCAGCTCGCGCCGCGCGGCGAGGTTGATGCGCTCGCCCCAGAGCTCGGCGGGGTTCCGGTCGTCGGTGAGCACGATCGCGCCGCGCCCGGAGGGTTCGAAGCGGTTCGCCCAGGCGTGCACCTGCTGGATGGCGTTCCAGTGGGCGAGCGGCTCGGTCAGGTGCTCGAACGGGACCGGGAGCGCTTCGTCGCGGATCTCGAGCTCCCGCTCGCCCGCGAGCAGCACGACGCTGCCAAGCGCGTTCGGCGGCTCGCCGGTGGGGAGCGCGAGGACCGTGGCGAAGGAGGTCCGTGCGGTGGCCGCGAGCGAGCGGACGAGCGGGTCGTCCCAGCCCTGCGACTCCACCACGAGCGCGAACAGCCCGCCCGGACGCAGCAGGCGCGCCGCCTCGGCGAAGCACTCGCGGGTGACGAGCTCGGGCGGCACGAAGTTGCTGGCGAACACGTCGAGCACGACCACATCGTAGCGCTCGCGGCTCGCTCGCAGGTGCGCCCGCGGCTCCGCCGCGAGCTGGCGCGCGTGGCGGGGCCGCATGCCGAGATGGACGTGCGAGAGCCGCACCGCCACCGAATCGGGCTCGACCACGTCCACGTTCCAGCCCAGGTCCGCGAACCGCCGCGCGAGTGAGCCTCCGCGCAGGCCCAAGATGAGCGCACGCCCCGGCTCGGGCCGGAGCAGCCGGACGAGCCCGAGCGCCGCCTCCGGCCGCCGCAGGCCGTCGAAGAGCGTGGGTACGACCACGGCGTGGATGCTGCCGTCGGCCAGGAGGTAGAGGGCCCCGTCGCGCTCGAGCACGCGCAGCTCGGCGGCCCCCGTCTGCGCGTGCGCCCGCACGCCGGCCGTGGCCCGACGGGCGGGTCCCCAGGCCAGCGCCGTGAGCGCCAGGACGAGCACGGTCGAGGTGAGCGCGGCCGCGCGCCGGTGCGGCCGTCCCGACCAGAGCCCGGCCACGATCTGGAGCGCGCCGAGGGCGAGCCCGACCCCGGTCGCGCCGAGCCAGGGCAGGAGCAGGAAGGGAACCAGGAGCGCCGCGGCGGCGGCGCCGACGAGAACCGTGGCGCCGGCTCTGCCGGCGGCGTTCCCGGCGTCGGGCCCGCGCTGCGCTTCCTCGCGCGCGGCCCAGGGGATCAGCGCGCCGAGGAACACGAGCGGCGGCGCGAGCAGGAGCAGGCTCGCGATCGCGGCGTCCAGGCGGAGGCCGAGCGGCTCGAGTGCCAGGAGGAGCGGCCGGCGGGCCCACAGGGCGAGCGCGAGCCAGGCGCCGCTCGCCGCGAGCGCCGGCCCGGGAACGGCGCGGCTCGAGCGATCCGCCCGGGCGCAGAGCGCGAGTCCGGTCGCGGTCGCGAGCAGCGCCACCGCGGCGAGCACCGTCTGGAGGTAGGGCCCGAGCCCGAAGAAGGGCGCGAGCAGACGGCTCACTGCGGCATGTGTGCCGGCCGCGGCGAAGCCGGCGAGGAAGCTCGTGACCCGGATCCTCAAGGCGCGGCAAGCTCGCACAGCGACCCGCGAGCGTCAAGGCTCCTGCCGCGTGTCGCGTGATGCGGTCAGGAGCGGTCCAACCGGGTGCGGTACGCTGGCACGCACGCGCACGGGGCGCGGCGCGGAGCCGCGCCGCGAGGCGCTCCTGTCCTTGGCGCCGCAGATGCGAAGACGCTCGCACGGGGATCCGTGCGGGCGTCGTTCACTTCTGTCAGGCTCGCGGCATGCCTCGGGGGCGTGCGCGCGCCATCCGGTCGCTAGTTGCGGACCGGGGCCGGATCCGGCGTGTGCGTCGTGGTCCTGGCGTTCGCCATCCACTTCTGCACGTCCGTGACCGTCGGCAGCGCATTCGTCAGGTTGCGCGTCGCGTTCACCTCGGCCAGCTTCTTGACCAGCCCGTCCACGGGCTGCTCGCGGAGCTTCTCGACCGTGTCCACGCCGGCGATGAAGAGCAGCTCGCTGTACTGGGGTCCGATGCCGTTCACGCGCATCAGGCGGGACATCTTGGTCCACTTCTCGAACAGCTTCTCGCTCACGCCCGACTTCTCGGCGAGCGTGCGGATGCTGCGCTCATCCGCGGAGTGGCGGAGGAGGTCGTCGGTGGTCTGGATCCCGAGGCTCTTGAGCTTCTCGCCGTACTCGCGTCCGATACCTTCGATGTCGGTGATCTTGTAAGTCATGATGGAGTCCTTTCTCGTGAATGTGGTGAATGCAGTAAAGCCTGTGGAGAGGCGCGACCGCGCGGCGGTCGCGACGTCAGGTGCCGATGCGACAAGACGGGTCGGCGACACGGAGCAGCGTGGCTCCGGCGAATCACGGTACCTGCAGGCGTGTCGGGACTCGACACGATCGGCCCGGGTCCTCGGCGCGGATGCCGGCGCCCTGTCACGGGCTCGGCACGGGCCGGGACTCCCCCCCGCTCCGGTGCCCTGGAGCCGGGTTCGGGCTGACCCCGCGGGGGCTCCTTTACTACCTGCAGCCCGGAGCCACATGGTCGCCCCCCGCGACCCATCTCCCACGTAAGTCATTATAGGACAATGGGCTTTGCGTGTCAAGCAAGGCCAGGCACGAGGCTGGGAGCAGGCCCCGCGAGGCCTCCCGCGCGAGGAATGGCGCCGGGGCCACGCCGTCGTCGAACGGCCGGCCTGACAACCTCGAAACATCGGCGAGGCGCGCTCGTGGCCCCTGACCCGGCGGATGTCGTCCGACCCCACCGTCTACGAACTCCGTCGTTGACACGTACGAGTGGCTTCGTATGATGCGCTCGTCGGACGTTTCCACCGGAGGCCGGACCCATGGCGAAGAAGCCGAGACGCGTGCCGTTGCCGCGGCCCACCGATGCCGAGCTGGCCATACTGCGCGTCCTCTGGCAGCGCGGCGCCAGCACCGTGCGCGAGGTGCACGAGGCGATGAGCGCGCAGGGCGTCGGCTACACCACGGTGCTCAAGCAGCTCCAGATCATGACCGAGAAGGGGCTGGTCGAGCGCGACGAGTCGGAGCGAGCGCACGTGTACGAGGCCTGCGCGAGCGAGGAGCGCACGCAGCGCCAGCTCCTCGGGGACCTCGCGGACCGCGCCTTCGGCGGCTCGTCGGCAAGGCTCGTGCTGCAGGCGCTCGCCGGCCGCCGCTCGACGCCCGAGCAGCGCCGGGACATACGCGCACTCCTGGACTCACTCGAGCAGGAGGAGCCGCGATGACCCCCGCGCTCCCGGCCGGCCCGCCCGGGGCGGCGAACGAGGGCGCCCTCGAGCCCGACGCCGCGTCACCGGAGGCTCCGCCGGCCGAAGCGGACGGGGAAGCGGAAGCCGGCGACGGGCGACCGAAGCTCGACGAGCTCATCGAGTCGCGCATCTTCGAGGTCACGCCCGAGTTCGTGGACGAGATGCGCCGCGCGGGCTACGACGGGCTCGACCGCGACATGCTGGTGCAGTTCCGCATCCACGGCGTCAGCGCGCACTTCGTCCAGGAGCTGCGCGAGGTGGGCTACACGCGCCTGCCCGCGCAGAAGCTGGTGGAGATGCGCATCCATGACGTGACCGCCGAGTTCATCCGCCGGGTCGAGCAGGCCGGCTACCGCAAGGTTCCCGTGGACAAGCTCGTGCAGATGCGTATCTTCGGCATCGAGCCCGACATGGTGCGCGCGCTCGACGACGCCTCGAAGCGCTGAAGCCGGCGCGAGGCCGGCGAGGCGCGCCGCACGCGGGCGGGGAGGTCCGCATGGCGGCGAGCGCGCTCACGATCCGCCCGATCGGGGTCATCCGCAGCCCCTACACCGAGTCCGCGCAGATCCCCAAGGGCCCGGGGGCGAAGCACGAGGCCGAGGGCGTGCTCGAACTCGACCCCGCGCTCGAGCCCGGCCTCACCGACATCGAGGGCTTCTCGCACCTCCTCGTGCTGTGGGTCTTCGACCGCTCCACGGACTGGGACCTGATCGCGCACCCGCCCGTGGACGAGAAGCGCCCTCACGGCGTCTTCGCCACCCGCTCGCCGCGACGCCCGAACCCGATCGGCCTCACCGCGGTGCGGCTGCTGCGGCGGGATGGTCCCCGGCTCCATGTGAGGGGCGTGGACATGCTGGACGGGTCGCCGCTCGTGGACCTCAAGCCCTACCTCTCGAGCGTGCCCGCCGAGGAGCTCCGCCGTGGCTGGGTCGCAGAGGCCGAGGCGAGGCAGGCCCGCGGCCCGATCGCGGGCTGACCGGCCCGCACACCGATTCGGGCCGGCAGCGCCACGCCGCCCAGTGGAGCGCGGTGCCTCCGTGCGCGTGCTCGGCGGCGAGTCACGCGGACTCGCCGTCGTTCGGGTCGGTGCCGCGCACGAGAAGCAGCTTCACGATCCCGGCGTTCCCGCGCTCGCTCGCACTGGTAGAGCGCGGTCAGCCTCGAGCGCCCGTCGCCCTGCTCGAGCGCGCGCACGAACCGCGCGACCTCGCCGGCCGGCGGTTCCGGCGGCTCCGGCGGCTCCGCGGTGGATGCGGTCATGCCGAGGTCCTCGGGTGGGCCCGCGCTCGAGGTCTAGCCCGACCTATTCATGAACCGCCAGCCGAGAGTGCGGGATGTGCACCGGCCGCAAGGAGTTCGACCGGCCGCGACGCAGCCGTGTCGGTGGACACGTCGAGGAAGCGGACGGACGGACGACGCAACGGATGGTGTGCAGACCGCGCTCGCAGGCGGCGGGCTCATGAATAGGTCGGGCTAGTTACCGGCGGTCGGTTTCTCGCCGGAGCCCTCGGTCTTCCGCGCGTGCTTCTTGAACCACGCCTGGAGGTAGAGCTGCTGTGCGAGCTGGTGCGAGGGTCGCCGCCAGCCGTGGTACTCGTCCGGCATGCGCACGAGCAGCGTCTCCTTCTTGAGCATCTTGAGCGCCCGGTAGTACTCCTCGCTCTGCCCGATCGGTGTCCGCAGGTCGGCCTCGCCCGTCATGATCATCGTGGGCGTCTTCACGTTCGCCACGTAGTGGAGCGGCGAGCGCACCGCGAACTCGGCCGGGTCCTCCCACGGGTACTTCCGGAACTGGTAGTACCAGTTGGGCCCGTCCGTCGTGCCCACGAACGAGTGCCAGTTGATGACCGGCCGCATGCTGACCGCCGCGGCGAAGCGGTCCGTGTGCCCCACGATCCACGCCGTCAGCACGCCGCCGCCGCTGCCCCCGCAGACGAACAGGTTCTGCTCGTCCACGAACCCCTTGGCGATCGCCGCGTCCACACCGGCCATCAGGTCGTCATAGTCCTTGCCGGGGTAGGAGTACTGGATGCCGTTCACGAACTCCTGCCCGTAGCCCGTCGAGCCGCGCGGGTTCATGAACAGCACCGCGTAACTCTCGGCCGAGAAGTTCTGGAACGCCCAGTTCCACGCGGTCGAATACATGGACCACGGGCCGCCATGGATCCAGAGCACGAGCGGGTACTTCTTCCCCGGCTCGAAACCCGCCGGCTTGATGAGCCAGCCCTGGACGTCGAGACCGTCCTTCGACTTGAACCACAGCTCCTCCCAGGCGCCGAGCGTCACGCCCGCGAGGACGTCGGCGTTCACGTCCACGAGCCGCGTCGGCGCGATGGCGGCGACGCTCCGGCCGCCGGCCGGGAACGTGACGATCGTGGTGGGCTGGGAAAGCGTGCTCACGACTGCCGCGAACCGCCCGGCCTTCGGCGCGTACGAGATGCCGTTCAGCATCGTGCCGGTCGAGGCCCTGAGGAGCCTCCCGCCCGAGGGCGCGACCCAGCACACGTCGGTCTTCCCCTTCGAGCCGACCGTGAAGTACACGGTCTGCCCGTTCGCCGACCAGGACAGGTCCTGCGGTGAGCTGTCGAGCCCGCCGGCGAGCAACGCCTTGCCGCTCCCGTCGCGCTTCATGACGTAGACGCCCGCCACGTGGTTCGTGTACGAGCGCTCGTCGTAGCCCGTGTAGGCGATCCACCGGCCGTCCGGTGAAACTTCGGGCGAGCCGTCCGGGCCCTTTCGGTCGGTGAGCTCGGTGACCGCGAGCGTCGTGAGGTCGATCGCGTAGATCTCGCTGTCGTTGCGCAGGTATTCGGCGTCCGGCTTGCGGATCCCGGAGACGTAGATCGTCCTGCCGTCCGGCGACCAGTCGAAGCTCGAGTGGTTGAACCTCCCGCTCGTGACCTGGCGCGGCGTGCCCCCCAGCACGGCGTCCACGGTGTAGACCTGAGTGAATCCGCGCGGAAGCGCGCCGCGCCCGTCCGCCGCCCACGCGAGCCGGTCCACGAGCACCGCGGGCTTGGCCCACTCGGCGCCCTTCGGCTTCTCGGGCAGCTTGATGTGAAGGAGCGCGCTCGTGTCCGGCACGAACGCCGTGAACGCGAGCTGCCGGCCGTCGGGCGACCAGCGGTGGTTCGCCGGCGCGTGCTCGAGCGAGGTGAGCTGGGCGATCTCCTTCGTGTCGACGTAGATCACGAAGAGCTGCGCCGTGCCGTCGCGATCGGACAGGAACGCGATGCGGGAGCCGTCCGGCGACCACACCGGCGCGCTGTCGTCCCGATCGCCGGTCGTGAGCTCGCGCACACGCGAGCCGTCGGTGTCGGCGAGCCACAGCGTGCTCCGGTACTGGTCCTTGGTCCTGTCCGCTCGCGTTCGCGAGAACACGATCCGCCGGCCATCGGGGGAGATGCTCGGGGCGCTCACGGACTCCATGTCCAGGAACGTGGCGCTGTCGAGCCGCCCCGGTGCGGCGCTGACGCCCGTGGCGACCAACAGGAGGACGGCGACGAGCAGCGCGTTCGCGGGTCTCATGGGGCCTCTGTCATCCGGACGCCGTTCGTCCAGCGCCGGGCACGGGGAGGGGGTGCGGACTGCGGATCTCCGGTGAGCGCGATCGGACCGCGATTCTGCGCGCCCCGACCCCCCGGTCGCAAGGGCTGGTCGCAGGCCCCGGCCCTGGCCTAGACTCCGCCCCGGTCCAGCGAACCCGAGGAGGCCAGCATGAACGCCACGCGCAGCCGCCCGACCCACACGGCCGGGGACCTGATCTACGACGCGATCTATATCGCCGGTCTGGGCGGGGGCATCGTCGCGATGTTCTTCCTCATCTTCGACGTGGTCACGCGTGGCGACGCGTTCTTCACGCCGTCGCTCATGGGGAAGGTGCTCTTCGAAGGCGTGGCCGCCGACGCCGTCCAGACCGTGAGCATGTCGGCGGTGGCCCGCTTCACCGCGGTCCACCTCATCGGTTTCGGCCTGCTCGGCGTCGCCCTCTCCTGGATCTCGCACCGCGCGCAGATGCGCTCCCGCCATCCGGCGCTCGTGATCGGGGTCGTGTTCGTGGTGCTGGAGCTCGGATTCTGGATCGGCGCCTCGCTCCGGATCCCCGGCGTGCTCGAGCGGATCGGTGTGCTCCCCGTGGCGGCCGCGAACCTGCTCGCGGCCGTGGCGATCGGCCTGTTCCTCTCCACGCACCGGACGCTGCTCTGGTTCCGGCCGCGGCGCGCGGCCGCCGCGGATCGCGCGGACCGCGGCTGACGGCGGGCTCATGAATAGGTCGGGCTAGTGTCGTGACCCGGAAGTCCCTTGCCGGATCTCGGGGCCCTCGCGCCCCTGGCTGCGTTGCTCCTCCTCGACGTATCTCCTGGATACGACTTCGTCGTCACGCCCTGCCAGGGACGCTGCGGGCCTCCGACCTAGGGCAAGGGACTTCCGGGACACGACACTAGGGGATCCAGCCGGGCAGCGCGGCGGCCTGCCGGATCCAGCCCGCCAGGCGGGTCTCGTCGAGCGGCTCGTCCTCGTGGAGGTCGAGGTAGCGCGTGTTCCTGTCCTTGCTCGGGCCGGGCGGGAGCGGGCGCAACGAGGCGCCGCGGAAGAAAGTCACCTTCACGTATCGGGTGAATACGTGGAACGCCAGGAACCAGCCCCGGCCCTCGACCCCGTAGAACGGCGAGTTCCAGCGCACCGCCTTCTTCACTCCGGGCACCGAGCGCTCGATGAGCGCATCGAGGCGGCGCCCCACGCCGCGCTTCCAGCCTGGCATCGCGGCGATGTAGGCCCGCACCGGGGCATTCCCGTCGGCCTTCGCGATCTGCGGGTTGCCGCCGGAGAGGAGGCGCACCGGCCCGGGCTTCGAGGCGACGCTCGAGCGCGACGCCGTGGACGATCCCCGGCGCGCACGGCCCGTCGCGCTCGCGCTCCGGGGCTTCGGCGCGGACCCCCGCGCCTGCCTGGTCCTACGCCCACCGGCCGCCGATCGGGAGGATCGCCTCGCGGGCTTCGGGCCGGCCATGCGCTTCATGCGGGTACGGTGGGCAGCGGGTGGCGCCTCGTCAACCCGGCACACCCTGACGCGTCCCATTGAGGTAGGATGCCGGCATGAAGCAGCGCGTGCGAGCGGCCGACGAGCCCGCCTCGTCGCTCATCGACCAGCGGATCCGCGACCTGCGCGACTGGCGCGGGGAGACCCTGGCCCGCATGCGGGCGCTCATCCTCGCGGCCGACCCCGGGATGACCGAGGAGTGGAAGTGGGGCAACCCCGTCTGGTCGCACGACGGGATCGTCTGCACCGGCGAGGCGTACAAGCAGGTCGTGAAGCTCACGTTCGCCCGCGGCGCCGGTGTCCCGGACCCCGCACGGCTCTTCAACTCCAGCCTCGAAGGCAGGACTCGGAGGGCCATCGACATCCGTGAGGGGGAAGCCGTGGCCGAGCGTGCGTTCAAGGCGCTCATAAGGGCAGCGGTGGCGCTGAACAGCCGGGCCGTGAAGCAGCGCTAGCCCGCCCGATTCGGCTTGCGACGCGCGGACGCGGAGCTCCTCGAGGCCGACTCCCGGCTCGACATCCGCGACGCTCGCAGGATCGCCGTGGTCATCGCGGGCGGGAGGCTCGTGCGACCGCCGCCCGGGGAGGATCCGCGCCAGGCCCCCGGTTCACTCGAGGCGCCGCGCCTGAAACCACATCGTCGGCTCGAGCGGTCCAAGCGCACAGCGAAGGGAGCCGAGCGGGGAACGAGCCCGTCCGGGAGGAGTCCCCGGGACGGCATGAGGCCGCGGTCGGGGGCCGAACGCGGCGAATCGCCGCACCGGCGTCCCCACTTGGGATCCTCGCCGGCAAACTGTCCGGGAGTCGCGAAACTCGCGCCTCCTGGGTCGCGTAGGGAGTTGCGAGAGGTAACCTCGCGGGAGGGGAGAGGTCCGCCGGGCGGCTCGCGGTGGGCGACGCCGCTTCTCGACTCGAGCCGCTGCCGGGGTGAGCGCCTCGACCGGCGCCGGAGGATCCGATGGAAGAGGTGAAGGTTCGCAGGCCACGCCGGACCTTGATCTGGTCGGCCGTGGGCTTCCTCGTCGTCGTGCTCGCGGTCGTCGGCGTGCTGGCCGCACGGAATGCCGGCGGCGACGCGAAGGACAGGAAGAAGGGCAAGAAGGACGAGGCGGCCGTCGCCGCGCCGGTCGAGCTCTCGCCGGTCACCCGGGGCGACATCTCGACCTGGCTCCAGACCACGACGACGCTCGAGGCGCGCAACGAGGCGACGCTGATCGCGCGCACCCAGGGGCAGGTCGTGGAGCTGCTCGCCGACGAGGGCCGCTGGGTCGAGAAGGGCGCCACGCTCGCCCGACTCGACGACGTCGAGGCGCGACTCCGCGTGCGCCGCGCCGAGGTGTCGCTCGAGGTCGCCGAGCGCGAGCTGGGTCGGGCCAACACGCTCGTGGGCCAGGGGTTCCTGAGTCAGAAGGAGCTGGACGATCTCCAGCTCAAGCAGCGCACGGCCCAGGTCGAGCTCGAGGAAGCCCGCCACACGCTGTCGCAGACCCGTGTCATCGCGCCGTTCGCGGGCCGCGTCACGAGCCGCGCCATCAAGCTGGGCGAGACCGTGACCGTGGGCCGCGAGTGCTTCCACATGGTGGACTTCGATCCGCTGCTGGCCCGCGTCTTCTTCCCCGAACGGGAGCTCACCAACGTGCGGGTGGGTCAGACGGCGCTGCTGTCGTTCGACACGCACCCGGGACTCGAGGTCCCGGCGAGCGTCTCCATCGTCAATCCGATCGTGGACCGCACGAACGGGACGTTCCGCGTCACCGTCGAGGTCTCGAACGCGGCCGGGCACCTGCGCCCCGGCGCGTTCGCACGCATCCGGCTCCGTACCGGGAGCCACGATCAGGCTCTGCTGATCCCGCGTCGCGGGTTGTTGAGTGAGGACGGTGAATCCTACGTGTTCGTAGCGCGCGGCGACTCCTGCGTCCGCCAGGCGGTCCGGGTGGGAGCGGTGGAGAACGAGACGGCGCAGATCCTCGAGGGCTTGAAGCCCGGGGACAGCGTCGTCACGGTGGGCCAGAGCGGGCTCAAACCCGGGGCCCGGATCCGTCCCGTGACGATCTGAGTCACGCGAGACCCCGACCGTGCGTCTCGTCGCGCTCTCCGTCCGCCGCCCGGTCACGATGTTCATGGCCACGGCCGCGGTCGTGCTGTTCGGGCTCGTCGCCTCGTCGCGGCTCGCGGTGGACCTGCTGCCCGACATCTCCTATCCGTCGCTCACGGTGCGCACGGACCTCCCCGACGCCTCACCCACCGACGTCGAGCAGTTCGTGACGCGACCGGTCGAGGAGGCGGTGGGTGTGGTGCCCGGACTCGCCCGCCTGCATTCGGTGTCCCGCGCCGGCCAGTCCGAGGTCACGCTCGAGTTCGGCTCGGGTGAGCGCATGGATCTCGCCTCGCTCGCGGTCCGCGAGAAGCTGGACCTGGTCGAGCTGCCCCGGGAGGCGCGGCGGCCCGCGATCCTGCGCTTCGACCCGGCGCTGGACCCCGTCGTGCGAATGCGACTCTCGGGCGGCAGCAACCTCAAGCGCCTGCGCCGCATCGCCGAGCAGGTCGTCCAGCGCGACCTCGAGGGCACGGTCGGCGTCGCCGCGGTGCGCGTCGCAGGGGGCGAGGAGGAGGAGATCCAGGTCGAGGTGGATGCCGGACGGCTCTCGGCCGTCGGACTCACGCTCGCCGACGTGACGCGCAAGCTGGCCAGCGAGAACGTGAACCTCGCCGGCGGCTCCTTCACGGAGGGCCGCTCCGAGTACCTGGTGCGCGCCGCCAACCTGTTCGCCACCCCGGAGGAGATCGGCGACGTCATCCTCGCATCGCGCGAGAACGGGATCGTGCGCGTGTCCGACGTCGCTTCGGTCGGCCGCGGCGCCCGCGACCGCGAGGTGGTGGCCCGGGTGGGCACCGAGGAGTCGGTGGAGGTGGCCGTCTACAAGGAGGGCGACGCGAACACCGTCACCGTGGCGCGCGCGGTGAAGCGGCGCCTGCAGCGGCTGCAGCTGCCCGCCGAGATGAAGCTCGTCACGGTCGCCGACCAGTCGCGGTTCATCGAGCAGGCGATCTCGGAGGTGCTCGGCAACGCGCTGCTCGGCGGCCTGCTCGCCATCCTGGTCCTGTTCGCGTTCCTGCGGGACCTGCGCTCGACGCTGATCATCGGCCTCTCGATCCCAATCTCGGTGTTCGCGACGCTCGTGATCATGTACCGCTTCGGCCTGTCCCTGAACCTCATGTCGCTCGGCGGACTCGCGCTGAGCGTGGGCATGCTCGTGGACAACGGCGTGGTGGTGCTCGAGAACATCTTCCGGCGCCGCGAGGAGGGCCTCGATCCGCAGGCGGCGGCCGAGCAGGGCGCTTCCGAGGTGTCGCGCGCCGTGATCGCCTCGACGCTCACCACGATCGCGGTGTTCGTGCCGCTCGTCTTTGTCGAGGGCATGGCGGGCCAGCTCATCCGCGACCAGGCGCTCACCATCTCGTTCTCCATGCTCGCCTCGCTGCTCGTGGCGCTCACGCTGGTGCCGATCCTCACGGTCGCGACCGCGAAGGTCCGCCGCGCGTCGCCGCCCGCCGAGGAGCGGGCCGGCGCGCCGCCGGCGGCGGACCCGGACGGCGGGACTCCGGCGGTCGCACGCCGGCTGCGCCTGCGCTCGCTCCTCGGCTGGCTGGTCTTCCTGCCGCTCGCCTTGCCGCGACTCGCCGCGCGCGGGTCCGGCTGGCTGGGTCGCCGGCTGGCGCCCGTCACGGATCTCGCGCTCCGGCCGTTCGACGCGGGCCACGCCGCGCTCCAGCGGACCTACCCGCTCCTCCTCGCCTGGGCGCTCGCCCACCGCGGACGGGTGCTCGCCGGGGCCACGGGCGCGCTCGTGGTCGCGGTCCTCGTCGGGCTCGCGCTCCCGCGCGACCTCTTCCCGTCCTTCTCGGGCGGTGAGTTCCACTTCAATGTGCGGCTTCCCGCCGGCACCGCGCTCCACGTGACCGACGCGGTGCTGCGCGATGCGGCGAGCGTGCTCGAGAAGGAGCCCGGCGTGAGGTTCGTCCACACGAGCGCCGGGCAGATCGACCTGGCCGAGTTCGCGGGCTCCGCGCGCGAGAGCAACCGTGGGCGCGTGGCGGTGCTGATGAAGCGCGCCACGGATCAGGCGGCCGAGTCGCGCGCGATCGCGAAGCTCCGCCGCGCCCTGGACCAGGTGCCCGGGATGACCTACGAGTTCGACCGCCCCGCGCTCCTGAGCTTCCGTTCGCCGCTCGAGGTCGAGGTCTACGCCTACGACCTCGACACGCTGCGGATCTCGTCGCGGATCGTCGCGGTGGCCATGGCCGGGGTGCGCGGCATCGAGGACGTCGAGTCGTCCATCCGCCAGGGCGATCCCGAGGTGCAGATCCGGTTCGACCGGGCCCGGCTCGCGGCCGCGAACCTGGACCCGACACAGGCGTCGCGGTTGATCCGCAACGCGGTGCAGGGGGAGGCGGCGACCCAGTTCAGCGACCTCGAGCGCAAGCTCGACATCCGCGTGCGCGCGACCGAGTCCGAGCGCTCGGTCGTGGCCGAGATCGCCAATCTCGAGGTCGGACGCAACGCGGGCAATGCCGTACCGCTCGGCGCGGTCGCCGACGTCTCGGTCAGCCGCGGCCCCGGCGACATCCGCCGCATCGGCCAGCAACGCGCGGCCGTGGTGTCCGCCAACCTGGTGGGGAGGGACCTCGCCTCCACCGCGCGCGACCTCGAGGCCCGCTTCGCGTCCCTCTCGCTGCCCCCCGGCGTGAAGGTCGGGCTGGCGGGCCAGAACCGGGAGCTGGCCGAGTCGTTCGCCTCGCTCCAGTTCGCCCTGCTGCTGGCGGTCTTCCTCGTCTACATCGTGATGGCGAGCCAGTTCGAGTCGCTGCTGCACCCGTTCGTCGTCATGTTCACGCTGCCGCTGGCCGTGGTGGGCGTGGTGGCCATGCTCGCCGCGACCTTCACCGGGATCAGCGTCATGGTGCTCATCGGGCTCGTCGTCCTGGCCGGCATCGTCGTCAACAACGCGATCGTGCTGGTGGACCGGGCGAACCAGCTGCGTGCCAGCGGCGCGCAGAAGCTCGACGCGCTGATCGAGGCCGGACGCCAGCGCCTGCGCCCCATCCTCATGACGACGCTCACCACGCTGCTCGGCCTGCTGCCCATGGCGCTCGGACTCGGCGAGGGGGCCGAGCTGCGCGCGCCGCTCGCTATCACGCTCATCGGCGGTCTCGGCTTCGCCACCGTGCTCACGCTGGTGGTGATCCCGGTCGTCTACGCCACGCTCGACCGTTCCCGATGAGCGCCGCGCGCCGGACCCCGGACACCCTTTCGCGGGTCCGCGCATGAACCTGCCACGCTGGAGCCTCCGCTACCCGGTCACCGCCGGGATGACCATCGTGACGATGCTGCTCGTGGGCGGGGTCTCCTCCCAGCGCCTGCCGCTCGCGTTCCTGCCGGAGGTGGATTTCCCCGGCCTCGAGATCCAGATCCCGTACCCGAACGCGCTCCCGGCCCAGGTCGAGGAGCAGATCGTCCGCCCCGCCGAGGAAGCGCTCTCGACGTTGAGCCGGGTGCGCTCGATCCACTCCAACTCTTCCACGAACCAGGCCTCGATCTACGTGCAGTTCGACTGGGGCGAGGACATCGGACCGCTGCGGGTCGAGGCGCGCGAGAAGCTCGAGCGCATCCGCGACCAGCTCCCCGCCGACGTGGACCGCATCCAGGTGAACGGGTTCCGCTCCACGGACATCCCGGTGCTGGAGTGCCGGATCGCGGCCGATCGCGACCTGTCCCGCGACTACGACCTGCTGGATCGGCACGTCGCCGACCCGCTCCGGCGCGTGCCGGGCGTGGCGAAGGTGGAGCTCTACGGCGTCGAGCGCCCCACCGTGCAGGTCGACTTCCGCCTCGCCGATCTCCGCCGCCACGGGAAGGACGCGGGCCGGGTCCTGGACCAGGTGGACGCCGCCAATCGCAGCCTGAGCGCCGGCACGCTGCGGCACGGCGACCGGCAGTGGCCGCTGCGCGTGGTGAACCAGTTCGGGTCCGTGGACGAGATCCGCGGGCTGCCGCTGGACGTGCGCGGGCTCAAGCTCGCCGACCTCGCCGACGTCCGGGTGCGGGAGCCCGTGCTGGACTACGGGCGGCACCTCGACAGCACGCGGGCGATCGGACTCAACGTCATCAAGGAATCGGGCGCCAACACCGTCGAGACTGCCCGGCGGGCGCGCGGGGTGCTCGAGGCGATGAAGCGGGATCCGGCCCTCCAGGGCATCCGCGTCCTCACGTTCACCGATCAGGCCGCCGACATCGAGGCCTCGCTGCGGGGGCTCCTCGAGGCCGGGGTGATCGGCGCGGTGCTCGCGACCGCGGTCCTGTTCTTCTTCCTCCGGCACCTGACGACGACGCTGCTCATCTCGATCGCGATCCCGGTCTCCATCCTCTCGGCCTGCGGCGTGCTCTACTTCACCGGGCGCACGCTGAACATCCTCTCGATGATGGGGCTCATGCTCGCGGTGGGCATGCTCGTGGACAATGCCGTGGTCGTGCTCGAGAGCATCTACCGCTTCCGCCAGCTCGGGCTCTCACGCCTGCACGCGGCGCTGCGGGGGGCGAAGGAGGTGCGCCCCGCCGTGATCAGCGCCACGGCCACCTCGATCATCGTGTTCCTGCCGCTCGTGCTCGGCGGCCGGACCGAGATCACGACCTGGATCGGCGAGGTTGGGCGCACGATCATCTACACGCTGCTCTGCTCGCTGTTCCTCTCGCTCACGGCGATCCCGCTCGTGAGCGGCCGGTTGATCCGCCCCGGGCGCATCCCCGTGGCCGGCGCCGTGGAATGGCTCGCCGCCCGCTACCAGCGCGTGCTCGCCTGGACCCTGGTTCACCGCCCGGCCGCCTGCGCGATCTCGTTCGGGGTCGTGGCGCTCGCCGTGCTGCCGTTCGCGAAGGTGAACAAGAGCGGCTTCGCGGGAACCAGGGTCGAGTCCGTGCAGCTCCTGTACCAGTTCACCGACAACCTCAACCTGCACGAGGTGGAGCGCTACGTGAGCGCGATCGAGGACTGGATCCTGTCGCGGCGCGACTCCCTGCACGTGAAGTCCACCTACTCCTACTTCACCGCCAATTTCGCCTCCACGCGGGCCTACCTCAAGCCGAGTCACGCGAGCGACGAGGGCGCCCAGAAGGTGCGGAAGATCCTCCGCGAGCGGCTGCCGGCGCTGCCCGGCGCCCGCGTCCGCCTGGGCCGCGACGACGACTCCGGCCCGAGCCGGCTGGGCGTGAACCTCTACGGCGAGCCGGGGCCGCGACTCGACGAGCTGGCGCAGGAGGTGAAGCGCCGGCTCTCGCTGGTCGAGGGGCTCACCGACGTGGAGATCGCCTCGGAGCAGGGTCGCGAGGAGGTCGAGGTCACGGTCAACCGTGAGCGGGCCACGCGCTTCGGGCTCTCGGCCGCCGACGTCGGACGCTCGGTCGCCCTGTTCTTCCGGGGCCGTCCGCTCTCGCGCTTCCGCGGGCCCGAGGGCGAGGTCGAGGTGCGGGCCCAGCTCGCGGAGGCCGACCGCCGGGGCCTCGACGGCCTGCGCGACCTCACGCTCACCGGCTCCGACGGCGCCGCCGTGCCGCTCGCCGCCGTCGCCGATTTTCGCAAGGTGAGCACGCCCGGGAACATCGAGCGCGAGCAGCGGCGGTCGGTCGTCGGCGTGCGCGGGAACTCCACGTCGAGCAAGGGCGGCGAGGTCCGCAAGGCGGTCGCGCGCGAGATGAAGGGGATCCACTTCCCGGCCGGCTACGAGTGGGCCTTCGGTCGCTCGTTCCAGGAGGAGAACGAGACCCAGCAGGAGATGCTCATCAACCTGCTCCTGGCGCTGGTGCTCGTCTACATCGTGATGGCGGCGCTGTTCGAGTCGCTCATCCACCCGTTCGCGATCATGTTCGCGCTCCCGTTCGCCTTCGTCGGGATCGCCTGGATCTGTTTCCTGACCGGCTCGCCGTTCAACATCATGGCCCAGATCGGGCTGCTGATCCTGGTCGGGATCGTGGTCAACAACGGCATCGTACTGCTGCACCACGTGCACCAGCTGCGCGAACGCGGCATGGAGCGCACGGCCGCCCTGATGTCCGCGGCGCGCGACCGCCTGCGCCCGATCCTCATGACGATGGCGACCACCGTGCTCGGGCTGCTGCCGCTGGCGATCGGACGGAGCGGGGTGGGGGACGTCCTCTATTACCCGCTCGCCCGCACCGTGATCGGCGGGCTCATCGCCTCGACCGGTCTCACGCTCGTGCTCGTGCCCTGCCTCTACACGCTGCTCGAGGACGGCGTGGCGCTCGTGCGCCGCGTCTGGACCGCGGGGCCGCGGGCGGCCTGAAGCCGGCTGCGCGCTCCTGCGGCCCTCCCTGCGCGACCGCCTCGGAGCGTGGCTCCGGGTGCCGGAGCCACGCCCCGCCGGGGCGCGGAACCGTCAACGGACGATCGCCAGCCTCCGCACGGCCCGGCGTCCGTCGGCCTCGTAGACGACAAAGTAGAGCCCGTTCTCGACCGGGCCGCGGCCCGGGCGGCGGCCGTCCCACTGGAGCGTGCGCTCGCCGGCGGCGAGGAGTCCGTCCAAGAGGGTCGCCACCGCGCGGCCGCTCGCGTCGAACAGCCGCACGCGCGCGAAGCCGCTCCGCGGTGCCCCCAGCCGGATCGAGAAGCCGCGCTCGGTCGGATTAGGCATCGGTGCGCCCAGCGCGAACGCCGCGAGCGGCACGCGAACGTTGAGCGAGCCGGCCCGCTCCTCGGCCCCGTGGGGCCCGAGCAGCGCCAGGTCGTAGTCGTACGCGACCCCCGCCTCCACGTCCGTGTCGGTGAACGCGTACTCGTGCGAGCCGTCGGCGGGGATGGGCGCCGGAGTCACACGGGTCTCCTCGCCCCCCGGCGCGCGCCGGTAGAGGTGGAAGCCCGTCACCCCCACCGGGTCGCCGAGCCCCCAGCGCAGCTCGACCCGGCCCACCTGGCCCGCCGCGTCGAAGCGCGAGACCTTGGTCGCCGTGGGGATCGAGAACGTGACCGTGGTGCAGCAGGTGTCGCGCTGATTGCCCTCCGCGGCGTAGATCACCATGCACACGGTGTCCACCTGTCCCACGCTGGCGGCCGCGGGCGGTGTGACCTGCACGTTCACGCACTGCGTCTCCACCGGGTTGAGCAGCAGGTCGCCGGAGAGCGGCAGGTCGCTGTTCGTGATCCAGCCGAGCCTGTCCGAGATCTGGTAGAGCGTGGCGGTGGGCGAGGACTGCGGGTTCTCGACGCAGAACTGGAGGAAGGCCGGCTGCGTGGGCCCGGCGCTCGCCGGCGGCGGGCAGAGTGCGTGCACCACCCGCCGGAACGTGCTGAAGCGGCGGTCCTCGACCTCGCCGAACTGCGCCATGCCAACGGCCGGCCCCAGGTCGGCGTTCACGTTCGCGAACCGGCCCTCGTCCTCGCCGTAGTCGAGCCGCGCCCGCACCCAGGTGCTGTCCGAGAGCACGATGAGCGGCTGTGGCGCGTGCACCCGGAACGAGAGCACCATCGGGTTCACCGTGAGGTCCGACTCCGACGGGTAGAAGTTGGGCGAGGCCGCGTTCGTGACCCCCGGCGCGCCGTTCCAGAACACGTGGCGCTCCCCGGCGTCGAAGAGCTTGTTCTGGTTCCAGTCGAAGTAGGCGTTGAAGTAGAGCCGCCGGGCACCCGCGCCCGCGGCGTAGCGGCCGCCCGGGTCGTTGGCGTTGACCAGCACCGTGACCCGCGCCGAGTCGCCCACGTGGATGCGGCCGCCGGCGATCGCGAAGCCGTCGTCGAACTGGTCCAGGTCCGCGACGCGCGCCTCGCACTCGAGGTTGCTGCCGTCCTCGCGCGGGCCCAGCCACTCGTAGCGATTCGGCGCATGCCCGAACAGGTGCCCGGCGCCGACGCCGGCGTTCAAGAGCGCCACGCCGTTCAGCGTCGTGGCGCCCGCGGGGCCGTGCACGAGCGTCTGGTAGCGCCCCTGCGGGCCGGTGGCCGGGTCGGTCGCATCGCCCAGGTCCTGCGTGTAGAGGAAGTTCAGGCCGTCCGTGTCGTGGCGCGAGAGCGTGCGCTGGTCGAGCGAGTTGAGCCCGCGCCGGTCGGGCTGGTTCATGGTGGACATGCCCGATTCGCCGGTGAGGAAGCCGAGCGCGGCGACCGCCGCGGCGTCCCCCGTGACGATCACGGGCTGGCCGGCCACCGTGGCGCGGATCTCGACGCTGCCGTCGGCGTTCGCGAGCGCGTTCCCCGCCCCCGCCTGCTGGGCGCCGATGGCGGCGTTCAGGTCGGCGGCGATGTCGGCCGCGGTGCGGGCCGCGCCGGCCGTGAGCGCGGCGGCCACCGGGTTCCCGTTGATGGTGAAGGACAGCGTGGTCCCGTTCGGGATGTTGAACGGCCCGGTGTTGAACGACTCGTTCACCTCCGAGCCCGTGTTGGCGCCGTTGTTCTCGCCCAGGCCGCAGAAGTGCCCGACCTCGTGCGCGGTGATGTTCCACACGTCCATCTGGCCGCGCAGGTTGCGGATCGAGCCGATGAGCGGCGCCGCCGCCGCGGGCGGGAACGTGGGCGCGTTGCCCGTGCGCACGCCGACGGTGTTCGCGCCGCCGTTCACGCCCACCGCCACCACCTGCACGTCCCCGCACAGCGCGATGGACTCGCAGACGCCGTTGGCGCCGGTGCTGATCACCGTCCGCCGGCTGCCGTTCCCGAGCACCTCGACCGCGTACACGTCGTCGCCCGCCGGGAACGTCTGCGTGCCGTTGGTCCAGGTGAAGTGCGCGTCGTCGAACACCACGTCCACGTCGGGGTAGATGCCGGTCGCGGCGTTCATGCGCGCCGCCGTCACCCCGATCGCGCCGCCCAGCAGCGAAGCGTCCCAGGGATCGCCGTTGCACAGGTTGTTATCCCAGAAGAGCGTGTTGTGGCCGTCGTTGGCCGACGTGTTCGCCGGTGCGGCGCCCACGTTCCGGAACCGGAGGAGCGCCGGCTCGACCCCCTGCCAGACGCCGAACGCGGCGTCCACCTGGGCGGTGGCCACGCCGGCCGCGAGTCCCGCGGGCGTGCGGCCCACGGCGTACGGCACCTCGCAGATCGCGAACCGCCGCAGGTCCCAGTGGGCGAAGGGCGGCGGCGCCGTGGGTGCCACGTCCGCGGCGCCCTGGATGAGCGTGAACACGCCCGCCGCCGCTGGGGCGGCCGCGAGCGCGAGGAGCGCGACCGTGACGGTCGCGGCCGGGCGGGAGGTCCGTGGGCTCGCGCGCATGTCAGCGGCCCTCCCCGCGGATCAGGTTCGACTCGGCGTCGCGGATCGCGTTCGTGATGCGGTTCGTCAGGTCGGCGAGCGGGAGAGCGCGCTCGCGCCCGGGAGCGCCGCTGCGGGCCGTGAGCCGACCCGTGGCGGGATCGCGCGCCACGCTCCATTTGCCGTTGGCGAGCCCCAGCAGCCAGCCGTCCACGTCGCGCGTGAGCGGCGTGCGGCTCATGAGCCGACCGAGGAACACGACGACCTGCTCGCCCGGGCTGAAGCCGGGCGAGCCGTCCACGCGCAGGATGTCGTCGCCCACGCGCCCGCCCCAGAGGACGAACGTGAGTTCCGTTCCGCCCTCGCCCTTGAGGCGCCGGGAGTCGGAGAGCGTGACGTAGGTGAAGATCTGCGAGCGGTCGGGCGAGCGCTCGCTCGTCACCCGCGTGACGGTGCCGAGCACGACGTCGCTCGCGAGCTGGGTGAGGTCCTCGACCGCGAGCGGGACCACGGTGGTGGCGCGTGCCGGCTCCGGCGGGCAGAGCGGGGCGGCGAGTGCCGCGGCGAGCAGGACAGGGATGAACGGCGCCGAACGGGGGTGCATGGCGGCCCTCCAGCAAGGGGGGACTGGGGCTCCGACTCCGTCTGCGATACGGCGAGGGGGCGATGTTAGTCCCGGAGGGGACGCGGCTGAAGGGGAATCTCGGGGCCGGACGGATTCGTGTGTTCGAACAGGATCGGAGGGCAGGGGCCGAGGTCGGGAACGGGGACCCTGCCCCGGGCCTGGCCGCCCGGGCGGCGGGCGCCGTCGCGGGCACGCCAGCGACCGTCCGGGACCACGCGGATCCGGGCCCGGTGGCGGAGCGCGTTCCGCAAGCGGCCGTCGCAGCCTCGGCGCCTGGACACGCGGGCGCTCACGCCGCGATGGCGGGTGGCGGGGGCTGCGCCAGGGAGTCCACGGGCGCCTGGGAAGTCCGGTCGTCCGCCGTGCCGTCCACGTCGCGCCACCCCGCGCGTCGCGGCTCCCGCGAAGGAAGCGGTGTTGGAGCCTCAGGACCTAGCGGCGCACCATGAACCGGCCGCGGGACGTGCCGTCTGGGGTCCGTACACGGTAGAAGTAGAGTCCGGGCGACAGGGACCCCGTGCCCCCGTTGGGCGAGCCGATCGGGATCACGAACTCCCCGGCGCGCGCATGCGCCTCGTTCACCGGCGTCCCGATCATCCGGCCGCTCAGGTCGAAGATGTCCACCCGCACCGCACCCTCCCTCGAGGTCCCGAAGCGCAGTTGCCCGGAGCCGCGCATGGGGTTGGGGAGCACCCGAGGCGCCGATCGGAGCGCATCGCCGTCCTCCACGCCGGCAACGGCCGGCGCCACGAAGACGACGGTCGTGTCGGAGCTCGAGGTCGTGCTTTGGGCGGTGAATATGACGACCATGGGTCCGGCGGGCGCCAGGCTCGGGGTCCAGGACAGGGTACCGACGGTGTTGTCATGGCTCCGCTTGAACGTGGCCCCGGCGGGAAGCCCGGTCACGGTCCACAGGACGATGGCCTGGCCGTCCAGATCCACGGCGGTGACGATCATCTTGTTCGCCTGTCCCTCGACGAAGATGACCGTATCCGGGGCGCTCACCATGGGCGGGCGGTCGGTGCCGATGATGGTGATCTGGGTGACGGCGGAGTCCGAGAGGGCGTTGGCCGCCGTGAAGCTCACCGTGTAGCCGCCCGACTGCGAGAAGTTGGGCGTCCAGGACAGCGTACCGATCGTGTTCTCCGCACTCGGCGTGAACGTCGCGCCGGGCGGGAGGTCGGCGGCCGTGAGTGACGTGATCGGTTCGCCGTCGGGATCCTGGGCCGTGATCGTGACGGTGAGGAGCGCGTTCTCGGCCCCCGACGCCGCCGCCGGCACGGACAGCACCGGGGCGCGATCCGAACCCGTCACCGTGACCTGGGTCGTGGCCGAGCCGGAAAGGGCGTTCGTCGCGGTGAAGGTCACGGCATAGCTGCCCGACTGCGTGAAGTCCGGCGTCCAGGCGAGCGTGCCACTTGCGTTCCCAGGGCCGGCCGTGAAGGTCGCACCCGCCGGCAGATCGGCGGCCGTGAGTGACGCGATCGGTTCGCCGTCGGGATCAACAGCCGTGATGTCGAGCGTGAGCGGCTCGTTCTCGGCCACCGACATCGTCGCCGGTGCGGTCACCATGGGAGCCCGATCGCCGCCGCTGATGGTGATCTGCGTCGTGGCGGAACCGGAGAGCTGATTGCTGGCGGTGAAACTCACGGTATGAGTCCCTGACTCCGTGAAGGCCGGAGTCCAGCTCAACGTGCCCGTGGTGTTCTCCGCGCCCGGGATGAACGTCGCCCCCGCGGGAAGTCCCGAGGCGGTGAGCGAGGTGATCGCCTGGGCGTCCGGGTCGAAGGCGGTGACCTGGATGGTGAGAAGGTCGTTCCGGGCCACGGTCACGGTGGATGGTGCGGTGACCACCGGGGCGCGGTCCACGTTCGTCACGGTGACCTGCGTGGTCGCGGCGCCGGAGAGGGCGTTCGAAGCGGTGAAGATGATGTTGTAGCTGCCCGCCTGCGAGAAGTCCGGCGTCCAGCGCAGGAGGCCGGTGGTGTTCCCGGCCCCGGGCGTGAACGTCGCCCCGGCCGGCAGGCCCGCCGCCGTGAGGGACGTGACGGGGTCGAGATCGGGATCGGAGACCGTGACGCTGACGATGAGCTCCGCGCCTTCGGCCACGGTCGCGGTCGGGGGTGCCGTCACGGACGGGATCCGATCGAGATTCGTGATGGTCACCGCGGTGGAGGCGGTGTCGGAGAGCGTGTTCGTCGCGATGAACGTGATGCTGTAGCTGCCCGACTGGGTGAAGTCCGGCGTCCAGCTCACGGTCCCGGTGGCGTTCCCGGCACCGGCCATGAACGTGGCGCCGGTCGGAAGCCCCGAGGCGGTCAGCGACGTGATGGGCTCGGCGTCGGGATCGGAAGCCGTGATGCTGATGGTGAGCTGCGAGTTCTCGGGCCCGGTCTTCGTCGCCGGCGCGGTGACCACCGGAGCGCGATCGGTGTTGGTGACCGTAATGACCGTGGTGTCCCTTCCCGTGAGCGAGTTGGAAGCCGTGAAGATGACGGTGTAGGTGCCCGCCTGGTTGAAATTGGGGGTCCAGGTGAACGTGCCCGTGGTGTTCGCGCCGTTCTTCGTGAACGTGGCGCCGGCCGGGAGCCCGGAGGCCGTGAGGGAGTTGATGCTCGTGCCATCGGGGTCGCTCGCGGTGACCTCGAACGTGAGGCGCGAGTCCTCCGGGATCGTCGCGGTCGGGGGCGCGACCACCACCGGCGGCCCGTTCGTGTTCGTGACGATGACCTGCGTGGTCGCGGAGCCGGAGCGCGAGTTCGTGGCGGTGAACGTGATGTTGTAGGTGCCGGACTGCGTGTAGCCGGGCGTCCAGGTCAACGTACCCGTCGCGTTCCCCGCACCGGGCGTGAACGTCGCCCCCGCCGGGAGCCCCGAGGCGGTGAGCGACGTGATGGCCTGCGCGTCGGGATCGGAGGCCGAGACATTGACGGTGAGCAGCGAGGCCTCCGCCACCGAGGCGCTGGCCGGCGCGGTCACGACCGGCGCACGGTCCGTGTTGCTCACCGTGACCTGCGTCGTGGAGGAGCCGGAGAGCGCATTGGTGGCGGTGAACGTGATGCTGTAGGCGCCGGCCTGCGTGTAGTTCGGCGTCCAGGACAGGGTGCCGCTGGTGTTCCCCGCACCGGCCGTGAACGTCGCCCCCGACGGGAGCCCCGAGGCGGTGAGCGAGGTGATGACCTGGTTGTCCGGGTCCGACGCCGTGATGTTCACGGTGAGGAGCCCGTTCTCCGCCACACTGGCCGTCGCCGGGGCGCTCACCACCGGAGGCTGGTCGCCCGCGAACTCGAACGCGCCCCGGTCCCCGAACAGAATCGGCCCGGCGCCCGTGTTGGGGACGCCGATCGTGTTCACCCGGGCGCGCCCGATGGCGTCCGTGGACGGCCAGTTCGGCGCACCCGAGTTCGCCGCGTCGATCGCGGGGGAGTTCGACAGCAGCCGGAAGTCGCCGCTGCCGCCGTTCGCGAACCTCGGATTGGACTGAAGCGAGTGCGCGTCCTGACCGCTCGCTGCCCGGTAGGCCGCGATCGTCGCGTAAGGGGTCGAGATGTACTTGAAGGGATCCTGGCCGGTCGAGTTCCAGATGATGTTGTAGTCGGAGACGAAGCCGGGCGAGGTGCCGTCCACCCACAGGTTGTAGCGGCCCGTCGTCAGCCCATTCTCCACCGCGATGCAGTTGTGGAGCTGGGTGTTGGAGGCGCTGCCTTCGATCGAGAAGCCGTCCCGGTAGTTCCCGAAGACCACGTCGTTGCCGTGGATCGTTCCGGTGCTCGCCAGGTGGTCGATCCCGTGGTCACCGTTGGCGTAGGACATGTTGTTGACCGAGACGTTGTCGTTGGATCCGCCCGTGAACAGGATGCCGCTGTCCTGGTTGTGGTGGGTGCGGTTGGCGGACACGGTGTTGCTCGAGGACGCATAGAGGTAGATCCCGTTCGCCCTCGAGACGGTTGGGTCCGCGTTCTCGAACGACTCGTTGCCGCGGAGGATGCACCCGGTCGAGCTCGCGAGGAGTCCGATGCCGTGGTAGTTCCCCTTCGACACCCGATTGTTCTGAACGGTGATGTTCGTGCAGCCGCTGATGCGGATCCCATACCCGTTCGCGAAGCTCACGTCGTTGCTCGACAGCACCACGTTCGTACATCCGGTTCCAAGGTTGAAGCCGCGGTCCTCGGTATTGCGGACGACGAATCCGGCGATGGTGACCCACGAACGCGTGTTGAGATTGAAGCCGTGGGTGCGCTGACCGACGAGCAGCTGCTGGCTGCCCGGATTGCCACCGCCCACGTTCACGTAGAGCCCCTCGCCGGAAACCCAGGTAAAGGAGTTGGGCGGGAGGCCGGCGGGGGCCGAGGTGGAGGGCGTGAGGCGGGCGCCGTTCTTGAAGACCTGCAACGGAGCCCAGGTCACGCCGGCCGCGCGATAGACGTTGCCCGAGAGCAGCACCCAGTCCGCGGGGGTCGAGAAGCTGTCGGCGCCATCCACGACCACCCCCGAGCCGACCGCCTCGATGACGAGGGGGCTCCCGGCCGCACCCGACGTGTTCACCGTCACCTGCTCGCGATACGTTCCCGGCTTCACGCGGATCGTGACGCCCGGCGCTCCGCGCGCATTGATCGCGGACGTGATCGTGCAGTAGGGCTGCGCCTCGGTCCCGGGCCCCGTGTTCGAGCAGGACGCGCTCGACTGGTCCACGTAGTAGATCTGGCCGGCGGCGGTCGCGGGGACGAGGAAGGCCACGGCGACGAGCGCCGCGCGAAGGACGCGACCGCGCCTGGCGGTCGGGACACATGGGAGAGCACCCACATGTCCGCTGGGGACAGTGCTCACGCTGGAGCTCCGGAGAGCCGGGTCCATCCGAGGGGAGAGGGGGGGCCCCGGTGAGCGGCTACCGCTCCGGAGCCGAAGTGGCCGACGTGCACCCATAAGCGTGCGACATTCGGTCGGGTGGAATCCAGAAGAATCGCGAGCGGGCAGGACTCGGCATCAGAGCCCGAGACACGCGCATCAAAGTTTGAGCTGGCTGCACGCGTGCGTCGGTGGATCTCGCTTCGTCGGCGCGCGCGAGCTGTCGGATCCTCCGCACGACATTCCGGCGGCATCGACCGCGAGGAACCTATGGTCGGCGCCCTCGCGGTTGGAGCTGTGGCCCGCCCGCAGGATCGCCGGCGACTTCCTCGAGCCGTCCGGACCCGTCGTGCACGACCTCCTCGACCTCCTGGGTCAAAAGGCGCAGAGCCTCCCGGCGGGTGTTCGCGGCGCCGGGGCGCACGGTCGCGCGTGGCGCCTTGCCGCTCCTTATCCCGCGCGACTACGCTCCGGCCCCGGCGGCCGTGCCCTTGCCGCCGCTACGAAGGGAGCGTCGACCATGTCGCTGTTCGTGGTCCTGGGTGTCGCCGCCGTCCTCGTCGTCCTCCTGGTGGGGATGTACAACGGACTCGTCGGCCTGCGGAATCGTGCCGCCGGTGCGTGGGCGGACATCGAAGTGCAGCTCAAGCGCCGTCACGACCTGGTGGGCAACCTCGTCGAGACGGTGAAGGGGTACGCGAAGCACGAGCAGCAGACGCTCGAGCAGGTCATCGCCGCCCGCGGGCGGGCGATGGGCGCGGCCGGCGGCGGTGGCCCGCGCGAGGCGGGCCAGGCCGAGAACCTCCTCACCGCGCAGCTCCGCTCGCTCTTCGCGCTGGCGGAGGCCTACCCCGATCTCAAGGCGAACCAGAACTTCAAGGAGCTTCAGGGCTCGATCGAGCGCCTCGAGACCGAGATCCAGGCGGCGCGCCGGTACTACAATGCCGTCGTGCGCGACCTGAACACGAAGATCCAGTCGGTGCCCGACGTCTTCGTGGCGCGTCCGTTCGGCTTCCGAGAGCGCGAGTTCTTCGAGCTGGCGGACGCGGCCGAGGCCCAGGTTCCCAAGGTGCAGTTCTAGCCTGGACTATTCATGAGCCCGTGGCCTGCAAGTGTCCGCCCCGCGCCATCCGCGGCGTCTCCAGCCCGACCTTTGCCTCGACGTGTTCTCAACACGACTCCGGCAAAGCCCGGGCTGGC